>JACCDX010351169.1_pt1 | contig 16101 bp, 27 predicted proteins | sample 7449681 | NCBI WGS metagenome assembly JACCDX01 (sample SAMN15323450, study PRJNA562643) | freshwater metagenome | isolation source: river surface water | place: USA:Blue River Watershed | collected 2017-08-18 | reverse complement strand
TAAAAATAAGGATCGTTTTCTGGCAAATTAGACATGGCAACTGCCATGGCTCTTAGAAAAACATTGTAGTCTTTAAAACTACTAGTTCCCTGAACTCCCACTATCATTTATCTTCCGATCTCTAAGTTGATCCATTATGAACAACATTTTATCTAATTCTACCTTATCCATAGCCATTGTGTCAACTCTTCTTGTAGTATCTTTATCAATATGATGGCCATCCATATCTGCAACATAAAAAATATTATCTTTAATCCAAAATGCCTGGTCTTCCATGATAATAACTTTTATGCTAGTTTTTTGTTCATGATTTAGAGACTGGGTTTTTCTTGTTTGTTTAGTTAATGTTCCTGGTGGCAACAATGGTTTTACAATTTCAAAAATATGAGTTTGACTATATTTTAATGAAATTTTTTGACCCATCCTTTTATTTTTCATGGTATTTTTGCCAATCAAAACTAAAAGAATAAAAGTTGTAAGCGATCCAACAAGATATTCCATTGTTCCCCCTTAACCAAATTATACCAGTCTTATTGTTTTAACTGTCTAACTATATCCTTAAGGGTATACTGTTTTTCTTTATCTAATTTTGAGACTTCCTCTATATCAAAAGCCTTTGGTGTTAAGTTAACAATCGGATCTTGTTCTGTTACATCCATTTCAATAAATCCGTTTTCCCACAAAAACATCATTTCTTGAGAAAAAAAGGTTTTAATTTCATTATCAAGTTCTGGATTAATATCTTTTAACTTATTTGTAAAATTGTAAACTGGTTCTCCAGTCTTAATGTCTATTCCAGCAATCTCTAAAGCACCATTTAATATAAGGTCTTCAATAATTTTATCTTCTTCTTTCACTTTTTAGCCTTTGCTCTTTGTTTGGCAAGGGCATTAAAGTCTTTGACTTTTGTATCCCCAAGATATCCCCATGCATAGCCATCTTCAATCATCTGATCGTTTATAGAAATAGTGCTACCGTCCACGTATAGCCATCCAAGAATACGCCCATATTTCTCTGAAGAATCTGGTTTTTCTGTCTTAATAACAACTTCTTTGGCATCTTTTAATTTAGACTTTAAGTATTCTTTAGACTCAAGTCCCAATGCTTTTTCCATTTTATCCGTTGTCCTAGATTCTGGAGTATCAATTCCAGCCAATCTTACACGTTGGCTAAATGATACATTGAATCCAAGATCAATATCTACATCTATAGTATCACCATCAACAACACCAGTTACCTTTTTTACACGATATTCGTACATTAGTTTGCACTTCCAATCAGTCTATTTTGTACTAACTGATCACGTTCGTCAACAATTTCAAACATAAAAGACATCATTTTTTCATATCCGACTGGATCGTTTATAATTTCATTATAGTGATGTCCGCAAAACAATAATTCTCCAGACACTCCAGTGACTTTTACATAAGCCTGTGCATTACATCTGTCACATCTGTCTAGAGGTGTCAGTATCCATTCTTTTTTCATAGATGGATGGTCAGTCATCATACCCATATTATACCTTCCTATTGTCTGTTTTGTAGAATCCGCTACCATTAAAAGTAACTCCTACACTATAGTATACTCTCTCTAGACTAGTTTTGCAAACAGCACAGGAATATCCAGGATCATTTTCTTTGATTGATCTAGAAATACTGTATTCTTTTTTACATTGATTACATTTATAATCGTATACTGGCATATTAAATTCTTTGACCAAATTTATTTATTTTAATAGGATCGCCAGTTTTTCTATCCCAAGCAGCCTTAAATGTACCATCTTTGTTTAGTCTAACAATCATATCATTTTTAATTTGCATTGGATTAAAAGCATTTGCTTTTTTCTTAGGCATTATTTGATCTTCTTTCCAAATTTGGCCCAAACTCTTTCATGCAAGTAGTATCCTACTGCTTCCCAGGCTATATAAATCAGGGCTCCCAAACTGGCGTATTCCCATTCTCCTGTAAACAAATAGATAACTCCAGCAACACCAATTAAATGAAATGTTTCCCAACTAAATGTTTTTAATAAACTTTTTCTATTTGATTCCACTTACTCCCCCTTAATAGACTTTAAAGTTTTTTTATCAACTACTCCAGTGATTGGAAGACTGTTTTTCTTTTGAAAATCTTTTACAGCCTTTTCAGTTATTGGACCAAAGTTACCTTCTGCTGGCTTAACCCCTAGCAATACTTGCAACTTCTTGACTCTTTCGCTTTTTTCACCCTTTTTCATTGGAACAAATTCTTTTTTAGCCTCAACTGGTGGTGTACTTGTTGTTACTGGAGCACTAACTATTCCAGCCTTAGACAATAGTGGCATATTTTCTTCACCAGTATAAATAGGACGACCCCAACCAACAACAGCGTTAATTAACTTTTTCTTATTATTTTTTTCATATGCACGAGTTTTTTCAACACACATACCGCCATTGCGTTGATCTCCCTTGGCAGTTCCTGAAGTATTTCCTTCAATAACCTGAATAGTTCCATCGCCATTGTTCTTAATGCAAAGACCTACGTGTGAAATACGATTTACGCCATCTTCTGGAAAATCAAAATAAATCCAGTCGCCTGGAGTTGGATCATCATTGCGTGAATCAGCCCAACGATTATTCTTTTTAAACCAATCTGATGCAGCAACTGTCGATGCAGTCTTAGGGAAAGACTTTACACCTGATTGATCTGCACACCAAGATACAAATGATTGACACCAAGGCAAAAAGTTTGCCCCAGTCCACTTTCCATACTTTGTTTCATTATCTTTAGGACCTTCGATAGTCCCTACTTCTTTTTTAGCAATATCTATGATTGCCTGTACTGAACCTTTAGTAGCCATTATTCCTCCTATTTTATTATACCATTGTTCATTGGTACTATGCCACGTCTACTGTGAATATGTGTATCTGTTTCTGTAGGAACTTCATCGAATGGTGGTGATGGAAGTCCAATTTTAGTAATATTGTCTATATAATCACGATAAAACATAGAATGTCTTTGTTCTTGAAAATTGGCAAAAACTTCACTGTTTCTAAAATCATGACCGAAATTATATTTATCATTTAAATATTTGCTTCTAGTGTTTCCTTCAACCTTAGACCAATGATTTTTGTTAACAATATGAAAAAATATAGCCTGATAGTATTCGTTTGGATCTGATGAATTCCATGAAGGTCTATAGTGGTAGTCAAATTGAGGTTGACAGATTACTGCCTGATTTGGTTGACAAATAAAATTTTCATACTTTGCTACAAATCCCCAATCTCTATTACCACCAATTTGCAAATCAATCATATAAGCCCCTGGAGCCCAGTCGATATGCAAAGGAAGTTTTGGTTTACGTCCGTCAGATGTTATCTGATGGTGTGCATACATAGTGTATGATACTTCGGCATCTTCAATTTCTAAAATATCTTTTAATTTTTTAATTGCTAAATCTTCAAACTTTTTTGGAATCTGTAGATTTTGTTCCCATTTGTTCATTTGATTTGAATAATCAACCTGAGATAAATCGTAACTTGTACATAGGTCTTTTAATTCGTTAAAAACATCTTCTTCAAAAAAATTATCTACCATAAAAGGATCAAAAAATTTAACATCATTAGAAAAAATATCTTCAATTTCTTGATATGTTTCTTTATCCATAAAATGCCAAACTATAGAGTCAGGATCTGGATGGTACTTTAATAAATTAAAAGGAATGTTTGTCATATTATAATTATACACTATCCAGCGACTACCTGATATTTTGTTGATAAAATATATGAAGATATTTCTGATATAAAATCCTTTTGGTTATAGCCAAAAATCTCTAAAAAAGCAGCATCATACTGTTGTCCATTTTTTACCTTATTTAAAAACTGCATTAAAGAATTTTCTCCATAAACAGCAATAATAGCCTCTGTAGCAATTAATCCAAAAGATATATGGGAATTATCATAATTAGATCCGTATAACTTATTCATTAATTGGTTCTTATTATTAATTTGTTGACTACTGCCATAAAAAAAATCATTTTTTAATTTTTTATTTCTGTGTAAATAATATTGTGATGCACCCTTAGTCTCAATGGCCAATCCAAAAAATTCTGCAGTGCCCTCAGAAAGCCATATGTCACCAATGTTTCCAAAATATCTTTGAACAACATGTGCATATTCATGTCCAGTAGTTTGAAGCAAAGTATTTTTTATATCACTTTCACTGATTGATGATCCATAACGAAATAATATGTAAGGCTTATTGTTAGATGCTAGACCAGCATTAGCAGAATTTGACATAGAGCCAAACCTAGAAAATGAATCAGTTATACTTAGCCATATTTCCTTATAATATCCATTAAATAAAATGTTTAATTGGTTATTCCAAAAATCCAAATCTTTTTCCGTCCCCATGATAACTGTAACGGTATCATCTATACTAACAAAATTATTAAAAAATATTGAAGACTTTTGTAAACTATTATAAATAAATTGTTTATTTTTTTCAGGAAAGTTGCTTGAGGCAATTATGTCAAAATTTATATTTTTATCTATTGTTTTATTTTTTGTAAATTTAGAAGCAAAATACCAAGATGTATATGGATTTAATTCTTTTAATGTTTTTGGTCTATTCTGACTTTTCCATACTAATTTATTATTTATTTTAGTACATAGTTGAAGATTAAAATTATCATATTTTATACTATTTATTAAACTACATTTTGATAATTTTTGTGTACTCGCATAAGAATTATCAGATATAGATAAATTAAAACAAAATACAACTATTAGTAAAATACTTATTTTGCTAGTAATTACATTAAAACTTTTAAAACTACTTGACATGGATCTCCGCCATCTTCCCACTCTTGTTGCTCTTCTTCAGTCATATAGGGATCGCCCTCGTGAGTATTACAGAAAGGATCGCTTACCCATCCTCGCTCAATACCATTATTTAGCCATATTTCAAACTCTTTTTCATTTGAAATTTCTTGATTTATATTATTTAAATCGTCGTCTAGTGTCATATAATTAGTATACTACTAAACGCTTACTACGTCAACTGGACCCATACAGGAAGGACTAAATTTAATTGCTGAATTGACTGCACCAACTACACGTTTACGTTGATCTTTTGATTTTTCTGTAGCATTAAGATATCCATATGCATATTCTGCTCCAGAACCCATTGCCAAATAGGGAAGTGTATATTTAGATAAAGACATATCTACTGAACTATGTTCATATATTTGTCCACGAACACAAATAATAAGTCCTAAGTCACCATCTTTAGATGTATCTACCCAAAAATCACTATAAAAATTTCTTAATTGTTTAATAAACTTAGTTTGCATAAATTTATCTGTATCTTTAATATCTGGAATATATGGATTAAAGTTATACCTAATTCTTTCACCGTCCATTGCACCAGCATAACCAATTAAATACGGACCTAATTTCCAAACTTTTGGACTGTCTAGTGCAAGTATTGTTCCATCGTCTGATGCACCACGATCACCAGCCATAAAAATTTTATTGGTTTCTGGATCACGCACAACCGCAATACAAGTCACAACTATCCCCTTAATTATCGATAATTCAGTATACCATTAATAAAAAATGTGTCAAGTATGTTATTTCCAGTCATCTAAATCATCATCAGCGTCATCAGACTCTGTTACATTTTCTTCTGTCGAAGATGTTTGTTGATTTATATTTTCTGGTTGGGTAGAGTTTTCATTATTAGTTTGAACTTCTGATCCAGGAACTTGTTTTCCAATTAAAATACCAGCCAAGGTTCCTGTAATAAATGTTGCAACAGAAGACAAAACATTAAAAAACATTTTATCATTTTCTGATTGTGCACCGATTGGCTGAGTAACAAAAACAAGGGCGTATAAAATTCCCATTGTTGTTACTAATAAAATTGTGCCAAGAGTAATTCCTAAAAAGAATCTTAGTCTTGCATCAAGTTCTGATGATGTATAGCGTTTACGTGTCATTACTACTCCTCTGGATCGTATCCAATTAAGTCTACAGTACAACTTCCTTCTGCCTTACAAACTGGAGGATTGCACTCTGCATTCTTCCAATTCTCTGGATCTTGACAAGGGTATCTATAACTTCCGTCAAAACCACAAGCAGAAAGAGGTAATACTAGTATACCGCATAATAGGAGTTGGGTCACCTTTTTCATATGTCTCATTATACTATTATATTATATTATTCTTCGTCTTCTCGAATGCCTATGGTCAAAAACCATACAGCAACTGAGACTAAAGTTACATATCCTACTATGGTTTTAGCACTTCCCTCAAGTACTACCCAGGCTACGAAAAATCCCAAAAATGTGAAATTTTCACTAAGTATAGCCAGCAATCTCTTTTTTAGCCAGTTCATGTTAGTTCCTCCTCATTATTGCGCTACCTACTATAACCTGTCCAACTAAAACTGTTGCGACTAAGATATCTTCGGCTTTTTCTCTTTCTTGTGGCGACATATCTGCCCCAATAGACCCTAATGCTCCAATGGCATTAAGTGGATTAGATAATAATTCATCAACTAGTGCCCCTGGATCTAAAATTAATTCAATATTTGCTGCTGTTTCTGCTGTAATAACTACTGCATTTCCATTACTATCTGTTCTAACATCTACAGGTGTTTCTGGTGGTAGATCTTTATATTCAATACCTGCCTCTTTTATTTCAGATGCTGATAAAGATTCTCCTGGTTTTAAATCTTCTAATAATTTATCTACAATTATTTCTTTTTGCTCTTCAGTGAGTGTTCCATTTTCAATAGCCTTTTCAATTTCTTTATCTATAGCATCTTGCTCTGCTTGTTTAGACTCTTCTTCTGCTTTTTGTGCTGCTTCTTCAGCAGCCTTTGCTTCTGCTTCCGCTTTAGCATTTGCTTCTTCTTGTGCTTTTGCTTCCGCTTCTGCTTGAGCATCTGCCTCTGCTTGTGCCTTTGCTTCAGCCTCAGCCTTTGCAGCAGCCTCTTCTGCCAGCCTATCTTTTTCTGCTTGTTCTGCTGCAGCCTGTTCTGCTGCTAATCTGTCTGCTTCAGCCTTTGCTGCTGCTGCCTCTGCAGCAAGTCTATCTGCTTCTGCTTTTGCTGCCGCTTCTTCTGCTGCCTTTGCTTCGGCTTCTGCCTTTAGTCTTGCTTGCTCTGCCTCATATGCCTGTTGTGCAGCAATTCTAGCGTTTTCTGCTGCTATCGCTGCTTGTCTTTCTTGCTCTGCTCTAATTGCTGCCTGTCTTGCTGCTTCTTCTTGTGCCAATGTATTATTAACAGTAGAATTTGCTGCTGATACCGAAGAAGTCAAATTTGATATAGCAGGTGCAATAGCAGAAACTGCTTGATTCATAGCATTTGTAGCAGATGTTAAATTAGATAATGCTATTGTTGCTGCTTGATTTTTTTGAGTTGCAATTCCTTCTGCTGTAGTTTTTTGTGATGTATATGTATTTAAAATTGCAGTATCTGTAGCAAGAGTTGCCTTGGCTGTATTTAATGCTTGAACTAAAGCGGGATCTTGTGTAACTGTTGTAGTTGTAAATGCAGTTTCGGTTGGACTAGTAAAATATCCAGATCCATCAGAAAATATTAAGTCCCAACCAAGTACTACGTTGGCACCTCCACCATTTTCGTAATACCATAATTCTAAATTTTGATTTTTATCCGTGGTTACATCAAACCAATTACTATATTCACTCCAAGTAGGACCTTGGTCCCACCAGTTATCAATTACATTTTGTCCATCAATATATAGCCTAGAACCGTCATCGGAATACACTGCATATCTTAAACTTGTTGCATTTTCTGGAGCATTTATTTGTCCTGTAAACTTAACTATCACATCTTCTGATCTTCCAGAATTGAGTATTTGGCCAGTTCCCCAATAAAAATATATATATGGAACGGTAGTAGTTGATATTGGTTGAGCATTAACTGGCAATGTAGGAGCATTATTTTGTCCTTGAACATTATAAACTTGAGCAGTAAGTCCAGATGTTTGAACAGTTACTGTTGATCCATCTACTGCTGTTTGTGCAGCAAGGACTGTTGCACTATCAGTTGCAACTATTTGAGTTTGTGAATTAACTAATGCTGTGGCTGTTTCTAAATTAGAAAGAGCAGTATTTTTTTCAGATATTGCTGTATTTAATGCTGTTTCAGCAGATGTTTTATTTGATATAGCCACAGTTGCACTATCTACAACTGCTTTAGCCTGTAATATAGACTGATCAGCAGTAGCGATAGTGGCTGTAATAGTCTCTGTAGGGCTTGTAATGGCTTGAGCATTTGTTTTTACCTGTGCCGTCGTTGTTTCAGCCTGAGCAATTGTAGAGTTTGCTGATTCTATTATTTGGGCTACGACTGTGGCAGTATCTATCGCTGGTTGAGTAGTTGTTTCTAATTGTATAGTTTCTTGAGCGTGTGCTTTTTCCGTAGGAGATAAAATTCCCCAAATAAATAATAGCAAGCCAACTACGCTTATCTTTATTAATAAATTTTTAATGGGTGGGTCCTCCATGTTAGATATCTCTAACAGGATTATTATAACATTTTATTTAAAAAAAAGAGGGTTGAAATTAATCAACCCCCTAATTTTATTAAGTAAATTACTTAACTAGCGATACCTTAAGTTTAGGGAACTTTGCATTCCACTTCTTAATTAACGCATTATATGACTTTTTAAGGTCTGCAATTTGCTTATCTGAAGCAGCCTTTGCAGCAGTTGCTGTTGCTGAATCATTAGCACGAGCAGTCTTTTCTGCAGCAAGAGCAGCGTTTGCTGCTGCAAGTTCTGCTGTTAAAGAGTTTACTCTTGCTTGCAATGCTGTAACAGTTCCATTAAGATCAGTAACTGTAAATGCTGCAGATACTGCCTTAATAGGTGATGCAAGACCAGTAACTGCTGTAGCAGATGATGCACCTGTTACCGCAATAATTACTGTTCCTGCTGTAACTGCAGAAAGTTTTTCAACCTTAGATCCTAGAACCAATGTTGAATCTGCTGAAACTTGTGCTGCAGTAGATGTAACAATTGACTTAGAGATTGAACCATCTGCCCATGTTCCACCAACAAGAGTTGCTGTTACTGTTTCAGAAACTGGGTTTCCAAAAATGTCAGATGTGCTTACAGTAACAGATGGAATTGTTCCAACTGCTGCTGATGCTGGTACTGATACTGCAACATTGTAAACAGATGATGCAACACCCTTAACATAAACAACTGTTGAATAAGAACCATTTGTGATTGTTACTGAACCAGTATTTGTTGATGTTGTAAATGCATATACTGTGATTGCAGCACCTGTTGAGGTTACTGAGTATGATGTTACTCCAGCAGCAGAATTAACTGGCGCTGAAGAATTGTGAAGTGCTGTTACTAACTTTACTCCATTTGTTGAAGCAAAAGTAACTACTGTGTTTGTATCAGCAGTTGCAGCAATTGCAACGGCATCTGCGGAGTCAACAGTATGATCTGCTGGAACTCCTGCAGTAGCAGGTGCTGTTAGGGTAGTTGTATTTGCTGAACCAGCAACTGTAACTGCAAGAGGTGCAGCAGTAGCGGAAGTGGTAGCAAGGAAAGTACCTGTCAAGGCTGCAGCGATGACGACGGCGATTTTCTTAAATGACTTCATTTAGATTTTTTCTCCTTATTTTGTTTGATCTGGCAATTCACCAGAATACTAGTATATCAGATACCTGATTTTGGTTCAACGAGGTTTTCTGTGATTAGCCTTAGAATTCTATTAGGGAGTCCACTATTTGAGAATAAGTTATATAAATATGCAAAGGTTTTGTTTTTTTCATATTTTTTATAACTAACAATCGATTCAGAAATATCCATTAACTCTCTTGGCATAAAAAACTTTTTAAGAATTACTGGTCTATCAGTCTTAAATCTAATATACATTAATGGATCGCCCTTAGTTGATACCACGCAATTATCATGTGACGTAAAAAACTGTATCTCTGGGTTTAATGGTCTAAACCATTTAGATATATTAAAAGTTCCAGGAACAATAAAAGCATTTTTTGTAAAATTACTATCATGCATAAAAGGACTCATTGTTTCAATTTCAAGCGACTCTTCAGAATAAAAGAAATAATAGTATTCATAATTTAAATTTTTTCTATTCTCTAATTGCTTAGGCCTATTACTAAAAAGATCATTTAACTCTGGGTTACCATTATTAATTATTTGTCCCATATCATTTACTTTAACATCGATATCAAATGGATTAGTAATCATATATAGATTTTTATTAAATCCTAGAAACCCCCTGCAAAAAAAGAAAGATTGCTGAGATTCAAGATCAGTTTTATCCTTTTTTAAATCTGATAAAACTGGCTGCAATGTATCATTAAATAGTGTTGCACTATGATAATGTTTTCCTGTGCCAACCATAGGGCTATAGTAAACTACAATAGGTTTATTTTTCATAAAAAGTTAAATCCTTTCAGATACTCTTGAACATCTTTTGGCATTTCTTTTTGACGAATAACATTATCCTTAATACTATCTTCTTCATATTTTGGTCTATCTCTAAATGTATGAACTTCTATTTCTAAATTTTGAACTTTAGGTGTGTGCGATATCGCTCCAAAGATTGCACCACAAACAGCATCCGCTAAGTCTTTTGATTTTTTACGTGGGTGATCTACTTTATTTCCACGCATAATTTTAAGTTCTGTTAATTCTTCAAATAATAAATCAATAGATGGCATAATTAATCTTTCTTCATATACCAACATAGCCATATCTTCATAATGTTTTTTAGCAACAGACACTGTATCTGTTCTCATGCCAACCTGCTTCAATTCATTTTGAATATCGAATGATTGCCAACGGTCAAAAGAAACCATTCCTATGTTAAAACCAAGCCTTCTGAGGTTTTGTATCCATTGTTTAACATCAGATAGATTGACTGGCCCTTCTGTTTTTGGTTCCCACCAAGCAACTGCATCTACTACGACTATTGGAGCAACCTGTTCATAATTATTAATTACTTGAATGTTTACCCATTTTTCAACATGAGCAATAGCCACAGCACACTTATCATGTTTTTGAGCAAGGTCAGCATGAACATAATAAGTTTTATTTGGATCTGGAATAAAAGAACTATCGAATCTTCTAAACTGGTCGAGTGGATTTCTAATAGTCATACATGATTTTACTTTGTCAGATTGCTTAAAAAATGCATCAGATGCAAAGGTGGGAACACAAGCAAATCTTTGCATTGCGTCTCCCATATCAGTAAGAAATGCAATTTTAAAATCATCAATTTTTCTTGTTGGATTTACTTCCCAAGTTGCTCTTTTTAAGGCAAATACACCAGGATATTTATAAGCCTTTATGTTGTCATAGTCCCAAGAAATATCAAACCAATTGTCTGGATCTTGTTCTGAAAGAAGTGGATTAACAATAAATCTATGTGTTTTAATTTCAGTATCTTTATCTGCAACTACTGCATCATACCGCTCAGAAATAAAATCTCCGTTATATCTTGGGAATGAAAGAAGCACTACCTTCCCTAGGTCTGGGAAACGAGAATCTACTGAAGCACGAAATGCTTTATAGATATTTTCTGCAGTCTTACCTTGATCATTTCCAGTTCCAATTTCTGTAGCAAAACCAGAAATCTCGTCAAGAACTGCTAGTAGAAGGTTTAATCCCTCATGGGATTCTCTTTCAGAGTGTCCAGAATAAACAGTTACAGTTTTATCAAACTCAATTGAGTCTGCTTTGGCATTAAATTTTCCAGCAAACCATGGTGATTTTTCAATTTTTGTTTTAAAACCTTTAAAGAAAACGTTCTTAGCCTGTTGAGCATTAATAGCAACGTTAATTAAATCTATTGCATCTCCACTTGGTTTTCCGAAATATCTTGCAGGATCTTTGAGACATAATAACTTATAGACAATATAAGCACAAGCAACAGTAGAGGTGAAGTCCTTCCCACTACCCTTCCCCAATTGTAGTATGATTTCGTTTTTCGTGTATTTTTCATAATATTTTTCTCCTTCTTTTTCTCCTAATAAAAATATTAAATCTTCTTTTTTATAGATCTGGCTCATTGCCTCTACAATATCGTATTGAATCGAAGATAGTCCAGGCTGTCCTAAATAATCTGGAGACTCTACAAATGTTTTAGCATCTACTGGAGTTTCTTCAAAGTGATTATCTTGTAATGCTTCAAAAAAATCATTGAACATCATGGACAATTGTAACTACCTCATCTTTTTTAGCGATATCAGAAAGCCTTCTCATAATTTCATCTCTAATCTGTGGATACTCTGATGCAATATCTCTTAGAATTCCCATTAAAACTTCTTGTCGTTTTTCTATTTCAACCATTTCTTCTGCTAATTCTTTATTTTCTAATAATCCTGCTTTTTGCAACATATCAATTCGCTTAGACTCAATATCCATTACAAGTTTTATAGCCTGTGTTTTTGCACTAAGATTATTTGTCATTGATGCCTCATCAATAACTTCGTAAGATTTTGAAATAAGTTTGCTATAGTGCGTATCTGCAGCAGCCAATGCTTCTTTTGCACGAGCACGAATGGCATCATTAGCAGAAGCCATTACTTTCCATTCATTAATTAAGGTAACAACTCTTTGTCTAGGTATTGCAAGTTCTTTAGAAATTACAGTTGGGTCATTACCCTTTAAATATTCCTCTACAACTTTGTTTACTTGATCAAGATGCTTTACTAAATCTTCTTCAGTTGACATATTTTTCCTTTGCAATTTTTAATAATATTAGATACCCAATAAGATCATCTATATCATTATCACCAATATAGTCTGTCCCCTTCATTAGCCTGCTCAATTTATCATCAATGCGGACATGAAGTTGTTCTACTGGACCAGTTTTACTAAAAATTCTAACAGGGTCTAATGCTGAATCTCCATATGATATATTTTTTTCAATAAGCATTTGTGCAATTGCATGACATGTTTTCCAAATACTCATGCCAGATGGAGCATTGACTGAATGCGTTATTAAGTCATTGCAGTTAAAATAATTAACATCTTCATATACTGGTTTTGGGTTCATCTTTTTGACTTCCTTAATCCAAATTTTGCAAGATAAACATAAATTGTTTCTATGCTTGTTCCGCATTCTTTTGCAATATCTTGTGGAGACTTTTTGTCTATAACATATCGCTTTCGAAGCCATATCTCGCTTGTATATAGTTTACCAGCCATGACTACTCCTTGTCAAATCCTATTGCTTTATTCCAATTATTAACTGCCCAATGTCCAATTCCACAGGCATCTGCAACATCGTTATCATCAATATTTTTATCATAGTTAATATTAATAAAGTTTATTGTTCGTTCTTTTCGTAGCATGCGTTCATGTGCCTTGTAATACGAATCAGACTTTCCAGGAATTTGAGAGCGAATAAGTAGTTGTTCGTCTTTTGATATTTTCTTATTACCTATAAAATTTTGCCAAGTGATAGGAGATACTTTTCCTATTACCTTTGTTCCAGATTGTCCTGCAGCGCCTAAAATGGCTCCTTGAACTAAAGCAAGATCTGCAGCAGTCTTAGGACTATTCATAAAGACTGTGTGCTCAATTACTATTGCCTCAAATCCACCACAATAATCAAAGAACGCTTTAACCTTTTGTCCAGCATCCATAACCTTTTCATAGATATTATTTCCTTCAAAATAAATCTTGCCAAACTTTTCAAGATTCTCTTCATTAAATAATGCAAAAGCAAGACTATTAGTACTGGCATCAATAGAGCAGATTGTTTTTGGTCTTTGTGGCATAATATTAGATAGTTTCATTTTGATTTGCCTTTAATTTGACGCAATGCTTTTGTCACATCAGATGGGTTTATATTACAGTAATAACACAAGTTTTCATCATTATATATTGATAGTTGTTGGTTACACTGTTTGCATCTTCTATCTTTACCCTGTCGTTTTTGCCTTCTTGCATGGATATATCTAGCAGCAATTTTTTCTTTAGTTGCTGCATCTCTGCAATCTACAGAGCAATATATCTGATAAGAAATAGTAGTATGAAATTCGTTATCGCACCAATTACAATGCTTCATCCAAAGGCTCCAAGGATTTGATTTTAACATCCCCTGCCCCTGCAGACGCACAAGCCTTTTGAATTGGACAAGACTTACAGATCTTAGAATTAGATCGATAATTTTTTTGTGGTAACGTTCTATCGACCCAAGCCTTTCGTACTGACCTCATCCAATCAAATGCCTGGTCTACCCACCGACGGTAATGATCGTTTACTTCTACTGGCAAAACTAATAATTCATGATTATTTTTATTTTCATAAATTAAAACGCCTTTAGACTTTTTTAAAATTTTCATATAAATCAATAACTGAATTAAATGTCCAGTTTTTGGTTTATTGTGTGTCTTTCTATACTCAAATCCTTCGTTTGGCATTGTTTTAATTTCTACAACAATTTCTTCTTCATTCCAATTTATCATTCCATCGCCATAGCCAAAAATTGGTGGATCCTGATTTACTATTTTAAACTCAGTAGTTTTTTCACCTTTGTCATTAACATACTCTACTGCAATGCCACTTGCCATCATAGCATCTTGAATTCTGTCGTGAGACATTGTTCCACTTGTCATATTGGCTGCGCCATAAGCATCTGCGTTATCTTCAAAAGTTTGACCATCAAATGCTAAGTACCAATAGCGTGGACATTCTCCATGTCCATATGCAATTGTAGAAGGTGCAAAAGTTTTCTTTTGAGTATGCTTAGATACACGATTAACAATATATCCAGATTGTATTTTTTCAATAAGGGCCTTGGTGTCTATAATTTCTGCAACCTTGTTAGGCTCTTCTTTTTTTATCATAACTTGCTTTAATAAATTTTTTGTCATTCGTGCTCTTTTCTATTATATTAAGTATAGCAGATTATCTGGTTATATACTTTAATGCTGATACCAAATTATTGATTGATTCGGCTGCGGTAAAGTATATGTTTTTCTTGGCTCTATCTGTTTTATCAACATTAGCCATCCAGGTAGCCCTAAATGACATTTTTGCAGCAATAGCCTGCAACCTTACTATTTCTACTGTTACAACATTTAATGGAATATCTGGTTTAATAATTACCTTTGCTATAAAAGTAAGTGCAGTTGTTAGTTCTTCATCTTGCATATAATCTGCTATTTCAGACAGACCGTTTACCATATCAATTGTTGTTTGTTGTTCCATGCTACTCTCCTTCTACTAATTGTTCTAATAAATCTACTTCTATTACTGCCAATCTTGTTTTAGCATTTCCTTCACCAAGTATGAGAAAAATTGCTGGATCATTCCCATTTTTAATAGCATCTGTTACTGCTTTTGCCCAGATGTCTTTATTTATAGTGATACCTTTAGGATATTCTTTGAAGTCAACCGTAAAGTTTTTCCATGTGGCGTCACCTTTTTTGGTATTTCTTCCAGAGTTTTTGTGTTGTTTAGCATTTATACGTTTGCTTTCACTCTTCTCCGTCATAATCCCGTTTCTTTCTTTTTGCAAGTGATACCTGACTCAAATGTTTTTCTGGACACATCCACGTTAATAACATTTTATCTGCATATAACCTTAATGACTTTACTTCTGTTTTACATGTATGACAAATCCATTTGCCATAATATACGGTATAACTATCCATTAACTTTATCTTTGAGCATTTTCTGTAACTCTAGATCTTCCTTTACTTTATTAACAAATGCATCTCTGCCTTGAACTTTATTTCCGTCTGGAAGAAGATACCAAGCACCAGTTCTTTCAACTATACCCATCATCTCAGCAGTGTCCACAAGATCGCCGATAGAGTCAAGACCAATGTTCTCTCCACGGAAGTAAAAATCATATTCCCCAGATTGGAATGCTGGTGATGTTTTAGAGAATTGTAATTCCCAACGAACTTTTCTACCAACCTTCTCTTCAATAAGTTTATCGCCAACTTGAATCTTATCCTTGATAGCCTGATTGTCGGACTCAGAGGAAAATAACTTGATAACGCAAGATGAATAGAACTTAGTAGCCTGACCACCAGAAGGTTGCTGGCTAGTATACATAGCGTTAATATTGTTGCGACTTTG
>JACCDX010448860.1_pt1 | contig 16104 bp, 24 predicted proteins | sample 7449681 | NCBI WGS metagenome assembly JACCDX01 (sample SAMN15323450, study PRJNA562643) | freshwater metagenome | isolation source: river surface water | place: USA:Blue River Watershed | collected 2017-08-18 | reverse complement strand
ATGATCCAGAACTTGACCGATCATTTGTCGGTAAGTCTCATCATAGTTTTTGCTGCACTCTTCATACGCCTCATAGAGTTTGGTGTAGAGTGTGTCCCAGTGCTCTTGAGTGATGGTGGTCATCGGTTTGTTTGAACTGAAGTTATTATATGGCAAAAAGGGCACCCGTGGAGGTGCCCTGTGCCAGTTGTTCAACTGATCCTTTCCATCTTAGCAAGTGGTTCATTTCCCCATTTCATAGGAGGATCAAAATTCACACCCATCATCTCAGGCCATTTCCTTTCAGAATCTTCACTTTCAATGACATTTTGTTCTACTGCTCGTTCCCAAGACAGTTTATGACGAATCACACAATGAAGATCATAAAGAATCCCATTGCTCTCTGGAAGGTTCTTATTGCCAATACCAAGTGAGGAAGCACCACCATCAATGCCATCAATCATATGTTTGGATAGAATTGCTCCAATAATTCTCATATCTTGACGAAATTCCTCATAATCAATCGGTTTTTGAAGAGGTAGATTATCTTGAATTTCTCTCCACTGACCAAGTTGAACTCTTTGAAGCAAATCAGTTGCTTCTTGAAGCGCCCATGCTTGTTTTTCAGTGATAGTGAGATTGTAGGTTTTCATTTTTTGTTCTCCAACTCATCAAGTTTTTCATTCACAAAACCAGGCAAATCAAGTGTTCGAGGATCTACACCTTCATCAAGACAATCAAGCATAAACTCCATGAAAGCACCGAGAATTAAACATGCCTTACGCTTATCATCCAGTGGTTGAGCAACATAACCAAAAATGTGCTCATAAAGTTCATCATAAGTCATTCAATTTCTCCTGGTTTAGGTTCAGGGACAGGGGGAAGAGGAGGAGGAAGAATAGTAGGTTGTTGTATCACTACGGGTTTTGGTTGTTCTTTCACTTGTTTTAGTTCTTCTTCAAGTTGATTAATTTTTTCTTCAAAAACAGAAACATCTTGTGTTTGCTCTACAGGTTGAGATTGATTTTCATTTGCTAGTTTCCAACCAGCAGCACCAGCAGCAAAGATACTTGCGAGAGCGGCACAAACAGAAACAGTCTTAGAAAAACTCATTCATCCTCCTCAAAGTCAAAGTATTCGTAGATTGAAGACATCACTGCCTCCTCAACGTGCTCTATGATAGCACTTTCAGTGGGATTTTCAACGTGCTTGAAGGCACGATGATACCCACGCCTCACACCCTCTTCGATTGCTTGTTCTAGAATAACACGGAATTTTGGTTTCATTCAATCACCTCCCAGTGTGAATCAGATTTGTCACCAAAACGATTTGTACCTGTACGAGTGCTGACCCAGAAGAAGTATTTGCGATTCTCTGATGCCAGAAACAATTCACCACCAGTGTCCTGCTCTACAATACAAACAGGATTGTTTTCCATCATATTAGCAAGACGGTTCTTCGCCTTGCTGGACTTTGGTTTTACTTTGACTTTTCTCATTCTTCTTCATCCAGAGGAGCAAAAAATTGGTCGTATTCTTCGTCAGTGAGAGTAAGATACTGGACTTCGGCATCCTGATGTTCTTCAGCATACATCAGTTGGTAGTGAGCAAAGTCACTCAAACTAGTGCCACCATATTCTATGGTGCCGTCCAGAAGACAGAGGTAGTGCATTGGTCTGTTACTTATGGGAGTATTATACAACAGAAAAGAGTACTTGTGAAGTGCGCCTGTGCCAGTTTACAGATTGTCTGTATCAATCTCAAAGTTAGGATCAAAGTCTGGATTCATTTCCAGCGGATAATATCCTCTTGGATTACACACAACCCTACAATCACCAATCTTATAGTCAAATGAAGTGTGAGTGTGACCGTGAGACCATACTCTAATCTCAGGATGATCTAGAATGAGATCGTCAAGATCGCTGACGTAGGCACCGTTTGCGATTCCACTACTTTTGAATTTTTCGTGAACAGACTGGTATGAGGGTGCATGGTGCGTCAGAACCCAGATTTTCTGGTTTTTGAAAAGTTCTAACTGATCCAGCAAGAATTGTTTGGATTTTTTATGAAAACCCAAAGTATCATCAGGGTTCATCTTACGATACTTTGAAGTGATACGAATGGTTTTATAATCATTCATACACTGAGATGCTTCCATCATTTCTAGAGCATTTTCATTACGGAAGTCAGTCCAGAATGTAGAACCAATAAAAACCCAATCCCGAATCTTAACAACACTATCTTCCATAATGTGAAAGTGATTTCCAAGATGCTCTTTCAGAACATTCCAACTACCTTCATAGTTGTATCCATATGCTTCGTGATTTCCTGCGATGTAAAGAATATGATCGAAGTTATCATAACAACGCTTCACAAATCTTTCATAGTTCTTGTGAAAGTTGCCATCTTTCTTGAAGTGGCGAGCACATAGAATGTCACCACCAAGAATCAGAACTTCACCTTCTCCAAGATTAGGAAGTTCGTGCTCATACTCACAGCACTCAAGGTGAAGATCGGATACAACTTTAACTTTCATAATATTATGATGTCTATAAAACTATTATAAGATATCAAGACTCATCTGCTTCGTCCAGTGTGCCAGTTTCGTAATCGTCACCCAACTCTACATCTTTTAAAAGGTCTTTCATTCTATCAAAGAAATCCTCATCAAGTGGATATACTTTTTCTTTACCAGTTTTAATGTCATCCACCATTTGAAGCAAACTTTCCAAAAAGTATTTCGGATATATTTCGTCTTCTAAACTATCCCAGAAGTATAAGATACACTGCTCTAATGGATCATCAGATACAAGAAGAGCATATTCTTGATAGTTATCTCCCATCAAGTCAGACCAATTCTTGAAAGCATACCAACAATTATACCATCCTTGAATGATACAAGAGTGCCAGATATATTCTATCCAAGATAGTTTTGTTTTCTTTGTATTTGTTCCTAAAAGTGGTTTACTAAACATCTTCTTCCACATCAATGTCTTTTAGATAATCCCAACTCCAAGTTCGTCCCAGAATTGTTATGTCAATCCCAAACTTATATGCCCAGAACAGAACATCAAGAACATCACCAGTTCCAGATTTAATTTGAAGATAAGGCCAAGATGGATAATCATTCCAACTTATGGAAATTTGAAGTAATGAAATCCTTTTGATATTGATGATTTGAACATACCAATCATGCCCAAAATCTTCACGGTGATTGAATTTAATGAAACTCATTGAACAATCTCCTCAGCAAGTCGAAGAATATCATTTTTATCTAGAACAATTCTACCATCTTGTGCGGTAAAATATTGAACATTTTCCGAAAGAGCAAGAAGAATTGCTGATACTAATTTTTCTTCAGTATCAGCACCAGAATTTCTTGCTTCCCAGATAGAGTTCATAAACTCTTGTGATCTTTCACTCATATCAATACGGCAACGACTTCAGACCATTTAGAACTTCCTCAAACCTTTCAGCACGACTCTTATGATGTGCTACATTATCCTCAAGAATACTCACAATATCATCCAACACAACATCCAGTGATGCGTCAGTGTCAAAATATTTTTGGATTGCTTCAGAAAGATATCTCTTCCTGCTCCATTCCATACTATAAGGTTTGTAATCCATGATGATGGGTATATATGGGTGTATTATAAAGTATTTTAAATATTATGTCAATCTTTATTTTTTCTATTATATTGATGCCACTTACACCATCCTTCAGGTGAAATCTTACCTTTCACTGCAGTACAAGCATTAGGTGGTCTCCACATATTACAATTGGAACATTTTTCATTTCCTTTTGGTTCATTTTGGTATCCAGCAGTTGCTTTTGAGGACTTTTCTTCTTCAAAAAGAAACTCTTGCAGTGTTTTCATCAATCACGGGTCCGCCAATCGGTATCATCTTCATCTCTCTTAAACCAATCGTGCAGATCTTCAGGAGAATCAAATCCACGAATACCATATCTTTCGTGACCTAGACCACCAAGATCCATCTGATTCATAAAGTCATCTAAACTACCTTCAACCATATCAGGATTCTCTGCCTTTCTTCTTGCTTGACGAAGTATTGTGGCAGCACTTCTGTTTGCTTTGGCAAGTTTTTCGCACCAAACCATCTCCTCCAAACTTACCTCTTCGTGTCTTGCAATACGATTACAAATTTCTTCAAGTTTAAGTCGGTATTGTGTAGAAAGCATAGGTTTTTCCAGATGTGATTTATTTATTTTTAGATTCTATCTCTTTCTGTATCTCTTCCGCAAGTTTATATGCCCTTCTCCACATAATGTACTTTACAATCGGATTACGAGGATTGTGAAGTATCCACCACTTTGTTTTTTCGTATTGAACTCTTACAATTTGAGTCAGCAAATAAAATCCTCTTGCTACAGACTGATCTGTGATAATCAAGTAAGCAATACAAAAGAATATGACAAAGTAGATATATGTAGTATTCATCGTCTGATTGTTTTCAGATATTCTAACACATTTTCTCTAACTGCCATCAACTCATTGTAACATTCTTGATTATGGGCACACTGTCGCAATTCGTGGTCTGGTTTATGAACTGACTCGATAAACAAGTCAAGACCACGATTCCATTGATCATTTGTCATCTTTTTTGATTGTTAAAGGGCAAAAAGGAATGATCTTACGCACTTCCTGGATAATTTCCGATTTCTGAATCGGAGTTAACCCAGTTACTTTTGTAAGACGATGAATGATACTCAAGGCATCAGCACAAGATATGGTTATTGTAAGTAACAGAGTAACCATTACTATCTCCCATATTTCGAATATTTATCAAGAGAAACCTTTACTCTTAACCTTCTTTTTATCTTTGACGATTATAACATCCAAAAAATCTGGAATCTGCCAGTTTTGATACCAATACACCTGCGTGTCCTCCCAATTGTCGAAAAATACCTTTTTGTTATTTTTCAGCACAACTTCATAGTTATGCTTATCATAAGGAGCATCAGAAGTGACTTTAAATGTCTGTGTCATAGAAATTCTTTAAGAGTTGCTACCGATGCACCTTTTGCGGACTTTTGAATGTAGGTTTTTGCGGACTTATAATTGTTGGCAGTATGGACTTGTTGCCCATTGTGAAGAATAATAAACTTCTTACCGCAAGGAACTGCTGCCCACATTCCATCTTTGGTCACATAACCATTAGGATCTCCTGGAGTAGCATTTAAAATACCTTCATTTTGAATGTTCATTAGAATACAACTGTAGAGGACATTATACGGGCATTTGGATATTGTGCAAGAGCAACTCGAATTGCATCTTGACGATTACGGGCATAACATTCGACATAAAATGTTTGACCACTAACCATGCAAGTAATACGATGTCTCATGATTTAAAACCTCACTTTTGAATGGTTGAAATTACAGGTTGACCTTGAACAAAGATAGTATCCGCAACACTCTGAAGTCGTCGAGCAGTTGCAATACCAGTGTTACTATACACTGGAACATGAATAAAACCATAGGACTTCACATAATCTTCGGTTTTGCCTGGAATCAAGGAACCCTCTGAGAGGTTCCTAGAATCCTCTGGATGAAGACGAATGATCCTTCCGATAGTCTGTGCCATAGCAATGTAATCAAGGTTCCTCATGAGGATGCAGGAGGTCAATCCAGGGCAGTCAATACCTTCTGAAAGAATGCTGTAGTGAAGAAGAATGAATTTCTTAGAAGGGTCACTACCGTAGGACTTTAAGGTAGTAAAAAACTGTTCCCTGGTAACTTTTTGATCGTTTACAAATGCACCATACTTAGAAGTAATCCAGAGAACATCATAACCGTAAGACTGAACTTCGGTCATAAATTCTGTCTCAGCAAGCATTCGAATCAAAACCTTAGTATTCGGTGCCGCAACAAGAACCTTTTGCATGTTGTCTTCATTGAGAATTGTATCCAAAAGAGTCATACAATCGCGTTCGGCAGCAAATTCCTTGTCACGATCAGATCTAATCTGCTGAGTACAAATCTGAGGAGGAACAATAAAACCACCAGAAACCATCTCAGGAGCAGAGATATTCACAATCATTTGTCCATATACATGCCCCCAATTCATTCCAGGTTTGTTGAATTGAGAAGAATACTTTGGTGTTGCAGTATAAGAATAAAAACGCTTTGAACGCTCAGAAAGTTTTTCTACAAAAGGAAAGAAGTTCTTTTGTACGGAATTATGTGCTTCATCCAGATGTGCAGTATCAATCTCAATATCTGCTTCAATCAGACGATGAAGAGAATGATAAGTTGTAAAGATCAGTTTGTGACCAGGAGTATTGTGAACCCACTTACGAATCACACTAGGATTTGTAGAAGACTGATGCTTAGTATCTCCACTATGACAATGAAATACAGAGGCATTGGTAATAAACTCCAGATACTCATGAGACAATTGATTTGCTAACATCAACCTTGGAGCAACCACAACAACAGTCTGAGGTTGGTCGTTCTCAAACTGCTTCATGGTATCAAAGACTCCAATAAGAGTCTTACCTGCACCAGTCACGGCACAAATGATACCCTTAGAATGGTTGGTCATCATGCCCAAAGCACGTTGTTGGTGAGGACGAAGTTGAGTCACAGGTCTCATTGCATATGAAGACATTATAGCAATAAAAAAGACCCTTTGGAAGGGTCTTGTGTGACGGTTTTTAAAGTGTCTTAAAGAGAGCTAAAGCCTCATCTTCAACCGGGACAAAGGTAGTCTACATGGTTTTTAGTATAGTGTCAAGCTTGTAGATCCAACACCAGTAACTGTAAAAGTTAATACACTTCCAGAAACACTAATTTTAATAGGATTACCAGTGCCACTAGTAAATCCTCCAAGTGCAGTTACTGTTGATGATGCTGTAACAATACCTGTAGTTCTAATATCACCATAAACACTTACAAGATACTCTGAAGGAACAGAAGTACCGATACCAACTAGTCCATTTGCATTAATTACAAAACTATCGTCATCAACTTGAAGACCATTTCTGAAGTTATATGACTTTGTATAATTTGCCATCGTGTAGACTTTTTAAGGTATTTATGTTATTATGTTAAATGCCTTATTTTTAACAAACAACCATAAACAAAACTGAATCAATGTCTGTTTGGTCTTCGTTACCTGCCCCTGGATCAAATACATTAAATTTAAAGTTACCAACATTTCTCTCAGTTACTTGGCATACATGATCATTACCACTATCTATAGTAATTGAAACCGCATATTGAGCACTAGGCATATCGTAAGTAAATACTACTGTATATACTGAGCTAGCTCCAGAACCAGATTTAGTAATATTAGCAATGTTTCCGCCATATGCTACATCTGGGTCTGCTGTTTTTCCATTTTCCATTCTTCCCCAAGCACGAACTCCATAAACTGGAGGATTTCCATTTGAACCAGTACTACTTAATTTTGCTGCTGTAATTGATCCGTCAGGGACTGCAGTTAGATATGAATTTGAATCTGTAGTTCCATCAGCTTTTAAAAATTGACTCGATGTGCCTCCAGATTTTACAAATGATCCTGCAGTTAATGCATCTGTATTTGCATTGTAAGACAATCCACTATCAATAAATGGACTTTGATTTCCTGTTGCTTGGTTTGCAACTAAAACAACAGATGTAGATGTGTCAGATGATGTTGTTGCAGAAATATTAATATTGTCTGAATTAGTAGCAATTCCTGCAGTTGTAGCATAAGTTGCATTAACTGCATTGGTAGCATTAACTGCATTGGTAGCATTAACTGCATTAGTTGCAGTGGAAATAGTTCCAGTAATGGCACCATCAAATGTAGAAACGCCAGTAACTCTTAGATTGTCGTCAATTGTTGTAAGACCACTGAAGGAATCTAATGTTAAATTTCCACTTGAAGTATCAATTTCATTATCTCCAGTAACTCCTATCTGAATATTGTCAATGGAAGCACCACCATTTGCATCAAGTAAACCAGTAAGAGTAGTTTGACCAGTAACATTTAAGTTTTGACCAACATTTAAGTTTTCACCAATACCAACTCCACCTTTAACTATCAGAGCACCCTTTCCAGTAGAATCTGAAGAAGTTTCATTTGTAATTCTTACTTGACCACTGAAAGTTGAATTTCCTTTAACTCTAATCTGCTTATTGAACGTGACAGGACCATCAAACTGTGATAGAATTACTCCAGAGTCTCCACCTTCAACAAGAAGTCTTTCTTTAACAGTTACTTCATCATAAACAACACTAGACTTAGCAGGATCCTCACCAGTGACAGTAGGTGTTGGGGTATCAAAAGTAGTTTCTTCACCTGTAGCAGATGATTTCTTCTGGTTTCCGATGAAAAAGTCGCCACTATTATTCATACCAGTGTAAACAACAATACCACCTGACCTTTCTTGAGATTGAACTAAAAATTCCTCTCTTTCTGTCAGTGATTTGACCTGAACTTGAGGTAATCCAGTGGAGTAATTTCCTGGACCATAACCAAGATATTCAAATGTGTGTCCAGAAGCACGAAGAATAGATGGTCTACGGAATTCAACTGCAATTGGATTAATCTTTCTAATCAGAGATCCCGCACTATGCGATTCTTTTCTTGTACCTAAAGCACCACGAATTACTTCAAATTGTGAATTGCCAGTTTCCCTCACTCTCATGATTTCATTATCAATCTGAATGTAAGATCCTAATGAAAATCTATCTGCAGTGCCAATACCTGAGTTAATAGAAGAAACTACTAACGTTGTTGCAGAAGAATCCTCAGAAATTGCAGTTGAAAGACTGGTAATTTCACCATCATAGAATGAAATTTGACGTATTCCAAAGTTTTCTTCTCTAGAATCTGAAATTGCTTCATTTGAAGAGAATCCATGCTTTAGAATATAACCATTTGTGACACTCAGAGACTGATTAGTAATTGCAGTGAATGAAGTAACACCAACTTTTTCTCCAACAACATAATCTCCAACATTATTATTAGAGGAATCAATAACCCTAAACTTATTACCTTTTAATAATCCATGAGGAATTTCAGTTATAAAAGTTGTAATTCCAGTTACAGAATTGTATGATGTAGAAGTAATTTTAGATGATGGACCTACAATAAAAGCATATTGCCCTGCAATTGGTGTTGGATCTCCAGCAGTCTTAGCAACAGAAATTTGAGTTTGAGAATCAATTGCACTGATTCTGTAATATCCATCAGTTGCTGTACCTATACCAGTGACTTGAACTACATCACCAATGCTAGTAGAAATTCCTGCAGTATAAGTTGCATTTACACCGTTACCAACTCTTGAGGTATCCAAATAAAGGACAGAACCATTAGCATATCCAGAACCTCCAGAAATGATGGATATAGAACTTACATTTCCTCCAGATTCTACAACAACTTTTGCTGTTGCACCATTCCAATTAACTAACCCAATTTCATTATAAAGTTTTACATCATAGTAAGTTCCTGGATTGTAATTTGCATTTGGAGTATTTAAAACTCCAGTAACAACACTACCAAGACCATGCTTTCTATCAAAAGTTAAAGATGCGCTTGATGTTGATGAAGAAACTGTTTGAATTGGTTGTCCAATTCTAAAAGCAGTTGATAACTTATCAATAGATTCTCTAGTTACACTCTTTTTGAGATCACTTGTATTAACTTCACCAATTGGAGAGCGAAGGGCAAATGTTTTTGCTGCTGGTGGGTTGGCATCAATATTATCACGATCTAACTGTGGATAGATGTCGGTGGTTTTTTGTGAATACTCAAGATTTGTAAACTCACTAGTGATTGGATTGCTAGAATTCAGTAGATATAAATGATATATACCATCTTGAACACCTTCAAGGTATGGTGTTATCTCCTCATTTCTATATGCATAGAGATTTGATTGTAAATCGTTTCTTTCGAAGCGTGGAAGACTCTTAATTTCTTCTTCCGTAGTTCTGGAGTCAATATTGTTAGTACTTGTTGCGCCTGGAGCATGAACTTTTCCGTTTACATCAGTTGTTGAGTAAGTAAATGATACATCACTTACAATAGACGCTACGGCAAATTTTCCGTTATATCCTTTATCATAAAGACCACTAGTATTATTAGCATCAGTTACATTGCGAATAATTACCAAGTCTCCTACATTCAAACCATGTGGGAGAGAGGTTAATACTGTAACTGTGCTAGATGCTAATGTGCAAGTTGTAATGAATCTAGGATTTTTATTATATTCAAAATCTGCACTAGAAATAGTCGTGCGAGTAAAATCACCTACTCTTGCACCTGTCGTGCTTGATTCCTGAAGAATGAATCCATCCTCTGGATCTTTAGCATTAGTGAGTTCTTTTGGAATAACAACTCTTAACTTATAAATCTTCTCATCTAAACTTCTATCATCAACAATTCGTTTTACATAAACTAAATCTGTAGTTTCAGATAATCCTGCTACGCCAAGAGTATTGATTTGATTATAAATTTGGTTTGCAGAATTGACTGTAATATACCAGTTACTTACATTACTGTCAAATTGAATTGGAGATCCAATATCTCCTGCTGCTTTATCAGAAACTCTACTATAAACTTTAAGTTGTGTACCACCATAAATTGTTAATGATTCATTGTTTAAAGCATTAGTAGATGAAGTTGCTAACTTAATTTGCGTAGAATTGACACGAATTGCATAATAAACAATATGTGAAGTTACATTTTCTGGCAAATCTCCAGTTTCACTATTAATAATGATTTTTTCACCAGTTTGTAGTGTATGTGCGCCAAGAGTAAGAGTTGACGAAGAAACACTGGACACATCATAAACTTTATAACCACTGGTTATACCATCCTGCATATAAATGTTTGCAGAATATTCAGTGTTGTTAATTGAGAGATATAACTTATCGTTAGTTCGAGCACCGATACGATAACCCTGTGTAACACTTGTAGGAAGACCATCTTCAGCAGTTAATCCATACAGATATAAATGAGTTGATACCCCAACAGAAGTTGTCAGTCCAACATCAATTGACAACCATTCAATGTTTTCTTCAGTTGTAGTGTCAATATCTCTTGGAGCAATAATTGAAGTGATAAAAGCATTATTATCTTTTACAAATGCTTCTGCTTTAAAACCATCAGAGTTGAGAGATATCTGACCGAAGTTTGAGTTAGAGTTTGTAATCGAAGCATCACCACCAGACTCAATATCAAAGTGCTTATTAAATCCAATTGCAAATACTGATACTATTTGAATAAAAGCATCATTGGAAACTTTAATATGACTTGTTTCCCAATCCTTTCTATAAATTGCTCTTGGGTCTAGGTGATAAACTTTACTACTATCAGTTTGAGATGCACCTGTAGGTAAAGCACTACCATAAACTGTTGTATAATTTACACTACCATAAGATCTGGAAACTTGATCATACTTTACAAATGCCCTATCATCCTTTTGTAGAGACACAGCAGTAAACTGAGCAACAACCATAGAACGGAATCCTGATGCTTTGCTGCCATCAGCGTGCATTCCATTCATACCCCATACAGAACGTAAGGATACATTAAAGATATAAGGAGAAGCACCTGATACTGTATCAGTTTCTACTGTAACTGTTGCTCCAGTCACTACTGGAGTCGGATCCATAGTGATTGGGAAGGATTCTAGTAGATATGTAAATTGAGTTGCACTTAGGACACTTTGTACTTTTGTTGAAACATTGTATGTTGAAGTAGATACTCCTTTGATTTTAATTGGAGTGCCAACATTCAAATTATGATTATCTGCTGTTGTAACTGTAACTAATGTGCTTGCTGTGGTGCCATTTCCAGAAACAACTGTTTGAATGTCAATGGGATCTGAAGCAAATGCCCCAACAATTTGCCACTCTGGATCCATTTTTGCAAAGTCATCATCACTTGCAGGAAACTTCGCATCTGCAGGAATTGGGCGATATGAATTAAAAGCATTTGCCAATTTGCTATAATACATATCAAGGTCGGTAAGACCATAATCTTGGACTTCATTAACACCATCTGCATACTCAAAACAAGTCAGTTTATGGTGAGAAAATCTTGGAGTTGACTGATAACCGCTCGTGAAGAATGTTGGATGGGTATATACGAGACCAGACTCATCAGCATCAAAGAATGAAAACTGCCAGAAGTAACACGCTCCAGTTACTCTAAAGATTGCAGAGTTTTTTACAAAAGAATCTGTGGGATTTGGAACATACTTTGGTCTGATTTTAGTTTTTCTTAAATCAAGACCAACAAGAGAAGTCCCTCTTGGAATAACAACTCCTCCATTAACACTATTAAACTTATAGAGAATATTATCCTCTTGTGTAAGGTCAAAGTTAGAATCTAACTCTAATGAAAGGGTTGAGAGTGCAGGAGATCCTACACCACCAGTAGGAGGAACTGCATAGGCAGTGCCGCTATTATCATAAATCGCATAACCAGGTCTATTGTCAATTAGATGCTCACCAGGGAATACCAGAATCGTTGTTTTTTCTACTAAATCATTATTCTTTCCATTCACAAAAGAGAATCTTGCCGCTTCTAAAAGTGCTCTCTGAATCGTTTTAAAAGGTTGTGCAAGAGAATTACCAGTATTAGTAATCGAATCTGTAGCGTCTAAATCGTTTGGGTTTACATACAGTGTGCGCCCATCAGTATTCTTAATGAAATTCGACAATTTGTTCAGCGGCATTGTATTATGACTTCTAAGATATTGCTATCTTTTATTTATGAAGTCAAATCTTCCCCATATTCAAACTCAAAATCGTCTGGAAGGTCTTCTGGATTCTCCAATTCTACAGGAAACAACATTGGATGTGCTTCCTCATCTATCAGATAGAAAGAGTTTCTGTATAAATCGTCTGGTTCAAATGTGCGCTGTTTATCTGCTTCTCTACAAAGTTCTACATCAGACAAATGACCGTCTGGTAATTCATCAAAAGTGAATGGAATTCCACTGATAAAATACATCTTCACAATCATACTGCCATTGTTATACCAGCAGTATGATTGAGTAATTTTATAAGACATAGGGTTTACTCCCGTATCTTATATTTATTTTTTAAGACCATTATAACTTAAAGAGTTGTATTGGTCAAGTACCCGTTGTCGGTTACGATCCGACCTTCTATCTGTTATGAGCAGATCGCCTTCACCAAAGAGCCAAACGGGAATCAATTTAATCGTTGTTTTCTTGCTTTGTGATAACCAACATTTTTATTTATACTCTAATGTAGTTAGAGTTATACCAGCCGAGGGTATCGATCCCTCCCAAAGGCCCTAATCTGGGGCAAATCGCTTATAAGACGACTCTGAACACCTGTTCTGACTGGCATAAAAATCCCCGTGCGGTTTATGATGCCTCGTTGTTATACTCAGTGTATATTCGTATGAGGTCATCATCCGCAGGCAACATAACTGCTGCCTTTCCATTCTCATCCACAATTCCTATATGCTCTCCCATTTCTACTCTTTCCATCAGTTCGTCAAATCTCTCTTGAAACTCTTCCACTGTGAAAACTTCCATTCGTTTCTTTTTCGATATTTATATTATAGCATCACTCACCATAAATTGCAAGATCTGCATACTCAATTTGCTCAGGGTCAAGATTCGCAGTCACAACTTCCAAGACATTCATAAACTCTTGAACAGTATCACACTCTACCAGACGCTCACTGCCTTGATCGCTGAGAAGAAGAAAGGTGCGGGTGCAAACATCAATTACAATACCTTGAACGGTTTCTTGTGCAGTGCTCATTGGGTTGTTTCGTTGATTACCCCCATATTATAGGGGGTCTTGAGTGGGGTGTCAAGGGTCTTGTGCCACATCCGAAATTGGGTCTGGTTGGATTAATTGCCATCCGTCTCCACTGGAAACATATAATTCTTCATTCCAGACATAATAACAGTAAGATTCAATTTGTTCTTCTGTTAATTCTGGTCTTGGTGTTGGGGCATCCCATAGACAAGTTTCTTCATTTAATACCCAACTATCAAAAGGTTTAGGTGGAATAAAAGCATCTAAAGTTTCATTGTAAATGTATCCAATTCCAGCATATCTTTTTCTTATATTATTATTGTAACTTGTCTGTTTCCATATGGTATTTTCACCAAGAACGGATTTTAAAAATTGAATTCCAATTTCTTCATTTTCAATTCCATTTTCATCTGCAGTATCTGAATTCGCTACTACAACAACGTTTAAGACAACATTATTTTCATCCAATTGTGCGAAGTGTGCCATAATTTTCTATTAATTATATTGTTTATGTAGTAAAGGTAAAATTTCCTGCAGATTTAAATACGTGAAAGACATAATTCACTCCACCAACGTTTGCATAATAAGGACCTTCTCCTCCACTACCTCTCACATATCCAGTATCCAGATATCTTAAGACTACAGCACCGTGTCCACCACCTTTTCCTGTCGAAGAAACAGTAGCACCAGGATCGTTAGCAGGACCTCTTCCTCCACCTCCACCACTTCCACTAGTTGCTTCACCTGGAGTGGAGTCAGTGTTTTCACCTCCACCTACTCCACCACCAGCAGAGCTTGCATCTACAGTACCACCACCTCTTTTTGCTCCACCTCCACCACCTGCAATTGCATCTCTCCATCTAGCACTTCCCATAAATGAAATTAGAGAATAACCAGAACCTCCACCACCAGGATTATCTACACCAGCATTTTCTCCCACAGAACCATATCCTCCTCCACCACCTCCCCAGCTACCTCTGTTACTGAGATTATTATCTCTTGAATATCCACTGCCTCCAGAATTTCCTTGTCCCGAAACTCCTGATCCTCCAGTATAAGTGTTTACATTAGTTCCCCCATCCAATCTATATCTTGATCCAGCACCACCGCCACTTCCTCCAGATTGTCCTGGTCTAGCATCTACAGATCCTCCTCCTCCACCACCAGTAGAAGCATAAATCGCCCCATAGTTTATGGAACTTGTAGCCCCTGGAGAACCAGGAATATCCCTAGTTGCCGAACCGGCTCCACCACCACCAACAGTAATTGCAACTGAAGCAGAAGAGTTTGCCACGGTAAAACTACCAAAAGATATGCCACCTGCACCTCCTCCACCACCAACTCCACCGTATCTGGGAGATCCCGTTGTGTCATACTTTCCATCACCACCTCCTCCACCACCAGAAAGAATAAGAAAATCTATAGTATAAAGACTTGATATACAACGAAAATCACTATATGCAATTTGATTTGGAGATGCGGGTAAATTTCCACCATTATATGCTCTTCCTCTATATTCACTCAATGCAACCGGTGCAGAGTCAAAGAACTCAGCATTAATTTGAGATGCTGCTATTGAATTTGGGGAACAAGGTAAAGTCATAAAAACTAACCTCCTTTAAGTTCTTCTATTTCGTGTTTAAGTTCTTTAACTGCTTCAATCAATAATGGAACTAACTTTTCATATTGAACTGTCATATAATCAATTTCAGTGATATCAGAAATTGGTGCTGTTTTAATTGCCTCTGGGACAACTTTCTCAACATCTTGTGCAGAAACACCAATATGTCTTTGAGTAGTATCCCATCCTATTTCTGCTGCGGTTTCATTAAAATTATAAGTAAATCCGTGAAGTTTACATACTTTATCTACTGCGTTATCAATAGTTTTAATATTTGTCTTCAGTCTAATATCAGAAACAAACGCAATGATATCATTTTGAACTCTCAAAATACCTGTTCCACTTGAGTTTGTAATTGATATTGCACCATCAGTAAAGTTATCAATTCTTACATTGTAATCTTCAGTTCCTCTCTTAAAGTCAATATATGATCCAGATGATCTTGATATTTCTAATGTACATCCCGAATCATTTGCCGCAAGGAAGTTTCCATTTAGTCCACTTATTGTTCCTGCACAAGAAAAATTAGTTCCATCAAATCCTAAATTTGAAGAAGTAACAGCAATGTTTGAAGAGTCTTTATATAAAACTTGATTGGCATTACCAACACTATTTAAATTTGCAGATCCACTAATACCTTGGATACCTTGTCTTCCTTGAATACCTTGGATACCTTGTCTTCCTTGAATACCTTGGATACCTTGAGTTCCAGATCCTGAAGAACCTTGGATACCTTGTCT
>JACCDX010109212.1_pt1 | contig 16107 bp, 9 predicted proteins | sample 7449681 | NCBI WGS metagenome assembly JACCDX01 (sample SAMN15323450, study PRJNA562643) | freshwater metagenome | isolation source: river surface water | place: USA:Blue River Watershed | collected 2017-08-18 | reverse complement strand
TAAACAACGGAACATAGTTTTTCTGTGCGCGATACTTGTCTGCGGTTTCCTTATCGATCAGACCGACAGATTCCCATAGGTTAACCAACGAGGTGTTGACTGTCTTCCAAATGTCGAGGATCTCCTGCACTTCAGGAGTCATATCAAGCTGCTTCTTAGCCCAAGTAATATCTTCAGGCTTGACCTGTAGCTCGCGGTTCACCTTACGGTTTGCACTGCCAAGCTTGCGAAGCTTATCAATTGCATTCTGCGCGGCTGCAACGCCCTTTGGATTCGTTGTTCCGTTACGGATAGCTGCCTTAAGCTCGTCGGACAAACGCTTGGCTTCGCGAATTTGTTGGTCACCCAAGGCGCGGGTGGCTTTGTCCTCTTCGAGAATGTCCAATCCACGCAGAGCGCGAGCGATTGTAGCCACGTAACCACGACCGCTTAGCCCAGACTCAACCACGTTCTTATTGGCGTTTAAATTGTCTGCCAGATAAGCTGCCCGGGAAAGGTTGTTTTCACTAGCCTCGATCCCGATAGTGCCATCATCGTTCAGGATTGGTGTGCCAGTAACAAGACCACCCTTGATCAGGTTAATCCCCTGAGCCTTGGCATGGTGCAACATGTCTGCACGTAGCACACCATCGTTAAACAGTGGCAACGACTGCAAGGTTTTGCTCATGCCTGCGTATTTATCAACCAATGCAATACGCCCGCTAGTGCGAGTGCCATCATTACGCACCGCATTAAATGCGGAGGTTGCGGCATCGATCACTACCTTGCCTGTAGATGGATCATCATCTGCAAGCTTGGTGTACTGGTTTGGTGGTGCGTTCTTTAGCGAGTACAGAATGCGACCTGTTTCATCGTACGTACCACGGTTGCCAATGGCTGACTTGATCTGGTTAGGATTGTAGACAGCAAGGTTCTTTTGACCGCCCTCGTTGACATAAAAACTATCATGCCCAAGGTCTTTGATGATTTCCTGAACTGATTCGTTTTCAATTAGAGGCCAATCGCCCGTTGCAATTCTTTCTTTTGAAAAAACCTCTTCGCCGTACTTATTAAATAATCGGGTATAGATTTGTTCAACATGCGCAGGGTTTTCAAAGTCAAAAGGATTCTCTGCCCTGACATATAGTGGCATGATGTTTTCGCCAGACTCTATCTCTTTTCGAATCGAATCGCTAAAAAATTCCGAAGCAAATTCTAAGTATCTTAATTGCTCGTCTAGCGTTGAAAATTTACCTGCTTCAATCTCGTAATCAAGTTTATCGCTATAGGATTTAGCAACGTCTTTTGAAATGTTGTTATTCTTTACGCCAAGACGGTACGCCTTCTTTAAAAACTTAATTTTATCCGCAGTTTCCATCTCCCAATAAGCTTCGTGAAGTTTGTCAATCTGCTCAAGAACCTTGTAGTTTGCAGAGTCTTCTGAAAACTTGCCTGCAAACTCAGGGTTGTCAGTGACAAAGATTGCGTTGGCTTGCTTCGGAATGAACTCGTCAATGACGCGAGCTGTTCCGTGGTACATCACCTTCGGTGTACCGTCTGGGTTAACAATCTTGCTGTTACCAAAGAAGCGTTTAAACTCTGGTGTATTTGTTGCGCGCAGCGAGAACTTGGCAGAGGTTAAATTAGGTCGTTGATTAAACGGTGACGTGATTTGATTGGGCGAATTAAGCACAACCCAGATACCATCACCCATATCAACGCCGTCATAGCCTTCTCTTCTTAGACGATCAAACAGGTCACCCTGAAACTTTTTATAGTTTTCAGCTTTGCTATATTGATTGATTTCTTGTTCTGTAAGCTTGTAAGGGTTCTTGATTGTTAAGAACGCAGGGATGACTCGAGCTGCAGTATTAACTTCGCGGTAACGCAACGATCCTCTCGATGTGTCAGGCACAAGTTTTTTACTGTCGTTTTCAATAGCGTATTGTGATGCGCCTTCTGGGTCGGTGGTAAACCAAGCGCCACTGCGAGGAACTTTGAATGACTTAAAGTCTGTGTCTTTTGATGTTCCGGTATAAACAATCAAAGGATCGCCGTTTTTATCGACAACTTTACTGCCTTCAAACCTGCGTTTAAACTCTGGAGTTGTAGGTGCGCGAAGAGAAAACTTCTTGTTGATAGGAATAATCTTCTTCTCACCGGATATCTTTTGCTGATCCTTGATGACCAACGTCTTGCCATCGCGAGCAGGATCGTAGTCAACAAAGAACCCATCGTTCTTGATGGCAGCGTCTTCAGGCTTGCCAGTGCGATCCTTGTTAGTCAGGCCAACGATCATGCCTTGATTAAGCTTATTGCCTTTTTCGCCGGGCTTTGGATCAAGGAAACGAGCGTCGTAGTTATCACCATTCCACACCTGATACTTCTTGCCAGTAGCTTCATCAAGCAGGAACTCAGGCATAGCCTTGCGACTTGTAAACGCCATTGCAACGTTAAAGCCGTTGTCCAACTTCTTGGTCATGTCTTTCCAGTTGGAGCCAACACCAACGGTCTTGCCATCAACAACCTGAGCAACGCCGTCAGACGAATAGGTCAGATGATGGTTAGGAGCAATCGACTTGGTATTAAGCTTGGTGTAATCATAGAACTCCACGCTCGGGAATGCATTGATCACAGACTCAAACACCTTCGGTGCAAAGTCGCTTGTAACGTTTAAACGAATAGCTGGCTGGTATACCTGCTTCTCAACCTTAACCTTGTTGCCTGCTTCGTCTGTAACAGTTTCGGTTCCAGTGCTTTTCTCAGACCAATTCTTAAACCGGTTGATCTCGTCATACAGAACGATTGCAAACTCTTCTGGATGAATTACCATTGCTTCGGTCTTCAGATACTGCGACAGGCGAGGACCTGATTTAAACTGCCCTTCGCCACCGTACAACAAGTTTTGACCGCTAGTCTCACCAAGGCATAAGCCTTCGCAACGAGCCGAACGTGGGCAAGTTGAAAGCTTCTCGGTAATTTTCTGTGCAGATGCAAGACCAAGACCCATCGACGCAACGCTATTGCCTTCGAACTTGATGCCATAGTCACCAACGCGAGTCTTCTGCAGCTTGCCATTCTCGCTTAGCAATGTACCAACGTTGTGTTGTTGCTTAAGAACGCTGCGAGCTTCTTTGAGCTTTTGTTTCTTTTCCTTGGCAGGTAGGTCTTTAAACGCATTAATACCTGCTTCGATCTTTGCTTCAATCTCAGCAAGCGTTGTTTCTTTCGAGATGGCTCTGTCTCTTGGTGCATCAAGCGTAAAGAGCTTTGTCTGTGCCATCTTCTTGGCGAATGCTTCACCCTCTGCAATTTGAATGAAGAAGTCTTTACGCCCGTCAGCATACTCCTGATCCAACTGCAGGTATGCAGGATCAACCTGAATCATGACGTTAGCGCCATCCATCGTGTGATCGATGTTGCCGGGGTTTTGCATCACCTTTGCACCGTTTGACTCGTTGGTCAAATAGATACGGTTTGAATCAGGTGTGTTGCCTTGTAGCTTCTTTTCCTTCACAACACGACGAGCTTCTGCGTTATTGGTTGGCAGATAAAGCGTGATGGTGCCGTTCTTGTTAAGCGGCAAACCAAAGATCGGATGGTTGTTTACATCGCCTTTAGCTAATTGCTTTGGTGTGTAGGATGGCTTGATTGAATACCTAGCCTGTGGAACAGCAAGCTCGAGCTGACCTTCGGAAAGGTAAGGAGCAATTCCATTCTCTGCATCGTATGCAACAGCTTGCTCAACGTCTGCAGGTGTAGCTTGCCATTCACGCGGAGTCATTTCAACGCGATTTCCTGCACGACCCGGGGTGATAGCACCACGTTCGATGTCAGCAAAAATACGGTTAGGCAAGAACATCTGGTCGACGTCTGTCAAACCTTTGGCACCAAAGAATTCTCGGATGGCATCAAAGAACGCGTTTAAACGACGCATCAGGTTAGCAATCATGCCTGATGGTGGTTTATTTTTTGGTTCGGTGTAGAAGCGGAATGCCTGAGCAATAGCTTCTTCTTGCATGTATTCTGGGAATCCATCAAGGTTGCCGTTCTGCTCGAGATAAACTCGTTGATAACGATCCTGCATGTCCCTGTTAAAGAACTGATTGATCCATGTATCTTTAGCCGCCTTGGTCAGAACTTTCCATTCTGCAGGTGTAAACGCACCAAGCTCTTTCAGCGCATGAATAACCTCATGGCGCATCACACCAAGAGGATTGTCTGAATCCATTGCCAAGGTAATGACCTGTTTGGCGTACATCCCGTCCGCTGTGCCGTTTTCAATAGAATCGACCAAGCGCAGACCAACATTGCCCAAACCAAACCGTTTGAGGATAGGCAATAACTTCTTGCGCATGTCATCAGCGGTTGCTTTTGCTTCTGGGGTTGGATCGTTAGATAGGGAGTATTTGATCCTATGCTCGCGCTCGATCCTTTCCACGGCATATTTCATTGAGCCGGGGTTTTGCCCTGCCATTTCAAGAACGCTTAAGTCAGACGGATTGAGCCTTTCTGTTCCGTACTTGATGGCAGCAACTTGCGCTGCATTCCTTGCAAAAGCAGGGACAGCAAATGCTTCGATAATAGATTGCGGGCTTGGAGGCGCGTTTGCAAAAGCTTCCCGTATTTCAGCTTGTTTTTGTGCGGACGCTTGATCTGCTTGCTGTTGCGCTTGTCTTGCTATTTTTGATTGAGCCTGAGCGGCATCACCTGCTGCAACTTGCTCTTGCCTTTCTAAAAGGTCTAGCGCCTCTTGATTACGCTGCGCTATCTGCCTGTCGGCTCGCTGCTCAATAGCAAAACGCCCACCAACCTGTGGGTGAGGGGTAATAAAGAAGTCCCCGTCAGGATTTTCATCTTGAAAGACAGCTAGCTTTTGTCTTGCCTGAACCGGAGTAAAGGGGGTTAGATCGACAAAGCGGGTCTGTGGAACCTGCCTCTGACCAGTTCCCCCCAAGGCATCAGCTTGGTCGCTTAACGCAACTTGCTCAGCCGGTGACAAACCTTCCCTTTGAGCGAGCAGCTCTGCTTGCTGATCAAAGCCTCGAGCAGTTTCAGCCGTGGGGATTGGCGCAGGGGTTCTGACCTGAGCCTGTGCAGGGGTGACCTCTGGAGGTACAGTCTGCTGTTTAAACCGGTCAGCATCCATTTCTTGCTGGGCTGCAAGCTGGCGGTTGATCCTGTCCTGTTCGGTAATAGGGGCGCGAGCCTGTCCAACGCCCAAGCCAAACTGTTGCTCTACCTGTGCCTGTGCTTGTTGACGACGAGCTGCAAGCTGTTCCTCATTGAGCAGTGGCTGTTGCTCTGAAACGCCAAACTGTCTAATAGCGGGGCGTTGGGCTTGTTCAGCCATCTGACGCTCGTAGGCTTGTTGGGCGGTCTCTGCAACGGGTTCTGCGGCGGGGAAGTTACGTTCTTGGAATGCGTTCTGTTTTGCAATCTGTTGTTCGTAAGCCTGCTGGCGCGCTTCTTCTGCAGACAACAATGGCATTTCAAGCGAAGGAGTTGGCTGCGGAACGGCAGGCATTTCCAGTGCTGGAGTTTGCTCTGGAGCAACTTGTACAGGTTCTTGTACAGGTCCGCGTGGAGGAGCAACGGGGGCGGCCTGTGGTCTGGAGAATGCACCAACACCACCACCTAACACACCACCGGCTATGCCTTCCATTGTTGCAGCACCGGCAACACCACGGAATGTAGGAACATCAACGCCTTCACGCTGCAATGCAACGTTCTGGGAAAACTGTTCAGTGCCGCCTTGAGCGCCTTCCGTTAAGAATTCAGGCGCACCTGTAGCTGCAGCGCGACCAAACACGCCTCTCTTTGCGAGGTTTTGCGAGATGTTTTTCGTAAAGCCGGGGATCAGCGCCTTTTCAATACCGGTTGCGCTAGCTGCACCACCTAATAATGTGTTGGCAAGGATGAGGTCTAGGTTCTGACCGCCGTATTCCTGCGCCTTGGTGGCGGCTTGTTCAATGGCTTCTTTAGGCAAACCTGCCTTGGTAAGCTCTTCGGTTACTGCGTCATAGATAGCGCTTTTACCTGTACCTGCGCCCATTACAGCGCCTGTGCCAATACCGGCAGCACGTGCGCCAATCTTAAGTCCAGCACCTGCCAAACCGCCCGCAAGGGTAGGGATGATAGTGCCGAACGCTTGGGACATGATGTCCACGGGGGCAACAGTAAATGCCTTTAAACCTGCCTGCACCTGTTCGAGAACGCCCTTGTCTTCGGCATCCTTCATGATCCGCGCAATCTCTTGCTGATCGTTCTTTGCCTGAGCAGACAGCAAACCACCTACGTAGTCTTCAACACCACGCAGGTTCTTAGAGATAACGTTGTCAGCACCGAATGCATCTGTCAGCATCCGAACGCCAGACACAACACCCTTAGTGAAGTTGACTGGAAGGTCTGCTGCTTTACGTAATACGCTTTCTTTTTCGTCTGGCTTCTTTTTCTCGCCTTCAGATAAAAACGACAGTATTTCGCTGTCGTTATATCCTGCTTCTCGAGCAGCCTTTACATCGAACTTTTTTTCTGGAGCAAGGAATCCAACAATCTCAGCGTCAGAATACCCGGCTTCTTTAGCGCCGTTGATATCAAAAGCCATATCTATTCCTTATCAACGAGTAAACGAGCTGAGCGGAGGTCTGTTTGTTGGCGCGGAAGGTGATGGATTTGACTCGGCACCAAACATTTCCGGGTAACGTTTAACAAGAAATTGATCTTGCAGTTTTAATATTGGATCAATATACTGTGCTGTTAACGCTCGTTCTGCTTTGGCGTAATCATCCTTATACAACAATGCTCCATTATCGCCAAACTTAGCTTTTAATGCATTCGCAACAGTTGCTTGAGCGTTTTTTAATCGAGTGGTAATAGCCCCTTCGTACTTATCCAAACGAGCATCTTCTTTGTTTGAAGACCCTGCACCTAACGCTTTAGCAGCCAATGCATCTTTGTAACGAGCTTCGTTAATGTCTGCTGTACGAGCAGCGATGTCTTCCATGCTCTGGTAACGCTGACCCATAAGGAGGTTCTTGTTAAGAGCTGCCTTCTCTGCCGCACGTTGTTTAGCAGACGCTGCGTAGCTTGCAACACCAGCCTGTGCGCCTTGACCAATATTGGCAAATGCGTTGGGCGATGTGCCAGACATCATGCCAAGACCGGCAGTAAGTAACGCCATGTACTTGTCTTCTTGCTTTTGCTTGTTAAGGGCAGCACGTTCTTCTTTAATGTTGGCAATGAAATCCTCAAACGCACTCTTTGGACGCTCGCGAGCAGTTGTTGGAGCGGTTGCATTGCCAGTAGTGGCTTTAGAAACAGGAGCATCAACAATAGTAGAAGGCTTGTTTATATCGCCAGCAAGTCTACCGGTCCCGTCTTGCGAGTTCATTGAATAATCAACTTCATTTGTAACAGCCTCTGGCTCTGCTGTAACAACCACAGGAGACAAAACAGGTGGCTCATACAAATCTTTTTTGCTGTAAACAGTTCCTTCTCCACGAAGGTATGGCTTAGCAGTTTCATTCCACCATTGTTTTAACGACGATCCTTCAGGAGAAACAACACCAACATCTTCAGGGGTGTAAGAGATGCCATTAGCGTCTACATACCCTGCGCTTTGGAATCGAGGAATGCCACCGTTTTTCAAGCCAATAATGCCGCCTTCAGCTTTCTTCTCAATACCAACTTCAACCTTTTTGGTCTTGTTAATTGGTATTCCAGCGACACCTGCGGCATCAGCTTCAGCCATATATGCAGCTAACAAGTCTTGATATTCAGACTGATCTCTTTCATCCTGAAATTCTTCGTAATCGAAGTCTTCATCGGCATCACCACCTTCAGCAAACGCAACAATACCGCCGTCGTTATATCCGGATACAGGTAAGTTGCTAGGCATGGAATCAATTCCAGCAGCCTGCTCCATAACACCCTGTGCGATTGGCTTTTCTGCAGGCAAACCGTATTGCTGAGCCTGTTGTTGAGCCGCTGCAAGCTGAGCCATTGCTGCAGCTTTCTTTTGCTCGCGCATCTTCTCTTCAAGAAGAGGTACGCCAACATAGGCAGGCAATGATCCTGCTTGTATGGATTGTTGAATTTGCGGAATAGACATCCGCTCAGCCATTGCAAAACGCGAGTTCATGGAGTTAATAGACATCGCATTATCCTTTCATTGCGTTATACATGCCAAGCGTATCAAGACCGTCACCTTCCTTGTCTTTAATCGCCCCGCCTTTTGCACTGCCAAACATTTTGTATGCGCCGTAACCCGCCGTTCCCAGACCGACAGCCTGTGAAATAGCGCTAGGGTTCTGATACATAGACTGCGCACCTTGCGACATGGGCAGACCACGATAGATATCAGACATAAACCCAAGCTGTTTATATGGGTAGTTCATGCTATCTTGGTACTGTTGGTAGGCAATATCCAAACCACGCTGCTCTTGTGCTTGCTGTAACGCACCGGCTTGCATCTGAGCTTGGTTGATAGCTTGCTCTTGACCAAACTGCGTTTGACCCAAAGCGCCAAGGGTGGACGCCGCTGTTCCTGCTGTCCCCAATCCTGCAAGACCATACTGTCCTGCACCCACTGCACCTTGAACGCCTTGCAATCCTGCCTGTAAACCCTGCAAACCTAGGTTAGATCCGTACTGCATCGACTGCATAGCCTTATCGTAAGCTGACTGCGATCCTTGTGCTTGGATGTTAGCCAATGCTGTGTTGCGGTTACGCTCGTTTTCAGCACGCATCAGCGCGTCGCGCGTACCACCAAATGCACCTGCAGCGGCGCCCTGACCCATAACTTTTGAGCCAGTGATGTCGTATGCCCGGTTAGCCTCTTGCTTCTGGAGGTCAACAACGTTCTGCATGTATGGCGACATGTAAGCGCTGACATCTCCGGGCGATGTAGCCATTTGTGCATAACGACCACCAGCACCCGAAGCCTGTGCACCATATCCTAGCGCAGCATTCTGTAATCCACGAGCCTGTTCAGGAGTTTGCAGAGCCATACCACCGACTTGTTGTGCAATCTGCGAACCAACTGCAATCTGTGGAGCAACCTGTTGATTAGCTACTCGGTCAAACGCAGAGCCTTGTAGCGGCGAGAATGACGCAATCTGCTGTCCAGCGTACGGGCGATACGGGTTTTGATTGATGTCTGTCAGTGCAGCAGCTTGTCCAAGCGAACGCTCAACATAAGGGCGAGCATATTCTGGGATAGATGTCGTCGTAACGTTTTGATTAACAGGAGTGCCACTTCCTACACCGCCTCCACCCTGCGGTTTAATTGCACCGTTTGGGCCGCGTTTAAATGCCTGTTCAGGCAGCATATCAAAATGGTTGTATCTCATATTGTCACTCCGACAATCCTATATTTTTCGGTAAAGCCGTATCGTTGCCACAAGCGACCAACTGCTTCATTGACCGCACCTTCAATTGCTGTAGCTCCATACTGCTTTAGCACAGCGCATAATTGTTCAAACGTACCCGGATTAGTGATTAAGCGCCCACCAATATAGGTAATAAAAGCTATTCGATGTTTGGGTCGATTAGTAAAACTTACTGTAGCCGCACCTCTAATTGAACCATCTTCGGATACAGCTACCAACAACAACCACTGCCCAGTCGCTACAAGTGTTTGAACTTGCTCAAGCGTATAGTCTCGTTCACCAGTCTGCTGTTCAATTGCGGAGTTAATAAAATCAGAGACCAAAGGCCATGCTTGATTCACAAACTCAACGGCAACGTGTTGTACTTTCATGCTGGCAAGTGTTTATACGCCTTTGCATCAACTGCAACTTTACCTTTACCGACAGACTTTTTACGGTTGTTCTGTACACGATCCATCATGGCGTACAAGCGTTTAGCTCCGGCATCAGTACTACCGTTACCAAGCTCAGAAACAATACGAGCAGGAACAACAAACTCACCGTCAGCAAGACGAGCAGGTTGCTTAGCACCAATTTGAGCAGGGATATCATCGGACACTCCATCGCCGGGGCCTTTCAACAAACGACCACCGTCAGAATAATCACCTAGGTGAGAGATACCACCTTCAGCGTAGCCTTGATACATACCTTGCATTGGATAGTGAGGTGCCATGTTTACAGTAGTGTGTGCGCCAACACGATCACCCATACCCATATCGTCAGGGCTTGGATAACGCATACCAATGTCGCCACCCATAGCGTACGAATCCATCAGCCCACCATTTGCAGCACCACCAACATCTTGGTTTGGCATCGTGCCGCGCATGGTCTCAATTTCTTCACGTAGCTTTTCGATTTCTGTCTTTTCTTTTGACGATGTTGGAGATTTAAATTCGCCTATGTATCGTCCTGTTATTGGATCAAAGCGTAAGCCGCCAATACCTGTATCAGCAGGTTTATTTGGAACAACAGGTAGGGGAGTGTATGCACCATACCCAGCAGACCCGGGTACTTGCATTGCTGCGGGGCGGGGATTGATATTGTACTGTTGGTTAGCAAGATCCATAACTCGTTGGTTATACGCTTGAACAGCCGGAGCTACAGGACGCACCGCAGAGAAATCTTGGACTGGAACAGCAGTAAATGCAGGGACTCGATAGTCTTGAGGATTGCCCCCATCAGCTAGAGCAATAATGCCACCACCAGCTTTGTTGTAATCTTCAACCGGAGTCACATCACCAGCAGTGTATTTGTCTATAAAGTAAGGTTGTCCGGGTTGCCCATATAGTGGGTTTACTTCACGGTTAAATGTGTAGTCACGGATATTGCCTTCATCTGGCTTATCAGGTTCTCCACCCGGAGCCAACATACCACCAAGTACACCACCAGCAAGTGCGTATTTGTTATTAGATAAAAAGTTGCCAATACTAAATGGTTGTGCAGCAGTGGTAGTTGCTGCGGTACTTAAAGCGGGACTGGTTAGTGGAGCAACCGTTAATGGGTTTGCAGCATTTACAGCACTTTGACCAATAACGCTAGGGATTCCGCCGCTAGTAACAGAATTAGTAAGTACGTTTCCACCCAAAATAGAAGGAGCAGTAGAAGCTCCAGTACCCAAACCACTTGCACCAACCGCAGGGTTCATTATTGAAGCGCCCGCAACACCTTCAACTCCACCTGCAATACCACCAGCGGTAGCCCCTTCAGCAGCACCTGCAATTCCACCGGCAGCAGGCATAAACGCCCCACCTAACGCTCCACCAATGCCACCAATTAGAGCGCCTTGGAGAACATCTTTCTTTTGGAGGGCAGCAATTCCACCGCCAAGGGCCGCGCCCATTAATAAACCGGCTACGATAGGTACCATAGTTTCACCTGAATAGGGAATTAATTAATATTATCATGTAGGTAGGCGCGACACAAAGGTTATCGAACCAACCGCAGAAGGGGCTGCAGGTCTTGCATGAGGAGATGTTTGGGCATCAATGTGTTCCATGTAAACTCCATCGACTGGACCAACAGGGTTATACGCTTGGTTGGTCTCCCACCAAAGTTTAAACGAGTCTCCAGCTTCAATTTCAAATATTACTGAAGAGTACGCAACAATGTACGAGTAGACTCCTGTACTTTTACGGGCGGGCAATGAAAACTTGCTGGTTGAGCCTGCCACCAAAGAACCATTAACCTGCAACCAAACATATACGTCGTGAACGGTATTGTCGGTGTTGGCAAACTGTAGACTGTAATCAATCTTGTACACGCCGCTAATCGAAGCTGTGGCTGTGTTATCTATATTCAGCGTAAACCCGTTAGCAGACACTAACGTATCCCATGTAACCACCGTCGGGGTGTCGTTGCCAGCAGCGTATTGATCACCGTTATCTTCAGCCCCAATGTAAGGAAACTGTAAGGCACCGCCGCCAGATATGCCCGCTAATGCACCAGAAAAGTTATCAATTTGGTTGAAGTACAGGCGCAGAACGTTCGTAAACTGTTCATGAAACCGTGCTTCATACTCCCCCGGCGCAAGGGGTAAGTTCGGTGCCTTTGGCGCAAGCAGCAATCCTGTTTTTGGTTCTGTTGCCATTAACGTCGCCCGTCGTTGCGAATATCAATTCGGGGGGTGCCAAGCTGCCATGAGACACCCAGTTCTGTTGACTCAATCCTAAACGCCATCTGGCGACCACGCAAGCGCGTGTAGACCTGACCGTCAAACTCTTGGATGTTGTACGCCCTTGATGTGCCGTAGTTATCATCACTCTGCACCTGTGGGTTTGCAGCGAGTCCGTAAGGCGCACCAGAGTTCTGGCGGGGCTTGATTGTCATTGTGACGTAAGGCTGATTAACGTTTGAGCCGTTAAAGTTAATGTCAGGCAATATGCGCCACACAAACCCAAAGTTATGTCCGTCACCAATATCAAAGTCAGACGACTGGATAAACGCATTGATTGGTACTGGGGTTAACCCTGCCACGTCATCGACGTTGGACTCATGATACAAGACGCGCTCGTTGTAATCAGCAGCCATAGGAAATTGCCGGATGCCGGAATCAAGCCAAGCTGTCCGGCTCATTGTGCCGTAATACCAAACCTTGTCGAGGTAGTTATAAATGACGTACTTGTCCACAACGTTCGAGTTGGTTGAGCAGTAGAACCACCAGACCTCGTTATAACCCTCATTGCCGCCAGCAAAGATTTGGTACGACTGATCCTTGTTAATGTCGTTAAAGATGTATTGACGCAGCGAGCAGGGTAGCGTCTCAACACGACCGGAGTATTGATAAAACTTACCGTCGCCCATCCAGTAGGTCACGTTGTTGATTGTAATGGCGGAGTTAGGCGAGATGATGGAGATGTTATCCATCAAAATATCAAACTTGTAGACGTACGGCGGTCCAAGGTACTGCATGGTGTACAGCGCCGAATCTGTCCAGATCAAGATTTCCTGACGGGTGTTGATGCTTGTTACGATGGTTGACCCGTTTGATAAGCGGAACTCACCTGCTTGGTTTGTAACGTCTGGTACCCATTGGTACGGGTTTTCTTGGTCTGACCACCGCACAAGCATGGGGTCAAACGGTGTATCAGGTTCTGTTGGGTCGTATGGGTTAGCACCAAAACAAATGACAAACCGCTGAATGGATGAGGCAGATACCTCTAACGTCTGATTCGGTACAAACTGACCACTAAACCCAGCAGCGGTAGAAAGCACGGACAACAACTCAGCACGAGCGCTTACGCCTGTATTGTCGAGCCAGTAATAGACTTCACCGTTACGAGGCGCAAGGACTAAGTTTTGACCGAAGTTGTCATTAGACCAAAGACGAAGCTGTTGACCAACGCCGGTTGTTGTAGAGGCTTGCCCCCATCCACGGGTTCCAGTCTGGTAGTAAGCGGTTACTGTGCCACCACCTGTTGCGCTAGAAGATGCCGTGATTGCCGTGCCATAACCGTTGTTACCCATCGCAATTGAATACGAGTTTGCGTTGATATAGGTAATGGCAAAAGATCGGTTTAGAAGCGGAGCTGACAGCCCGCCAACAGCAGTAGCACCAGCATAGCGAACATATTGACCATTGGTTAATCCGTGTGCGGTATGAGCAACCACAACCGTGCCGTTGCCAGATGTCGTAGTAAACGGGTTAGTTAGGGTAAAAACGGCAGGGACAGGCCAAGTGCCAGCACCCCACCCAGTGCCAATAACATAAACATCTAGACCGGTATTGATCTGGTACTCAGCAACAATTACCGAACCACCACCAGAAGCTTGGCTTGTAGAGAACACACCGTCCACATTGAACGTGTACTTGCTGGAGTTAACAACCCGGTAAACCTGTTGCTCGGCGTTTAAATCGGTTGTTGCAAACCCAGCAAAAGCCGTAGCTCCGCTGAAAGTTACAAAGTCGTTTTGGACTACGCCGTTCGATGTATCTGTAACCGTGATGGTTGAACAACCTACGTTTGCACCGGTTAAGTGGGTAGCAGCAGTTGTACCGTTATATCCACGCTCAACGCCGGTTAGAGTGTTACTGGATACTCCGTTATAGACCATCTGCTCCGAATCAATTTTGATGATGCCACCGGAGTTAGGAAAGGATGAAGCGTCCGCAAGGGTAATGGTTGTAGCCGTTGCACTGATGCCGCCGTTCAGGGTGCTGAATGCACTGGCAAACGGGTTAGCCGCCATTGGGTTGACGGTCTTACGGATTGGGGTGATGTCGTAATAGAAGCCACCCTTTTCGATGTAGTACTTAAGGTTTGTGCCTACGCCCAAGTAGTTCGTGCCGTCCAGATCAATCCAGTTCCAGAGCGAACGTGCTACGCCATCATAGGTAAACGAAGACAAGCGGATCCAGCCACCAATCTTTTCAGGAAAGCCCGAGCGAAAACGGATCTTGTCACAGTCATACCAACCGCCTTCCCCTGCGTAATTGGTTCCTTCTCTGTTGACGCCCGGACGAAAGGTGAGCTTTTGGAGTGCCATTTTTACACCGTTAGCTTATTTGATTTAGACCGGTTATCAAATTCATGAATAACCTGAAGATTTTCTGGGACGTGTAACCCAGAAACAAGTTTACCTTGCAACGGGATAATATGGTCAACTTCGTACCGCAGACCGCTATTACGGAGCGCTGCACAGTATTCGTAAATAGAATCAATCTCAGCAATCGCCGTAGCATCAAGCCAAGCTGGAGTCCTGTTAATTAAAGACATTTGCCGTCGTCGAGTGCGGGCGTTAATTAAAGCTTTGTTGTCTTTGCGGTATTTAATAAAGTATTGCTTGTTAGCTTCACAGTATTCTTTACGGTATGCAATTTGTTGTAAAGCATTCTTGCGGTGCCAGTCTTGCATATACTGTTTGTGTTGTTCGAGAGTGCGTTGTCGATATTCAGCTTTTTTTACGCGCTCAATTGCAGCAAAGTCCGCATTTGCCCGGTTTATTTTCTTTCGTGCAACGTTATCCGCCTTGTGACACAAAATGCAAAACAAATTCAAGCCATCTTTCATACGCTTGTTTGCGTAGAAGTCAGTAGCCTGCTTCGTAACTTTGCATTTGTTACACGTTTTCATCTAGTTATCCAAGCATGGAAGTTGCTTTGATTTTAACTGCGGCAACCCGGTTTAGCCATCCTTTGCCGAACGTCTCAAAGGTGTTTAAACTGCGGTAGAAGTCTTCTTTGGCTTGGCTAAACTTCTCGACCAGCTCTTCAGCGGAAAACTGATTCACGGCAGCTAAGGTCATAGGACCAATTCCACCATCAGGTGTAGCACCTACAGCAGTCTGCAGAATCTTGGCACTACGACCGGGTCCAGCGTTCACGGCAAAGTCAAAGACTAGGTAGTCAATACCCGATGGAAGCTCGTCGCATTTACAGGCATCCCAGAACTTGCGTTTATACAGGGGTTCCACCATCTCAGGTGTCAGGCTACGCATCTCTTTCTCGTTGGACTCACGCCCGACCCAAGCTTCCCACGTTGCCTTGGTCACGCCAAGATTGGTCATACCGCCCGGATCAGAAGGATGATTAACAAAGCCGCCTTCGCTTGCCAACATCAGTTTAAACGCGTTGTCCCAGTTACTTGCTGCCATTTTCGCTTTCCTTTACCTTGCGTTTTTCAACCATGTCTGCAACCTTTTCCACAGTCCTGCCACCGAAATAGAAGGACATAATGATGATGCCCCACTGACCCAGCAGTTCGACGTACTGTTTATGCGTGTCCATATCAAACGCCGACATCATTGCAAAGGTAAAGTACCCACCCAAAATAATCAAAAGGGTCATAGGGCGGATGTTTTTAGATAGCCAAGAATCAGAAGCCATGTCTACTGTATGGCGCTTGGTTAACTCTCCCTGCTCCTGCATGTCAGCCTGCATCTTGGCAAGCTCACCGCTTTGTTGCAGTTCCAGAAGTTTTAGTTTGGCTTGTTCGGCTGCGTTGGCATCCGGGAAAATCTTGTCGATTATCTTCCCGCCGATGTTTAGGATGTCGAGTATTGGTAGCATTTCAGAACCTCACGTTAGCAAACCAAGCTTTAGCTGCTGTCCACTTGGCGTTACACCAAGCCTTTACTGCTTCCCATTTTGCTTTCATTTGTCCATCTCCGATGCGGCTAATATCATTCGGGTCTTAACGGATATCAAGTCCCGTGGCATGTCTTTGAAGCCAACCGTTATGTAACCTGCAAACTTGCCTAT
>JACCDX011579136.1_pt1 | contig 16108 bp, 12 predicted proteins | sample 7449681 | NCBI WGS metagenome assembly JACCDX01 (sample SAMN15323450, study PRJNA562643) | freshwater metagenome | isolation source: river surface water | place: USA:Blue River Watershed | collected 2017-08-18 | reverse complement strand
TGTTTGTAGCTTTCAATAAAACGGAAACGATAGGCCAAAATGGCACTACTAGAAAGGGGCGACATCACCGGAAGTGGGCATAGACCTGGAAGCGACATCAAATTTTGATAAATGTTAAAGTCGCCCTCTACCGTAGATAAATAATATAAACTCGTTTTATCACCTCGAACAGAAACCCCTTTTTTCACTTCTTTAATTTTGTTTGGGGGCATCCAATCTCGTTTCATGGTAATTTCAACCAAATTGGCATTTAATTGATTGTCATTATTTTGAGGGAAGTCTTCTGGTCGGTTGGTTGGATCATCGGATTTTGGGAGTACACGATTTTGCTTGATACTAAGGTCTTCAAACGCTTTGATATAAACATCCGCAGATTGTGCTGGAATTCTGGAGGCCCAAATGTTCCTTCGTGCTATGGCCTTTTTCATGTATTCCGGCCCTGGATCTTTCCATTTTGCGGAAACGTAAACAGCGTTGATTTGGCGAACTTGACGCACCAAAGAGATGATGATGGTGTCTTTGAATTTATCGGTAACTACAATGGGTAATTCTTGATTGTGAAATTCTGGGTGAGAAAACACAAGTTGATAATTTCCAGGTTTAAGCTCGAGTGTAAAGTAGCCGTCAAATTTTGTTTGTCCTAACTTACCACTGTTTTTTTCGTAAATCTGGACTCCGGCAATGGGGGCGTTACTTGTATCGATGCAAAGTCCAACCAATTGAGCATGACTCAATTGGAAAACAATGAAACCAAATACAAAAGCAACAATTTTCCTCATTTCTTTTCCTTCTTTTTACGGCCTTTTTTTGAAGTTTCTGTTTTTTTCGGATTTAAAGTGTAGGTAGTTTTGGGGATAATAGGTATGAATTGTGTTCCAAAATCAGTGGGTTTTGGTTTGTTTTGAATGTCCCAAACAAAACCAGGTAACTTTTCTTTATCTGCAGGAAAAAGTTCTAACGGATAAATTTTACCTTCAGGTTGCACATAAAAATACACGCTATTAATTTTCTGATTTTTGAATTGAAAACGGATATTGCTACAAGAGATGTCGAACACGGAGTTGATGCTGTCATTTTCTCTCATGAAATATACACTTTTACCATTTCGATGTACCAGAGTTTGAGTAAGTTTTTGGTTATTGTCTAAAAGATGGGTCATGGAATCACCTGCAACCTGACTATAATGTAAATCATCTTCTTTCATGGCAATAAACCCATGTTGGTACATGGTGCTGCTGTTCAATTTTTTATTTTTCAGAAAAAGCCTGATGGTATCTCCACTCATTCGGGTAAGGGAGTCCCATAAAACAGGGTTTCCACTGAGTTTGAAGGAACTATCTACAGATTGATAATTCATATTTTTTGCAGTTCCCGAGACGTTGTTTCGCTTGAAAATTACATGAAACCAAGCTTTAATTTTTTGAACTTGAGTTGCGCTGTCTTTGCTGTAAAAGAGGGTGTCTGCTTTAATGAAAAAGCTATCTTTTTTGTCAATTTGTAGGGCTAGGGGATTGCCTGAAATGGTAATTTCACCGGTATTTTTTGCATAGTCGGCTTTTTGTCCCCATACGCGCCAATTTTCAATAGAATCAATAAGATAGACGTTTTTATAGGCCGTGCCTTTGCGGTACTTTTTATTGACATACAAGGAATCAGCCACAAGCGTTTTGTCGTTATCAAATAGTCCAACTTTCTGATAGAATGTACCTTGTTCAGTTTCGGTATTGTATGTTCCCCGCTCGAAAACCATGGTTTGAGTTTCGTATTCTAGCTGGGTAAATGAAAAAAATTTGGCAGTTTTAGATTGTGTCAGATACTGTAATGTATCGGTTTTAATGGTGTAATCGGGAGTTTGTAAAAGAACGTTTTGTTTGAAAAACAAGGTTTTGGATGTGGGATTGTAACTTCCGGAAACAGAAGTGAGTTTTGTTTTTTTATCGGTAATGACACCCCCGTTTCCATACCAACCCACTTTTGTTTGTGTGTGGTATTGTAACCAAGGGGTAAGTAAGGTCATGGTATTATCAACCAATTTTACATTGCCTTCCACTCGTGCAGTGTGGGTGGCATTGTCGAAAATGAGCGTATTACCAGTTACAACAGCACCTTCGGCATTGATAATTTTGACATCGCCATAGCCTTTTAAAGATTCAGTTTGAGGATCATATTCCGCCTCATCGCAAAAAACCCGCGAGCCTTGTTGCTCAAATTGAACATTCCCTTTGAGCAATTGTCCGCCATGTCCGTTGATTTGAATGGACTTCATTTTGCGGGCACTCAAAGAAATCGGTTGTGCAATTAAATTTGCTTTACAAAGGGCAAATAAAACTAACAACCAAAGCTTAAAATGATGTTCTTTGTATCGAGGTAACATGTAAAGGTAAAACTTTTGCAAGTTACGCGTTAAATCTTTTAAAGCATTGATGAATCTACAGAATTGGCAATTAGAACGACAATTGACTGTTTTAGGGGTTAGTGGGGGCATTGATTCGATGGTGCTATTGCATGTATTTGTTCAAAACCAATGGCCTTGTGTTGTTGCACATGTTAACTATCAGCTTCGTGGTGAAGATAGCCTTGGAGACATGAATTTGGTGGAAGAAACATGCAAAAAATTGGGTGTTGAATGCTTTGTTAAGCAGGTAGATACAAAAAAAATTGCTACAGAATTGGGGATTTCCATTCAAATGGCAGCCAGAGATATTCGGTATCATTTTTTTGAAGAAATTTTGGTGAATGTGGGTGCACAGAAAATTGCAACTGCCCATCATCAGGATGATGAATTGGAGAATTTTTTCATTTATCTGATGAGAAATCAGATGCATAATGCTTGGGTTGGAATTCCTGAAGAAAGAGGCAATATCATTCGACCTTTGTTGCGAATTCCGCGAAAAATAATTGAAGATTTTGCTGCAGAAAACGCAATTCAATGGAGAGATGATCGCAGCAACAATGAAATTAAATACTTACGGAATAAAATTCGTCACCTAATTGTCCCTCAGATTAAAGAAATGTATCCAAATGTTGCTCTGGATTATCAGGAATTGACGAGAAAAGCGAGGGAAAATGAACGTGAAAGTACCCGTGAATTTGAGTTGCGATGGACACAATTTGTTGATTTTAAAGAAAGTGGTGGCGAGATACCTCAAGAATTCATCATTGATTTAAACAACAAAAATGGGATTTTCAGGAAATTGATTCATTTGGGTTTTAATGAGAGTCAAGTCAATCAAGTCTTGAATCCAATGCAAATGATAGGCAGTCAATGGATTAATGGAAAATGGCGGATGCGAAAATTGCGCAGTGGCATTGGAATTGAACCAAATTGTGATGTAGAAACCAAGACGTCAGAAATAAGGGTTGAGGGTCTAGGAAATTTTGAATTCGGTAATTTTCAAATAAGGATAGCAAAAATAAGTCGTTCTGAGGTTGATTTTACCTTAAAGAATTCCTATTACTTTCACTATCATGTTTTGAAAAATTTGAAGTTGAGGTCTTGGATTCAAGGTGATAAAATGACGATTCTTGGGATGAAGGGTCGAAAAAAAGTGAGCGATGTTTTCACGAATTTAAAGGTTGAAATGACACAAAAAAATGAATATCCAATATTGGTTTGTGATACGGAAATTGTGGCGATTGTTGGATTGAAGCGAAGCAATTTATACCTCATAGAAGATGAAAATGAAGTGATTGCAATTTCATGGAAATTAAATAAGTAAATTCATTTGATTGTTCTTTTTCACCTATTTTTGTAAGAATGAGAGCCATCATTCCAGTTGCCGGCATTGGTAGTCGCTTAAAGCCTCATACCCAAACACAGCCTAAATCGTTGATTCCAGTTGCAGGAAAGCCAATTTTAGGGCATATTGTAGACAATTTGGTGAATGCCGGAATTACGGATTTCGTGTTCATTATAGGATATTTGGGCGACAGAATTGAGCAGTATTTAACTGAGCATTATACCAATTGTAAACTCACCTTTGTGATGCAAACTGTGGGTAGGGGAATTGGTCATGCGGTATGGCTTGCAAGGGAAGAAGTAGATATCACAGAACCAGTTTTAATTGTTTTGGGTGATACCATTTTTGAGGCAGATTTGAAGTCTGTTGTTGACAATGACACGAGCAGTTTGGGCGTAAAAAAAGTTGATGATCCCAGACTTTTTGGTGTTGCTGAATTGAACGGAGAAGGAAATATTACCAAACTCATTGAAAAACCGAATATCCCTCATTCTAATTTGGCTTTGGTGGGTTTATATTATATCAAAGAAACGGCTCTTTTATTTGAATGTTTAGAATATCATATTCAAAATGACATTCGAACAAACAATGAATTTCACCTTACAGATGCATTGCAGTGCATGATTGAAAAGGGAGCTCATATGCGTACTTTTGGTGTTTCTACTTGGTTCGACTGCGGTAAGAAAGATGTGATTCTTCAAACCAATCGAAACCTTTTAAAGCGTCTTGAAAACAATGATTTTGCTCAACTCACGAAACTAGGAAATATCATCGTACCGCCAGTTCATATTTCACCAACTGCAAAAATTGAAAACAGTATCATTGGCCCCGATGTAAGCATTGGCGATGGTGCGTTTATCTCGAGATCTATCGTGAAAAATAGCATTATTGGAATGAATGCTTCGTTGCAAAATGCCATCATTGAAAATTCATTGATTGGCAGCGATGCAAGTTTGGTTGGTGCTGTACATAGTTTGAATATTGGAGACAGTGCAGAAATTAATTTGAGAGATAGTTAAATTGAATATTCACGTTTCGCATATTCTATCAATCATTGATGCTCAAGTAGTTGGAAAGAACTTATTCGATCATCAGATTACAGAGGTGGTTTATGATACCCGTAAAATTACAATGCCCGATGAGGCGCTTTTCGTCGCTTTAAAAGGTGAAATACGGGATGGTCATCAGTTCATTGATTCTGCTTATTCATTGGGAATCAAGGTTTTTTTGATTGATTTAGATACCCCAATTGACATTGGAAATTATCCTGAAGCCTGCTTTTTAAGGGTAATTTCTCCTTTAGTGTCTCTCCAAAAAATAGCTCAGAAGCACCGTAGTCAGTTTAGAATTCCTGTGATTGGTATTACGGGAAGCAATGGAAAAACTGTTGTAAAAGAATGGCTCAACGAATTGTTAAGCCCCGATTTTAAAATCCACAGAAGTCCCAGAAGTTTTAATTCGCAGCTAGGAGTTGCCGTTTCGTTATTGGGAATACAAAAAGGGCATCAATTAAGTTTGATAGAGGCTGGAATTTCCGAAAAAAGTGAAATGAATGCACTTTGGGACATGATAAAACCTTCACTTACGGTTATCACTCATTTAGGCAGTCAACACAACGCTGGGTTCGATTCAATGCGTGAAAAAGCCATTGAAAAATTAAAATTGTGCGAAGGCGCAGATGTTGTTGTTTTCCCGAGGGACATTGAAGCCTTAGAAAAAGGAATTGCAGAATGGAAAAAAAAGCAACCACTCACTAAATTTATCAGTTGGGGCCATTCTGAGGGTGCCACTTTTAGAATTTTAAAAATTGAAAAGGTTGATCATTCACAGGTAATTACATTTTATTACCGCGGTGCAGAGCATTTAATTGAAATACCATTTTTAGATGATGCTTCTGTGAGCAATGCAATGACTTGCTTTTGTGTTTTATTTGCGTTAGAACGGTGGGATAAAGAGCATGTTCAGAGATTTTTAAGTTTAAGATCTGTTCATAATCGACTCACCATTGAAAAAGGTCGGAGAGGAAACGTAATACTAAACGACAGTTATTCCAATGATTTTGAAAGTTTAGCCATTGCCATTGACGTAATTCAGCGACAACAGCCTAATCTGCCATTAATGATTGTTTTATCGGAAATGGACAATAAAGAAATTTCAGATGAACATCACATAAAAGTGGTGAATTTATTAAAGCAAAAAAGCGTTAAAAATTTAATATTCCTTGGAAAAACGCAACCAGATTTTGGAAGCGAAATGCAGGTTCAATATTATACAACAACTGAGGAGTTATTGAAATCTGAGGTATTGAATAGCATTGTGGCCACGGCGATTTTGGTGAAAGGAGCGAGAAAATATCAACTTGAGAGTGTGGTAGAGGTTTTGAAAGAGCGTTTGCACAAAACAAGTTTAGAAATCAATTTGGAGGCCATCAAGCACAATTTTAGATTTTTCCGAAAATCGATTGCATCAGAAACAAAACTCATGTGTATGGTGAAGGCATTCGGGTATGGCAGTGGAACTTTTGAAGTTTCAAAAACATTGCAAGAAATGAATGTCGATTATTTAGGTGTGGCCTTTGCAGATGAGGGTGTGGCGTTGAGAGAAGCTGGTATAGAAGTTCCAATTATGGTCATGAATACTGATGCTCAAACCATGGATATTTTACATCAATTTAATTTGGAGCCAGTGGTGTATAGCTTGTCAAATTTACAGAGTTATATTTCTTGTTTGGAGGGACGTAACGGCAGCATTCATTTGGAGTTAGATACAGGAATGCATCGATTGGGCTTTGCTCCTTCAGAATTACTGCATGCTGTTGACAGCATTCCCAAAAACATAAAAGTTAAAAGTATTTTTAGTCATTTGGCCGTTTCAGAAAACCCAGAATTTGACGATTTTACCAGAAATCAAGCGCGTGTATTTTTTGAATTTGCAGGAAAAACAGAATCTATTTTAGGTTATTCCGTATTAAAACACATAAGCAATACTGGAGGAATTGAGCGTTTTCCTGAAATTCAAGGAAATATGGTTCGGTTAGGAATTGGATTGTATGGATTACAGCCAGATGGCACAGAAATTAAAGAATTACAGACAGTTGCAAGTTTATTTTCGACGGTGACTCAAATTCATGACGTACAAGCGAATGAGGGTATCGGGTATGGTTTGCACGATCATGAACCTTATAAACGCAGAATTGCAACCATTGCTATGGGTTATGCCGATGGTTTAAGTCGCCGATACGGAAAAAAAGTAGGCTCTGTAATGATCAACGGAAATGAAGTGCCGTTTGTTGGCAATATTTGCATGGATATGGCGATGGTTGATGTAACCGATATTCAATGCAATGAGGGCGACAGGGTCGAAATTTTTGGTGAGCAATTGTCTATCAACAAAATGGCCCGCCGTGGCGGGACCATATCATATGAGATTCTAACGGGAATTTCTCAACGTGTTCCTAGAATTTACCTCGGTGACAATTGATTATTTCACCAAACAGTTTACCGGGTTTTTGAGGTTTTGATATTTTACCAAATCTACTTTGAGTGAACCAACCCGAATGTCTGTTTGAATTCGCACAGGGATTTTGTTTTCATCATCAGTTACCCATACGGTCATTGCATCGGTGCGTTTGAAAACACGATCTACTACCAGTTGAGGTTTGATTTTAAAGCATCTTACTTTGCCAATATCAGATTTGATGGTTTCTTTTCCAACATATTTTACATTGAGGTTGTAAATTTTGTTATCAAGGTACACATCTATCGGATAAGTAGTTCCTACGGTCGCATTTGCGTAATCGAGAGTTCTCATGTAGTAAATTGCTGATGCCACATCCTGAGTATATTGGGGAATGGCAATTTGTCCTTGTTTGTTCTTTAACCATTTTTCTGAGTGGTTATAGATGGCAATATCTTGGTTGAAGTAAGTGTTTTCGCGTACGGTTTTAGCATAGCGTAAGGGAGCTTGAGACTCGCCGTCTACCCAACTTTCAAATTTATCTCTAACCTTATAAGCCCAATCAAATGATTTAAGAGTTTCCCCTTCAACTTTAAGATTGTATGCAGTTTTATTGTTGATGGTTAGAGGTTCAGACACCGTCATATTCACCAACCCAGCATTGATAATTCCATAGTGTATTCTATAATTCAGAATTTCGCCAGACTGGTAAGCCTTATTTTCGATTTTTCTTTCGTTTGCAGCAACTTTTTCAGCCGATTTCATAGAAAAAAGCATGGCACAAAGAGCGGAAATCCCAACTGCACTCACGTAAAAAGGTACTTTGTAATTCATGATCGTTTAATTTTGGTTTGTTACTCTTTTATACAGAGAATTTTATTTATCCCCCCAAAAAATAGACCAATTATTTCATTTGTCGCGATATTTGCAAAAATGAATCAGAATATAATTCTCACTTCTTTATCCAAAGGCAGTGGTTGTGGTTGTAAAATTCAACCGGCTGTATTACAGGAAATGTTGGAAGGACTTAAAACAAACATGTTAGAATTTCCAAATTTATTGGTGGGAAATCAATTCAATGATGACTGCTCAGTCTATGAATTAGGCAATGGATTGCTGTTATTGCAAACGGTAGATTTTTTTACACCAATGGTCAACGATGCCTCTGTTTTTGGAAAGACAGCTGTGGCAAACGCTTTGAGTGATATTTATGCGATGGGGGGACGTCCAATTATGGGGAATGCTGTTTTTAGTTGGCCACTGGATGTTTTGAGTATTGAAATGGGTAGAGAAGTTTTAAAAGGAGGCATGGATTTGGCAAGGGAATTAGGTGTTCCAATTGCTGGAGGACATAGTATTGATGGTAGGGAACCCATTTTTGGATTGAGTGTGACTGGTTTGGTAGATGTTGCCAATTTGAAGACAAATGCTGGGGCCAAAATTGGTGATATCATTTGCATGACAAAGCCTCTTGGCATTGGGATGCTGGCTGCTGCTCACAAACGAGAAATTGCTACAGATGCACAAAACAAAGTTCTATATAATTTGCTCACCCAAACCAATGAAGTTGGATTTGATTTGGGTAAAATAGATGGTGTGAATGCAATGACAGATGTCACTGGATTTGGGTTATTGGGACATTTATTAGAAATCTGTAAAGGATCTAAGGTTGGTGCCGATATTGAATTCAATCAAGTTCCGCTCATAGAAGAAGCGAGAGAACTCGCCCAGAATTTTATATTGCCCGACAATGCAATGAGAAATTGGAATGCATATGAAAAAGACGTACAAATGAGCAATCAAGATGCGTTTGCTTGGATGGTTGATCCACAAACCAATGGTGGATTATTGTTTACAGTTACTGAATCAGAAATTGATGTAGTCAGACAATTGTTTGCGGAAAAGTCGTTGTCGGTTTTCGAAATCGGAAAGATTGTAGAAACCGGAGTTGCAGTGAGATAGAGTTATTTTAACTCTTTAATGGCAAGAATTCCCCGTTTTTGATTTTCAGTATTTTTAATCAGGGTTCTGTTTCCGTGGTCGGAAAGCAAAACAATATGAGATTTGTTGTTTTTTAATAATTGATTTAATAGACGAATTCCCAGAATGTCGGCACGTTCTAAATCTTGTTGGAATGCCTTTTGTGGATTATTTACATTGTATTTATGCAAAGTAAGAAAATGAAAAACATTGAGATGTAATCCATGACGTGTTTGTTTTTGATTAAATTCGAAAAGCACCTTGTTGTTATATTCATCAATTTGGTGGTAAGTATAGATTTGTTCTATTGAGAAATGAGTGTTCTTTTTGATAAAATTTTGAACGTAAAATATCACCTTTTGACAATTATTCATAATTTTAAACAACAAACCAAAATGTCTTGTGTTCGATTGATTCCAATATAGAGCCCATGCATTTTTATCGAAATTTATATTTGTAGGTGATAAAAATTGAAATGGAATGTTGTGACTATCGCAGTATTTTGTTAGATTAGAATTCTGAATGATGTTTTGATAATATGTGGTCCGGTCTTTAAATTCCAAACCTATTTCGCTTGGAATGATACATTTATTAAAGAAAAGTTGAGCGAGTGAAATTGGAGTTTTGATGGAATAACTCTTGTTGTTCATGATGTTAAATTCATGATCAACAAGATATTCCTTTAATTGAGATTTTGAATGTAAACTATCTTCAATTAATTTAAAATCAGGGTAAGCGTCGAGAAGAATGATATCAACCGATTGTTGTTGTTTTAATTTATTGATGATGAAAGTTTGAATACTGCTGTTTTTTTCAATGATATTAAACGATTCAGAGTAAACTGAACTCGCAACCGTTCCCAATAAGAATAATGCATTTGCGAACAATATGATTTTGGCATTTTTTGAGAAAAGTTTTTTGAAAAATATTATTGATAAACCGTACAAAGATATTTTTATAAACCATGGGAAAAGTTGAAAAAGGTGGTCAAACAGAGGATTGTAAAATAGGAAGAGAAGAAATACAAATGAAAGGTGCCCAATTTTCTTGAAATAATACAAAAAATAAAAGGTTAGAAATACGATGATAGAAAACCAATAAAACCAACTGAAACAAGTTTCATTAACACAGTGATAGGCTGTACTGAGCAGGTAAAGTGCGAAAAATATTGCAAAAATTGAATTAGCAATCTTTTTTCTCAGCCAAAAATAAGCATCGATCATCGGTTAATTGAATTTTTAATTGGATTACATAATATTGTTCTAATGCCTCAATAAAGCTTTCAATGGTTTCATTGTGCGGATAGTTTGGGTTCCGAATAAGCTTATAGCGTTCATCATTAGGACCTATGAATTCGATGATTAGGAAAGACTTTATTAAAGAATGAGTGTAAAACAATTTGATAATCTGCTCATAATTTAAGTTATGTTGATGTTGCAAATGATGGATCAAACCAAGGGCTACATGAACATTGGCTACTTTTTTTAATCGTTCAAGTAATGATAGATAATGATTTGAAAATCCAATGGCTGGTGTAGGATTGAATATATTTGCGTGTATAGGAATGATGTTATATTGCCTTGACTGTTCGTATAATTCATTCGCCGCTATGTAGTCAGATTCAATTGCAATCACCTTTGAATGAGAAATTTCATTGCATATGATTCTTGAAAATGTTCCATTGTTGGCTCCCCAATCAACAAAAAAAACCGATTCCTGAATCTTGTGAAACTTAAGTAAATTGATGAAAGCAGATTCTTTTTTCGTAAGGTATTGGTTCTGCAACACAGTTTCAGAGTAGTAATTGTGCCATTTGGTTTTTTGAATATTGAGTTTAGCACTTTTTACGTCGGATTTTAGAAGTTCTAAAAATGCCAATAAATTTCTTTTAGAAATGGATTTTGGTGAATCTTTAGAAGGTGAACTTTTAAGAGATTCTTTTTTTTGACTTTGTAAAAAAGACTTATGGACCCAGTAGCTAGGCCTTAATTTTTGTTTGAATGACAATTTTTCAAAATTAATCCATTGATTATCATTGAAATATGAACACAAATATCCAGCGGGTATGTACGTTTTTTGACTTAAATGGTACAAGATCCAAAGCCATTCAGTTAAAAATTGTTTGTACCCAGTCCAACCCTTCGAAAGGTCGAGTTTTTGAATAGATCCAAAATCGAAGTGAAGGAAAACATTGTTGCCTTGGTAGGTTGAATTCAATGGTGATCCATCTACGTAAATTAAGTCATGGTTAATTAGAAATTCTAAACAATTTAAGAAATCAAGAGCTGAATCTTTTAGCTGATTGAATGGGTATTCAAAGTAAAAGGATTGAAAACTAAATTTTTCGATTTCAAATAAGCCGTTTTCATGAGACTTTATAATTTTACAAAAGAATGGAGAATTTGAAACTACCGGCAAAATGTTGGATTGAATTCTTCGGTAGATTCGATCAAATTCATCTTGATAAACACAAAATTGTGGGTCTTTAAAACTTGTATTTATTGGATGAATATTCATAGAACTAATCCTTCTTTTTACTTTTGAAGAACATCTTGATTTGATTAAAGAATAGCAGCACAGCTCCTAAAATTCCACCTAAAATTTGAGCAATGAGTGAACCTGTGCCAGGATCGAGATAAAGGAGGTAATACATGAGTAGATTTATTTACTGCAATTTAAAAAAAAAGTAATGAGAATTTAAATTACATTAGTAAAGTGTGCGATTATTGAGGGAATAACACAAAAAAAACCTCTTTTGGAGGTTTTTATGATATAAATATGATAGGATGGTTTTATAATTTGTACATTGTAGATTTCACTGCTTTCACAATTCTCTCCACATTTGGCAAATATGCATCTACAAAAGTTGGTGCGTAAGGCAAATTCGTATCCATACTGGTAACACGATGTACAGGAGCATCAAGGAAATCAAAAGCTCTTCTTTGTACAATGTGGCTTATTTCTGAACTAATACTTGCTAATGGCCAAGCTTCTTCCACTACAACCAATCTGTTGGTTTTTTTCACAGATTCAATCACCGTATCATAATCGATTGGACGCACTGTGCGCAAATCAATGAGTTCCACGTTGATGCCTTCAGCTTCTAGTGCTTTCACAGCGTCGTGGCAACGCAACATCATTTTTCCAAAACTCACAACGGTTACATCAGTACCTTGTTTTACAACATCAGCTTTTCCAATTGGAATCAAGTATTCTCCATCAGGAACCATTCCTTTGAAGCCATACATTTGCTCACTTTCCATAAAGATAACTGGATTTTCATCACGTATAGCACTTTTCAACAAACCTTTGGCATCTGCTGGGTTAGAAGGAACTACAACTTTTAAACCAGGTGTGTTGGCATACCAGTTTTCAAAATTCTGAGAATGCTGTTGTGCCAATTGTCCAGCGCTACCTGTTGGACCACGGAAAACGATAGGACAAAGGAATTGACCATCGGACATACTGTTGATTTTTGCAGCCGAGTTGATTACTTGATCAATTGCAACCAAAGAAAAGTTGAAAGTCATGAATTCACAAATTGGTCTTAAACCATTCATGGCTGCACCCACTGCAATTCCCGCAAAACCAAGTTCGGCAATTGGTGTATCAATGACGCGTTTTTCGCCAAATTCATTCAACATTCCTTGGCTCACTTTATAAGCGCCATTGTATTCAGCAACTTCTTCTCCTAACAAGAATACACGTTCGTCTGCGCGCATTTCTTCTTGCATGGCCTCTCGAAGGGCTTCACGGAAAGCAATTTCTCTCATAGATTAATTTTAATGAAGCGCAAAATTAAGCAATAGAAACCAAGAATGCGAGAAAATCGATAATTGGTTTAATTCAATCTTTTAGACAAAATTGTTTCAATATGTTGGAATAGTTGACGTGGACCCAGTTTTCTCCATAAAATATCATCCAAATCGCCACCAAAATTTAGAAAATAATCGATGTGGTTTCTCCGAAATTCATCCAGAACATGCTCCCTAAAATTGATGAGTGAAATCCATCCCTCTTCAACATCTTGGAACCATTCTTCATAGTAACTGTCATCAGAAGCATGAAAATTCATGATATTCTCTCCAATCAAAATAAATTTATTGATCCCTTCTTGACATAAAACTTCGATTACTTCTCTCTTCAGTTGCATGATGTCATTGTATAACGCATCATTCCATTCTCCAATCATTTCAATGATTGCATATCCTTCATCATAATCCGCGAACAGAATTTTAATGTATAATGTGTTGCTCCCAAAATGATCCCATTGTGGATGTATCAGATAATTATATACAGACTTATCGTAATAGAATTCACTATATTCTCTTCCAAAAAATGGTGATGCTACATCCTCTGCGGCGCTGTAAACATTTATCCAAGCAAAATGCGGCTCAATATCATGCACGGTACAAAGGTAAAAAAGGTTTATAAAAGTTTCTAAAAAAGGTTGGAAGGGTTAGAAGGGTTAAACAACCTCATGAACTTTCTTTATTTCTTGATATCCAATCAAATTAACCTATCTAACCAATCTAATCCATCTAACCTCCCTAATCAAATTAACCTATCTCATCAATCTAATCCATCTAACCTCCCTAATCCCCCGTGTATTTCTTTCTCCGATACTTTTACTATCATTGTGAAATGTTATTCTATCGAAGAATTTTTACGCTATTGTTGATTTTGAACTTATACCATTTATCTGGGCAAATCAGGTGTGTGAGTTACAACATTCGTTATGCCAATATATACGATAGCTTGAATGATTGGGGACATAGAAGCAATCCAATATCCAGTCAAATTGTGAATTATCGTGCCGATTTTATTGGACTTCAAGAAGCATTGTATTTGCAAATCAAACACATACAAAATTCCTTAGATTCAAACTATAATTTTATAGGGGTTGGACGCGATCAAGGTGATTCAGTTGGAGAACATTGTCCACTTTTTTATAGATCTGATTTGTATTACAAAGTGGTTGATGATATAGCTGGTTCAACATTTTGGCTATCTGAAACGCCAAAAGTTCCCTCAAAATCATGGGATGCCGCTTTGCCGAGAATTGCAACAGGCGCTTTATTTCAAAATAAGGTAACAAAAATGTACGTTTACGTATTGAACACACATTTCGATCATATTGGAAATGAAGCTCGTGTAAATAGTATGTATTTGATATATAATCACATAAAACCTTATCTAGATCGCAATATTCCGGTAATTTTGATGGGTGATTTTAACTTGCAACCAACATCTGAACCCATAAAATGGATATCTACCAAATTGGTTGATTGTAGAATGTTTGAAAATGATACCCCCAAACATACATTCAATGGTTTTAAAGAATCTCAGACTGGTCCCGTCATTGACTACATTTTTACCAATATTCTAACTAAAAACATTACCTACAAAGTTGACCAAAGTACCCGAGGAAAAGGTTTGTTCTTTTCAGATCATTTTCCGGTAATTGTTGATTTTAAATGATTAAAAGGGTATATCAGAGTTTAGGAGGATTAGGAGGATTAGGAGGATTAGATAACCCATATACAGACTTTAAGCACTAAACTTTCAACTTTAAATGTAATACAAGGATAATCTTTATCTTCGTGGTTCATGTACAAATCGTTTTTTAAAAATCAACTTTGGTTACAAGCATTGAATTGGCTTATAAAACCGTTGTGGATTTTTGCAATCGAGAGAACTGTGCAACTGAAACTTGGTGATGAATGGTATGGTAATTATTTTGTAATCTTCAACTTAGGTTTGCTTTTTGCGGTTCTTCTCGACGCTGGCTTGAACAATTATATTTCTCGTGAAATATCGGCAGCAGGTAGGCTTGTACATAAAAAGAGGATTTTATATCTGCGGTTATTTTTGGGCGTGCTGTATGTTTTATTTGTATTTTTTGCTGGATGGAATCAATCCCTCAACCTTCAATTATTATTTTTAGTTGCTCTGAATCAGATTTTGGCCTCATTTTCGCTCATGTTCCGAGCAATTTTACAGGGTCGTCATCGGTTTATTGCAGACAGTATTTTGAGCGTCTTAGATCGGTTTGTGGCCTTGATTTTCTGCAGTATTTTCTTGTATACTTTCAGTCATGAATTTACTGCTGAGAGAGGAATTATGTTATTCTTAATTTCTCAGTTTTTCGGGTATTTTATTGCGGTTGTATTTGGTTTCATTATGGTAAAGACCACCAATCATGCTGAACCGCCTACAGATTACTCGGCTGCTTTATCCCTCGAAAAAGAAACTTTAAAAAATTGGGTGCAAAAGGTTGGTTGGTATGTTGTGATGGCCTTTGCCATGAGTGTTTTTACTCGAATTGATGCTCTCATGATTCGCAGATTTGCAGCCGATGGTTTTACAACATATTTGAAGCCTATTTCGGAGGGATATTATCAAGCGGGTATTTATGCCCAAAGTTATCGCTTTTTAGATGCAGCTCTAATTTTTAGCGCTTTATTAAGTACGCAATTGCTACCCATATTTACGAGGAAATTGTCTGAAAATGAATCGGTTAAAGACATTTTAAAGCTGTCTACAATGATTGTATTTGTTGTAGGAGTTTTATCAGCTACAATTGCCATTTTTGCTGGAGAAAAGATGCTAAACTTCATTTATCACGAAGGATATTCAAGCGCGATGGAATTGTTATATGCTTCCAAAATCTTCGCAGTTCTGATGTCTGCATTTTTACCAATGGCGCTCATTCATGTTTTTGGAACATTTGTAACCGCCTTGGGGAAAATGAAATGGCTGGCCATTGTGGCCATGATATGCATGGTGCTAAATGTTGCTTTAAATTACGTTTTTGTGCCCAAAATGGGTGCATTGGGTGCGGCTTATGGTTGTTTCATCACACAATTTGTATTTGCGATAGCTTGTATTTTTAAAAGTTGGAGTTTCGTGAAAAAATCGAGAACAACAGT
>JACCDX011026875.1_pt1 | contig 16112 bp, 14 predicted proteins | sample 7449681 | NCBI WGS metagenome assembly JACCDX01 (sample SAMN15323450, study PRJNA562643) | freshwater metagenome | isolation source: river surface water | place: USA:Blue River Watershed | collected 2017-08-18 | reverse complement strand
TGTCTATAGGTTTCTCATCGTAATGCATGGAGTTTTCAAAAATGTCAGAACGCACACTCATCGGTAAAACAGCTTTGGTCACGGGTTCCACCAGTGGCATTGGTTTGGGTATTGCCAAAGCCTTGGCCCGTCAAGGTGCCAACATCATTCTTAACGGCTTTGGCGACACCGAGGGCCCCAAGGCCGAAGTGGCTGCCTTAGGCGTGAAAGTGGCTTACCACGGCGCCGACATGAGCAAAGCCTCAGACATCGAAGCCATGATGAAGTTTTCAGCTGACACCTTTGGTGGCGTAGACATTTTGGTCAACAACGCTGGTATCCAGCACGTGGCCACGGTAGAAGACTTTCCCGTGGAGCGCTGGGATGCCATTATTGCCATCAACCTCAGCAGCGCTTTCCACACCTCGCGCTTGGCTTTGCCCTACATGCAAAAACAAAACTGGGGCCGCATCATCAACGTGGCCTCTATTCACGGTTTGGTCGGCTCCGCACAAAAGTCTGCTTATGTGGCCGCGAAACACGGCATCGTGGGTTTGACCAAAGTCACCGCGCTTGAGAACGCCACCACAGGCGTGACCTGCAACGCGATCTGCCCTGGCTGGGTGCTCACACCCTTGGTTCAAAAGCAAGTGGATGCCAAAGCAGCGGCACTGGGCCTTTCCAACGAAGAGGCGACCAAATTGCTCTTGGGTGAAAAAGAACCCTCCATGCAATTCACCACCCCCGAGGAGCTGGGAGAACTGGCTGTTTTCTTCTGCTCTGCGGCGGGCAACAACGTGCGCGGTGTGGCTTGGAATATGGACGGAGGCTGGACCGCGCAGTAAAAGACTTGTAGAGATTTGGCTTGAAATGTATATCTATTTAATTAAACACCAATATTTTTTTACTTACAATTACAACAAATAGCCAAATCTCTTTTACCTTAGAGGTATGACACAAACCTACCCCAAAGAAACCAGCAAATTTGCAGACCGTTTTCGCGCCGCGCTCAAAGATGCTGGCGTTCGAGTTTCTGCAACCGTTGTCGCAAACGAATTCAACTTGCGCTATTGGGGCGAAGGCATTTCTTCCCACGCGGCCCGAAACTGGCTCATGGGGGTGTCTATACCCAAACAAGACAAACTTCTGGTTCTGTCCAAGTGGCTCAAAATTTCACCCGAAGGCCTGTTGTTTGGCACCCCACCACCTCGCCCAGCCGATGAAGGACTGAAAGACGAACGCATCAACTTGGTCGACCAACAGTTGATTTCTCGCTACTTCACATTGCAACCCGAACACCGCCGCGTGGTGCGCGAAGTCGTCGAAGGTTTGGCCACCTTAGGCCCTAAACCTCCTAGCCATCAATAAATCAACGCAACTGCGCGAGCTTCCATGCTTAGGCCCTGTCCCACAGGGCCTATTTTTTCGGCTGTCTTTGCCTTCACATTCACACGAGACACATCGATATCCAACGCCTGTGCAATGCGCTGACACATGGAGGGCATGTGAGCAGCCAATTTAGGCGCTTGCGCAATCACGGTGCTGTCGATGTTGCCAATCTGAAAACCAGCAGCACGCACCAACTCAGCCGTTTTTTGCAGCAATACCCACGAGTCAGCGCCTTTGTAGGCGGCATCGGTGTCTGAAAAATGTCTCCCAATGTCTCCCAACGCTGCGGCTCCCAGCAAGGCGTCGGTGATGGCGTGCAGTAACACATCGGCGTCTGAATGGCCTAGCAAACCATGTGTGTGCGAAATGCGCACCCCACCCAGCATGAGCGGGCGACCTTCCACCAAAGCATGCACATCCCAGCCTTCACCAATTCGAAACGAGGGTACGGTCATCGTATGTTCTTTCCATCAAGCGTCAATGACGCGAATTCAAAATGGCAGCCGCCAAAGCAAAGTCTTCGGGGTAAGTCACCTTGAAGTTTTGTGCGTTACCAGACACGAGGAGCGGATTTAGGCTCATCGCCTCTATGGCACTTGACTCGTCCGTTACAACAGCACCTGCGTGCACTAAAGCCTTCAGCAACACACCTAAGCGAAACATTTGCGGCGTCTGCGCCAACCATTTGTCAGAGCGGTCCACAGTTTGGGCCACACGCCCATGGGTTTCAGCCTTTAGGGTGTCGGCCAATTTATGGGCCAGCAAACCACCCACCGCATCGTTTTGGCATGCATCCATCAACGCATTGATTTGTTCCGGCGTGACCAAGCAACGCGCCGCATCGTGTACCAGCACCCAATCGCTGTCGTGTGCACCCTGCTTCACCAGTTCACGCAAGCCTGCCAACACGCTCTCTGCACGTGTGGCTCCGCCTGTGCGGGATGTTTCAAACAAAGGCTGCGGATGCGCGGCTAACACTCCCGCCATGTGCACATCATCAGGTGCCAGTACCAACACGCCTTTTGCCATGCGTGCCACGCCTGCAAAGGCCTTGAGCGTATGCACCACCATGGGCAAGCCTGCAATGGTTTGATACTGCTTAGGCTTGGCCGTGCCTGCGCGGCTGCCAAAACCTGCGCAGGGAATGACGGCAAAAAAACGAAGAGGGCTGTGGGTATGTAAGGGCATTGAATAGGTTTGAGCCTCAGCAAATAGAAAGCTCAGCCCCCATTCTAGAATTACGCCAATGCATCTGCCCTCATTGAGTCCCGGCAAACGATTTGCCATGCCCCGCCCTGTCGGCTCTGCGGACGCATTGCTGCTCGCACAGCTGGGCGCTCGCGAAAAAGCCAAACAACAACGCGTCGCCATCATCACCGCCGATGCAGTGGATGCCCAGCGCCTGCAAGACGAAATGGCGTTCTTCGCCCCCGACCTACGCTGTGTGCTCTTCCCCGATTGGGAAACACTGCCCTACGACAGCTTCTCACCCCACCAAGACCTGATCAGCGAACGCTTGGCCACCTTGTGGCGCATCTCGCAGGGCGACGCCGATGTGGTGTTGATTCCAGCCACCACCGCGCTGTACCGCTTGGCCCCGCCGGCGTTCTTGGCGGGCTACACCTTCCACTTCAAAGTCAAGCAAGCGCTGGACGAAGCCAAGCTTAAGTCACAACTCACGTTGGCGGGCTACACCCACGTCACGCAAGTGGTCAGCCCTGGGGAATACGCCGTACGCGGTGGTTTGATTGACCTCTTCCCGATGGGCTCGTTGGTACCCTACCGCGTCGATTTGTTTGACAACGAAATCGACTCCATCCGCACCTTTGACCCCGACAGCCAACGCAGCCTCTACCCCGTCCCCGAAGTCCGTTTGTTGCCGGGCCGCGAATTTCCGATGGACGATGCCGCACGCGCATTGTTTCGCAACCGTTGGCGCGAAATGCTCGATGGAGACCCAACCAAGAGCCGAATCTACAAAGACATTGGCAATGGCGTGGCCACAGCTGGCATTGAGTACTACCTGCCATTGTTTTTTGAAGAAACCGCCACAGTGTTTGACTACTTGGGCACATCCGCCACCGTGGTGTTGCACGGCGATTTAGAGCCCGTGTTCCAACGCTTTTGGCAAGACACGCAAGACCGCTTCCGGCTCGTACAAGGCGACCCCGAGCGCCCTGCGTTGCCACCAGCCAATTTATTTTTAAGCGCCGAACAGTTTTACGCCTCGGCCAACAGCTATGCGCAGTTTGCGCTGCGCCCACACGTCACCGACGTGATCGACAACGCGTTTGCCCAAACACTGCCCGACCTCACCGTGGTGCGTGGTGCGGCTGACCCACTACAAAAGCTGCAAGCGCACGCTGGCAAAACAGCCAACCGCTTGCTCATCTTGGCCGAGAGCGAGGGCCGCCGTGAAAGCTTGCTCGACTTCTTGCGTTCGTCCAATGTCAGCCCCCCTGCGTTTGATTCGCTGGCCGAGTTCGAGGGCAGCGCCGAAAAAATCGGCATTGCCACCGCTGCACTTCAAGTTGGTTTTAGCTGGACCGAAGCGGGCTTAGACCTCATCACCGAAACCGAGCTGTTCGCAGTCGGGGCCACCACGCGCCGCCGGAAAAAACAAGAGCAAGTCAGCGATGTCGAAGCGCTCATCAAAGATTTGTCAGAGCTCAACTTGGGCGACCCCGTGGTGCACAACGCACACGGCATTGGTCGCTACCGAGGCCTCATCAACATGGATTTGGGTGAGAAGAATGCCGATGGTTCGCCCGCATTGCAAGAATTCTTGCACCTCGAATACGCCGACAACGCCGTACTCTATGTGCCCGTGAGCCAGCTCCATCTGATTGGCCGCTACACCGGCGTGAGCGCTGACGAAGCACCTCTGCACAAACTCGGCTCCGCCCAATGGGACAAAGCCAAACGCCGCGCTGCTGAACAGGTGCGCGATGCTGCTGCAGAGCTGCTCAACATCTACGCCCGCCGCGCCGCACGCGAAGGTCACCCCTTCCGCTTTTCACCGCAAGACTACGAAACCTTCGCCAACGACTTTGGCTTTGAAGAAACCGCCGACCAACGCGCCGCCATCCACGCCGTCATGCAAGACATGATCAGCCCTCGCCCCATGGACCGTTTGGTGTGCGGCGATGTGGGGTTTGGTAAAACCGAGGTGGCCTTGCGTGCTGCCTTTGTCGCAGTCACCGGTGGCAAGCAAGTGGCCTTTTTGGCCCCCACCACCTTGCTGGCCGAGCAGCACTACCAAACACTGGTGGACCGCTTCAGCAAATGGCCCATCAAGATTGCCGAGATGAGCCGCTTTCGCTCGGCCAAAGAAATCACCGCTGCCGCTAAAGGTTTGGCTGAAGGCCAAGTCGACATCGTGGTGGGCACGCACAAGTTGCTCAGCGAATCGGTCAAGTTCAAAGACCTCGGTCTGCTCATCATCGACGAAGAGCACCGCTTTGGCGTGCGCCACAAAGAAGCCATGAAAGCCATGCGCGCCGAAGTGGATGTGCTCACACTCACCGCCACACCCATTCCACGCACGCTCGGCATGGCGCTCGAAGGCTTGCGCGATTTGAGCGTCATTGCTACCGCACCACAACGCCGCCTCGCCATCAAAACCTTTGTGCGCAACGAAGGCAACGGTGTCATTCGCGAAGCCGTGCTGCGTGAACTCAAACGTGGTGGCCAGTGCTATTTCTTGCACAACGATGTGGCCACCATCGAAAACCGCCGCGCTCAGCTGGAAGAGCTGCTGCCCGAAGCCCGTATTGCCGTGGCCCACGGCCAAATGCCTGAGCGCGAGCTTGAGCGCGTCATGCGCGACTTTGTGGCCCAGCGCTACAACATGCTGCTGTGCTCCACCATCATCGAGACCGGCATTGACGTCCCCAGCGCCAACACCATCATCATGAGCCGCGCCGACAAGTTTGGTTTGGCACAGCTGCACCAGCTGCGCGGCCGCGTGGGCCGAAGCCACCACCAAGCCTATGCGTACCTCATGGTGCCCGACACACAGGGCCTGACCAAGCAAGCCGCGCAACGCCTAGATGCGATTCAACAAATGGAAGAACTCGGATCAGGCTTCTACCTCGCCATGCACGACCTTGAAATTCGTGGCGCGGGTGAAGTGCTGGGCGAGAACCAAAGCGGCAACATGCTGGAAGTGGGTTTTCAGCTCTACAACGAAATGTTGTCTGAGGCTGTGCGCGCTTTGAAGAACGGCGAAGAGCCAGACTTGCTCAGCCCCTTGAGCGCCACCACCGAAATCAACCTACACGCCCCCGCCCTGCTACCCGATGACTACTGCGGCGATGTGCACCTGCGTTTGTCGTTCTACAAAAAATTGGCCACCGCCAAAACGGGCGACCAAATTGACGCGTTGTTGGAAGAAATCGTGGACCGCTTTGGCAAACTGCCTGCGCAAGCGCAAACCCTCATCGACGTGCACCGCCTGCGGGTACAAGCCCGCAGCTATGGCGTGACCAAGGTGGATGCTGCGCCTGGCGTGACCCACATCAGCTTCAAGCCCAACCCACCGTTTGACGCCATGCGCATCATCGAGCTGGTGCAAAAGAACAAGCACATCAAACTGGCGGGCAACGACCGCTTGCGCATCGAACGCGAGCTACCCGAGCCACAAGCCCGTGCGCAAATGGTGCGCGATGTGTTGCGCTCACTCGGCACACCCACCGCCCCTGTGGTCAAAACGGCTGAAGCGCAGTCTTAATCATGGACTTTGAAATCGCCGTTATCTTGGTTTGCCTGTGTGCATCGCTGTGGCTCAAGCCTTGGCGCATGCTCGTGGGCACTGAGCTGCTCACGCCCTTGCTCGCCACCTTGGTGCTGCTGCCGTGGCTGTGGGCGTTGCCCAGCTTGCACCAGATGCCGCTGCAACTGCATTGGTCGGGTGCGCCGCTGGTCACGCTCATGCTGGGTTGGCCCTTGGCCGTGCTGGCCCTCGTGGCCGTGGGCGTCACAACCACCTTGATATCAGCCACCTCGGTCGACACCGCGGCCGCCCTCATCGTGTGGCAAGGTTTGCTGCCCGCCACCTTTGCACTGCTGCTAGGTGCAGCGTTGCGCCGTTGGGTAGCGCACCACCCCTTTGTGTATGTTCTGGGCCGCGGCTTTTTGGGCTCGGTGCTGTGCATCTTCGCAGCCAGCCTGCTGGCCCAGTGGACCGGTCACGAACTGCCCAATGTGGGCAGCGGTTTGTCCGTCATCGCGTTTTGGCTGATGGCCTGGGGTGATGCGTTCATCACAGGGATGATGTGCGCCATTTTTGTGGCGTTCAAGCCTTATTGGTTGGCCACTTGGTCTGACAATTTGTATCTCAAGTCTTAATTCATTTATGCAACAAGAATTCGCTCCTGGCTTAGTCATCCAAGGCTTCACTAGCCTCCTCAAACTCCAAGACTTCAAACTCATCGCGTTTGACATGGACTCGACACTCATCAACATCGAGTGCATTGACGAAATTGCTGATGCAGCAGGCCGCAAAGCCGAGGTGGCGGCCATCACCGAAGCGGCGATGCGCGGTGAGATCACCGATTTCAAAGACAGCTTGCGCCGCCGCGTGGCGCTGCTCAAAGGTGTGCCCGAGACCGCGCTGCACGAGGTGTTTGAACAGCGCCTGCGCTTAAATCCCGGCGCCAAAACCCTGGTAGACACCTGCAAAGCCCACGGCATGAAAGTGTTGCTGGTCAGCGGTGGCTTTACCTTCTTTGCCGACCGCGTGTGCGAGATGCTGGGCATCGACTTTGCCCGCAGCAATGTGCTGGCGATTGACAACGGTCACCTCACAGGGGATGTGGTTACCCAAGACTGGGGCGACATATGTGACGGCGCAGAAAAACGCAAGATGCTGCTGCACATCTGCACGCAAATGGGCATCAACCCGAAACAAGCCATCGCCATGGGTGACGGCGCGAACGATTTGCTGATGATGGGCGAAGCCGGCCTATCGGTGGCCTACCACGCCAAACCCAAGGTGCGCGAGCAGGCCATGGTGGCGATCAATGAAGGTGGCTTGGACCGTTTGTTGGAAGTCGTGAAGCCTTAAGCACGTTGCCTCGCAAGAGGCTACACGCGCACCCGCGCATGGGTGGTGTGCATGGTGCTTGATCTGCTAGCGCTTAGCCGATCACGCATTCAGCGCAACGCGTTGTAAATCGTTTGCGCCAACTCTTGCGAAATACCTTCTACGGTACACAGGTCTGCCACGCTGGCATCGGCCACGCCGCGTGCACCGCCAAAACGCTGAAGCAGCTTGGCGCGCTTCTTCGGTCCCACACCCGGAATTTCTTCGAGCTTGCTGCCGCCCACGCGCACTTTGGCGCGGGCGGCACGCATGCCGGTGATGGCAAAGCGGTGCGCCTCATCGCGAATTTGTGCGACCAGCATCAAGGCCGCTGAGTCACGTCCGAGGTACACCTTCTCGCGGCCATCGGCAAATACCAGCTCTTCCAAGCCCACTTTGCGGCCCTCGCCTTTTTCCACGCCCACGATGCGCGACAGGTCGAGCCCGAGCGACTCAAACACCTCACGCGCCATGCTCACTTGACCTTTGCCACCGTCAATCAGCACGAGGTCAGGCAACTTGCCCTCCCCCGCACGCACGGCTTCGGCCAGTTTGCTATAGCGACGCACCAGCACTTGGCGCATGGCAGCGTAATCATCGCCACCGGTGATGCCGTCGATGTTGTAACGGCGGTATTCGGCGCTTTGCATTTTGTGATGGTGATACACCACGCACGAGGCTTGCGTGGACTCGCCCGAGGTGTGCGAAATATCAAAGCATTCGACACGAAACTGCTCTAGGTCTTCAGGCGCTAAATCCAGCGCATCCACCAGCGCACGTGTGCGTGCTTGTTGCGAACCTTCTTCGGCCAGCAAACGGGCCAGCTGAATGTCTGCGTTTTGTTGCGCCATTTCTAGCCACACACGACGTTGCTCACGCGGGTTGTGCACCGCAGTAATCTTCACGCCCGTTTGCTCCGTCAACGCTTGCAACAGCTCTTTGTCCACCGCATGGCTGGTGATGAGTGCGGACGGGACCGGCACATCCAAATAGTGCTGGCTCAAAAACGCTTCCAACACTTCGGCAGGCTCGGCATCGTCCACATGCACAGGGAAGTAAGGCCTGTCCCCCAAATGGCGGCCACCGCGCACCATGGCTAAGTTGACACAGGCTTTGCCGCCCTGCACTTTGACGGCAAGGATGTCCACGTCTTGGTCGCCCACGGTGTCCACGGCTTGTTGGTGCAGCACTTTGGAGAGCGCGCTCATTTGGTTGCGCAGTTCGGCGGCTTGTTCAAACTCCAGCTTCTCGGCATGCGCCATCATGCGCGCTTCGATGCTGGCCATCACCTCTTGGGTTTCACCACGCAGCAAGCGCATGGCACTGTCCACGTCGCGCTGATAATCAATCACTGAAATATGGCCCACACACGGCCCAGAACAACGCTTGATTTGAAACAGCAAACACGGGCGCGTGCGGTTGTTGAACACTGTGTCTTCGCAGGTGCGCAAGCGAAACACTTTTTGCAAGAGCTGAATAGCCTCGCGCACCGCCCACACACTGGGGTAAGGGCCAAAGTAGTCGTGGCGTTTGTCTACGGCGCCGCGGTAGTAAACGACGCGAGGCACTTGTTGGGGGCTGGGGTTGGTGCCTAGCTTGGTCGGCTCAGCCGCATTCACCGACACACCACGCGTCATCTTCAAATACGGGTAGCTCTTGTCGTCACGGAACAAGATGTTGTACTTGGGCTTGAGCGTTTTGATGAGGTTGTTTTCCAGCAGCAATGCCTCGGCCTCGGAGCGCACCACCGTGGTTTCCATGCGTGCGATCTTGCTGACCATGTGGCCAATGCGCGTACCGCCATGGTCTTTTTGGAAATAGCTGGACACCCGCTTTTTTAGATTGATGGCCTTGCCCACATACAGCACCTGATCTTGTGCATCAAAGTAGCGGTACACGCCGGGCAACGCAGGCAAGCTGGCCACCAGCTCTAACAGCTCGGGCGGGTGCCGCGACGCTGCGTTTTCTGACGTGGTGTCTGAAGAAGTTTTGGACATGTCTGTATTGTGGACAATCTGGAACGTGAAAATAATTTTGGATATTTTTTGTCGTGTCATCGACAACCACGGCGACCTCGGCGTGTGTTGGCGGCTGTGTGCTGATCTCGCGCAGCGCGGCCACACCGTGCGCTTGTGGGTGGACGACGCTTCGGCACTCACATGGATGGCACCACTTGGCTGTGCGGGGGTCACTGTTCATGCGTGGCCCGATGATGCAGCCCTGCAAGCCTTGGCTCAAGACACCACATTCAACATAGGCGATGTGGTGGTTGAAGCCTTCGGCTGCGAACTCCCCGAAGCGTTTCAAGCACTGATGGCACAAGGTACATCAACCGTTTGGGTCAACCTCGAATACCTGAGCGCCGAGGGCTACGTGGCCCGCTCGCACGGCTTGGCGTCACCCGTGATGAGCGGCCCTGCGCGCGGTATGACGAAATGGTTTTTCTTTCCGGGCTTCACACCCGACACCGGCGGCTTGTTGCGCGAGCCGGATTTGCTTAACCCCTTAGCGTCTGATGGCAACACACCCAGCGACATCACCGCAAACCAAACTCGGCAGTCCAAGTTTGACCCCGCAGCCTGGCTCGCCGCTTTGCCGCTTGACAAACCCATTGCTGAACACGAGCGCCTCATCAGCCTGTTTTGCTACGAATCCACAGCCTTGCCCGATTTGCTGACGCAACTCAGCCAAGCCGACGCGCCCACCCGCTTGCTGGTAGCCCAAGGCCGCCCCAGCGCCGCAGTTGCAGCGGCCACGCACGACTTGCACATGCCCAGCAGCGGTACAAGCTCGTTGCATATCAGCCAACTGCCCTACCTCAGCCAAACCGACTTTGATCACCTGCTGTGGGCGTGCGACTTCAACTTTGTACGTGGCGAAGATTCGTTGGTACGCGCGCTGTGGGCGGGCCAGCCCTTTGTGTGGCACATCTACCCACAAGACGATTTGGCCCACCACGACAAGCTGCTGGCCTTTGAGGCGACAGTCAACATGCCTGCCAATTTAAGAAAATTTCACGCGGTTTGGAACGGCTTAGAAACAGGGCCACTTCCTGCGCTATCCCGCGCCGTCATTGACGACTGGTACGATTGGAGTCGTCAAACGCAACTAGGTTTGCAAACCCAAACCGACCTCACCAGCCAACTGCTGCTTTTTGTGGCTCAAAAACGCTAAAATAAGCGGCTTTGCGAACCCCAGTGGCCTGTTGGCTGCCCGGGCCACATACCTCTTAGAAAACTTCACATCACTATGAAAACCGCACAAGAAATCCGCGTTGGCAACGTCATCATGCACGGCAAGGACCCCATGGTTGTCCTGCGCACCGAATACCAACGTGGCGGTCGTGGCTCGTCCACTGTTCGCATGAAATTGAAAAGCTTGATCGCCAACTTCGGTACCGAAGTCGTGTTCAAGGCCGACGACAAAATGGACCAAGTCATCTTGGACAAGAAAGAGTGCACCTACTCTTACTTCGCAGACCCTATGTATGTGTGCATGGACGCTGACTTCAACCAATACGAAGTCGAAGCCAGCAACATGGGCGATGCCCTGAACTACCTCGAAGACGGCATGGAACTCGAAGTGGTGTTCTACGACGAGAAAGCCATCTCTGTGGAATTGCCTACCAACGTCGTGCGCGAAATCACTTGGACTGAGCCAGCCGTCAAAGGCGACACCTCAGGCAAAGTGTTGAAGCCCGCCAAAATCGCAACCGGCTTTGAAGTGGCTGTGCCCTTGTTCGTGGCCCAAGGCGACAAGGTCGAAATCGACACACGCACTGGTGAATACCGCAAGCGCGTGTAAACCTTCAACGGTTTAGCAAATCAAGGCTCCTTCGGGAGCCTTTTTTATTGCCCACGTATCCATCGTGTCTGCCATGTAACATCGCCGCATGGATGCAATGCTAGACCCTCACGACCGACGCCTTGCCGAAGCTTGGGAAACCCTCAAAGCGCATTACGACAACGGCGACTCCCTCAAACCTGAATCCAACCGCTTGGCGTTTGCAGACCCCGAGTTTTTGCTGCGTCGCGAAACGCGTGGCTTGCGCATTCAAATGGAAATGCTCAAACCCGATTTGGCCCAAATCGAGCGCGGCATTGAGCACACGGTGGTAATTTTTGGCAGCGCGCGTTTTCGCAGCGAAGAAGCGTCACACCTGCAACTCATGCAAGCACGCGCCAGTGGCGATGAAGCAGCGATTGCCAAAGCTGAAGTCTTGGTACGCAACGCGCGTTATTACGAACAATCACGCGCCTTGGCCCACACCATCACCAAATTCAGTGAAGGCAAAACCAATGGACGTAAGCTGTTCATCTGCACGGGCGGTGGCCCTGGCATCATGGAAGCAGCCAACCGTGGCGCACAAGAAGCGGGCGGCATCAGCGTGGGGCTCAACATCGCCCTGCCCCACGAACAAAAACCTAACCCCTACATCACCCCCGACCTGAACTTCAAGTTCCACTACTTTGCCCTGCGCAAAATGCACTTCATGATGCGCGCCAAAGCCTTGGTGGCCTTTCCTGGCGGCTTTGGCACCTTGGACGAATTGTTTGAAACACTCACGCTGGTGCAGTGCAAAAAATCCAAGCCTGTGCCCATCGTGCTGTTTGGCAGTGCGTATTGGAAGCGCTTGTTCAACCCCCACGTGCTGGTGGAAGAAGGCGTTATTTCTGAAGAAGACTTGGACTTGTTCACCTACGTCGACAGCGTGGATGACGCTTGGAACTTCATTCGCTCTTTTTATGAACTCTGAGCAAATACGCACTGCGTGAGCCCAAACCCACCACGGCTGACACACACCAAAACACCCCGCTGATGCCAATGACGGTGCCTGCTGCACCGAACACCATGGGCATCAGCACGCTCGATGCATTGATGCCCATCAAGCGCAAGCCCAAGGCCTCGCCATGCCGATGTTCAGGCGTGATTTGATGCAGCGTGCTCATGACCATGGGCTGGACGCCACCGAGCGATAAGCCCACCAACACCGAACACACGCCCATCAGCCAAGCCGTTTCTGTGAACGGGTACACCGCCAACATGAACGAGGTGATGAGCATCGCGCCTGTGATGACTTGCCACTCGTGCAATCGCGCGGCAATGAAGGGCATCATCATGCGAATGAAAGCTGCAGCCAGCGCAAATGCCCCCAAGATAGCGCCAATGGCCGATGCACTCAGGCCGCGTTCATGGCCCAAGATGGGCACCACAAAGGTGTGCACATCCCAGCATGCCGACAAAAACCAATTCACCATCAACAAGCGGCGAAACATGGGCTCGTTCAGCAAATCCCAAGCGCTGTTGTTTTCATAGCCTTCGGGTTTGACCACCTTAGGCAGTTCATGCGCTTGGCGTATCCATATCCAAGCAATCACAGGCAACAAAGCCATCGCAGCAAATGCCCACTGAAAGCCCGCCTGGTCAATCAGCAAACCCGCCATGAACGGACCAATGAAATTTGAGAAGGCAGGCGCAATCGAAAGCCAACTGAACGCTTGCTTCATCTGGGCCAAACCTTGCGCGGCACGCCCCACATGACGTTGTAAGGCAATGATGGCAATGCCCGTGGCACCCCCAGTCATCAAGGCACTGAAACACAACACTGGGAAGATGGGCCACGCCGCTGCGGCACCAGCGCCGGTCGCGCCCATGAGCACACTCCACACCACAGGGCGTTTCAAACCATGCAAATCCGCATAGCGACCAGCAGGCAAAGCCAAGAATACTTGCGTCAAAGCAAACATAGCTAACAACACGCCCACAGCGGCTTCGCTTTGACCACTGCGCAAAGCCATCAAAGGCGCAGCCATGCGCATACCCGCCATGCAGGCGTGCAAGCAAACCTGGCCTGCAATCAGTTTGGCGAGTTCACGTTTCAAACTTTGGCGTCCGTGTCATCCAAGGCATCGTCAAACTTGGGCAACAAGGCTTGCGCTTGCGCCTCAGGCAAGCCCTCCACGTTTTTGAGTGCACGGCGCATTTGACGGCTGCGCGTGTCGGCTCGGTCCAAGGTGTCTGCCGCTTTTTGCACTTGCTCGCGCACCTTCTCCACCCAATCGCCGTAACGCTCAAACTCGGTTTTGACGGCACCCAATACTTTCCACACCTCAGAAGCTTGTTGTTCCAACGCAAGTGTGCGAAAGCCCATGTGCAAGCTGTTGAGCATGGCCAGCAAGGTGGTGGGACCCGCCAACGTGACGCGGTAATCACGTTGCAAGCTGTCCATCAAGCCGGGGCGACGCAACACCTCGGCATACAAACCTTCGGTCGGCAAAAACAAAATCGCAAAGTCAGTGGTGTGCGGCGGTGCCAAGTAGCTCTCTGCAATGCTCTTGGCTTCGGTGCGAATGCGCACTTCCAGTGCTTTAGCCGCCACCTCGGCGGCAATGGCATCTGCGCGGTCTTGCGCATCGAGCAAGCGCTCGTAGTCTTCGCGGGGGAACTTGGCATCAATCGGCAGCCACACGGGCTCGCCGTCTGCACCGCCTCGACCGGGGAAGCGAATCGCAAAGTCCACGCGTTGGTTGCTGCGGGGTTTGGTTTCCACTTGTTTGGCGTATTGCTCCATCGTGAGCACTTGTTCCAGCAAGGCTTCAAGTTGTACCTCGCCAAACATGCCACGTGTTTTCACATTGGTCAGCACACGCTGCAAGCTGCCCACGCCATCGGCCAGTTTTTGCATTTGGCCCAGACCGTTGTGCACTTGCTCTAAGCGCTCCGCCACTTGTTTGAAGCTTTCAGACAAACGCTTCTCAAGCGTGGTTTGCAGCTTCTCGTCCACCGTGCGACGCATTTCATCCAGCTTGTCGGCATTGCTTTTTTGCAGCTGCTGCAACTGCTGGTTGAGCGTGTCGCCAATGCTTTTTTGCATGAGCGTGAGTTGCTGCACTTGGTTTTGCTGAAACAGCGCCAAGTTTTGCGTCAGCTCTTGGCGGCTACCGCGTGAGGATTCGGTAATTTCTGTACGCAGTTCGCGCTCGATGCGCTCCAATTTTTCATGCATGCTTTGCAAGCTTTGCTGCAACACCAAAGCAGCGGCATCGTTGTTGCCGCTGGGACGGCGCAACAGCAGCACCAACAACAAGGCGTTGAACGCGCCAACGCCAACAGCCATCCAAATTTCCATCATGCAGAGACCGTGTTCAAAGGCGTCACTGATTTGCCTTGGGTGAAGTAGTTGATGAGGTTGTCTGCCGCCAAATTGGCCATGGCCAAACGCGTAGCAATCGACGCGCTGGCAATGTGCGGCGTGAGCACCACATTAGGCACGGTCAACAAATCCGGATGCACTTTGGGCTCGCCTTCAAACACATCCAAACCAGCGGCGGCAATGCGGCGCTCGCGCAAGGCCACGGCCAAAGCAGCATCGTCCACAATGCCGCCGCGTGCGATGTTGATGAGCGTAGCCGTGGGCTTCATCTGCGCTAATTCTGCCGCGCCAATGGTGTGGTGCGATGCAGCGCTGTAGGGCACAACCAACATCACATGGTCTGCGGTTTTGAGCAGTTCTTCTTTGCTCACATACGTGGCCTTGCATTCGGCTTCAGATTCAGCACTCAGGCGTGAACGGTTGTGATAAATCACCTTCATGCCAAAGCCGTGCGCGGCGCGGCGCGCAATGCCTTGGCCAATGCGGCCCATGCCCAAAATACCAATGGTACTGCCATGCACTTCAGCGCCCGCAAACATGTCGTAGCGCCACTGCGTCCACTCGCCACGGCGCAAATAGTGCTCGCTCTCAGTGATGCGACGCGCTGTGGCCATCAACAAGGCAAAACCAAAGTCGGCCGTGGTTTCGGTCAACACATCAGGCGTGTTACTGGCTTGCACGCCGTATTCAGTCATAGTGGGCACATCAAAATTGTTGTACCCCACGGCCATGTTGGCCACGGCTTTGAGGCTGGGGCAAGCTTTCAAAACCTCTGCATCCACAGGGTCAGAACCGGTGGTGAGTGCACCCACGTGTTGCGACAGCGCTTGCGTCCAAGAGGCTTTGATCCATGGCGTGTCAGCTTGGTTGTCGGTGACTTCAAAGTGCTCGCGCAAGCGCACCAAGGTTTCTTCAAAGATAGGACGGGCGACGATGATTTTGGGTTTCATAGACAACTTTCAATTAATGCGTGAGCGCATACTCAGCGATGTAAAACAGAGCACCAGAAAAGTAGCCGACCAAAGCCAGTCCACTGATTTTTTTAACGTACCAAATGAAATCAATACGCTCCAAGCCCATGGCAGCAACGCCTGCGGCAGAGCCGATGATCAAAATCGAGCCCCCTGTGCCAGCGCAATAAGCCAAGAATTCCCACAAGAAACTATCAACGGGGTATTGTGTCAAGCTGTACATCCCCATCGATGCAGCCACCAGAGGCACGTTGTCCACGATGGCACTGACCACGCCAATGATCATCACGATCACGTCTTGGCGTCCCACGGCCCGATCAAGCCACGCAGCCACATCTGACAGGATATGCGTGTGCTCCAACGTAGCCACCGACAACAAAATACCAATAAAGAAAACAATCGATGGCATGTCGATGCGCGTGAGCGCGTGCGTGAGTGACAAATGCGCTTTGTCTTCATCGTCTTTTTGGCGGTGCACCAAATCACCCACAAGCCACAAAATACCTAAGCCAAACAGCACCCCCATGAAAGGCGG
>JACCDX010888582.1_pt1 | contig 16112 bp, 17 predicted proteins | sample 7449681 | NCBI WGS metagenome assembly JACCDX01 (sample SAMN15323450, study PRJNA562643) | freshwater metagenome | isolation source: river surface water | place: USA:Blue River Watershed | collected 2017-08-18 | reverse complement strand
GACAAGAACGCTGCAAATATGGTCCCCGATGCGCATGACCCCAATAAGCGCCATGCGCCGATCATGTTCACGACCGATCTCGCGCTGAAGATGGACCCCGCCTATCGCAAGATTTCTGAACGCTTCCGCAAGAAGCCGCAGGATTTTGAGCTGGCTTTTGCCAAGGCATGGTTCAAGCTGACCCATCGCGACCTCGGCCCGCGCGCCCGCTATTTGGGCAGCGAAGTGCCTCAGCAGGTTCAGCTCTGGCAAGACGCGGTGCCGGCGGTTGACCATGTTCTGATCGACGCAGCCGATGCTGCGCAGCTCAAAGCAACGGTGCTTGCCTCGGGCCTGACCGTGCCAGAATTGGTGCGCACGGCATGGGCGGCGGCCGCGAGCTTCCGTGCGGCGGACATGCGCGGCGGCGTCAATGGCGCGCGCCTCCGGCTTGACCCGCAAAAGAACTGGGCCGTCAACAACCCGGCAGAAATTGCTAAGGTCGTTGCCACGCTTGAAACGGTGCAGAAGGAGTTCAACAAGGGCCGTAAGGACGGCAAGAAGGTCTCGCTGGCCGATCTCATTGTCCTGTCGGGCAATGCCGCCGTTGAACAGGCAGCCAAGCAAGCTGGCATCACGCTCGACCTACCGTTCACGCCGGGCCGCACCGACGCCAGCCAGAAGCAGACGGACGTTCAGTCTTTTGCAGCGCTTGAACCCGCCGCAGATGGCTTCCGCAACTATTATGGTGCGGATGCCCGTCTCTCTCCGGCTGAAATGCTGATCGACCGGGCCAACCAGCTCAAGCTGACCGCGCCAGAGATGACGGTGCTCGTTGGCGGCCTGCGCGCGTTGGACGCCAACACAGGTGGGGCGAAGCACGGCGTGTTCACCGACCGTCCGGGTACGCTCAGCAATGACTATTTCGTCAACTTGATCAACATGTCGACCAAGTGGACGAAATCAACCACCGAAGGCCTGTATGAAGGGGCTGACCGGGCGACCGGCAAGGTCAAGTGGACGGCAACGCCCGTCGATTTGATCTTCGGCTCCAACGCGGAATTGCGCGCCATTTCCGAAGTCTACGCCGCCAATGACGGCCGCGACAAGTTCGTGGCTGACTTTGCCAAGGCTTGGACCAAGGTCATGAACCTCGACCGCTTCTAATCGGCAAATGGCCCTCTCCTCGCTGGGGAGAGGGCCTATGCGGATGTCAATTTTTGAAAGAATACCATGTTTCGTCTGGCCGTTACGCTGACCGCGCTGAGCTTTGCCGCGCCCGCCATTGCCCAGCAGCCAAGTTCTGATGCGGGGAAGCGCGCTTTCCAGCGCTGTGTTGCCTGTCACAGCGTTGAACCCGGTGCCTCCAACAGGTTCGGCCCAAGCCTTAACGGCGTGGTTGGTCGCAAGGTCGCCTCTCTACCGGGTTATAATTTTTCGACAGCACTTCGGGCTCAAAAGTTCGTTTGGAGCGAAGCGCAACTCGACAAATGGCTGAAGAATCCTCGAGCGCTTGTGCCCGGCACGACGATGCCCTTCGCCGGCATCTCCGACGCCGCAGAGCGCAAAGCAGTGATCGCGTATCTGAAAAATCCATCAGGTCGATGATGGTGGACAGGGCTGGATTCGAACCAGCGTACGCTTGCGCGGGCAGATTTACAGTCTGCTGCCTTTAACCACTCGGCCACCTGTCCCCAGGCGTCGCTATCGGGCGTGTTCATCCCGACGCGAGACGCGCCCAATGGCGAAGCTGGGGCGCGCTGTCAATGCGTCAGTCGTGGATGTTGAGCCATTCGTCTGACGGTGCCCGATTGGCACGCAGATTATTGGCCGGATTGGCGGGGTCTTTGTACCCGATCGACATGCCCGTCCAGAGAATGCGGTCGTCCGGCAGGCCCAAAAAGCTGCCGATGGTTTTGGGATAGATCGACCAGCATTCTTGCGGGCAGCTATCAAGCCCCGCTTCGCACAAAAGCAGCATGATCGAATTGAGCAGCGCGCCAGCATCGGCCCATTGCGGCTGTTCCATCTGCCGGTCGAGGGAAACAAACAGCCCAACGGGCGCGCCGAAGAATTGGAAGTTGTTGAAGAACCATTTGCCGCGCCCAGCCTTGTCCTCGCGCGGGATGCCGATGGCGGAATAGAGCATCTCCCCCACCTCGAACCGGCGGGCTGCATAGGGATCCTTCAGCTCGGGCGGGTAAACATTATATTCGGGGGCTTCCATCTGGCCGCCCGCCGCCAGCTTTTCGGCCATGATGCCCTTGAGCTTCGCCATCGACGCGCCATGGACCACATCCACATGCCAGGGCTGCAAATTGCCGCCACTTGCGGCGCGCGAGGCCCGCTCCACAATGGATTTTACAAGAGCGATATCGACCGGCTTGTCCAGAAAACCCCGCACCGAGCGGCGATAGTCAATGGCTTCCGAAACGTTCATCGCAGATGTCCTCCCCAAGGCGGCTATGGTCGTAAGTTTCCCTTGCCGTAAACGTCAATTTAGGCAAGGGATTTCGCCATTGTTTTGCTGGAGAGGACTCACGTCATGGCTACTGCCTATATTGTTGATGCCGTTCGTACCGCCGGGGGTCGCCGCGGTGGAAAGCTTGCCGGATGGCACCCGGTTGATCTTGCTGCTGCTACGCTCGATGCGCTTGTCGCACGCTCGGGGATCGATGGCGCGAAAGTCGATGATGTGGTGATGGGCTGCGTCACACAGGCCGGTCAACAGGCCATGCAGGTCGGCCGCAACGCTGTGCTCGCCGCGAAAAACCTGCCCGATAGCGTGCCCGCCGTGACGATTGACCGCCAATGCGGCTCGTCTCAGCAGGCGATGCAATTTGCAGCTCAAGCCGTGATGTCGGGCACGATGGATGTGGTGATCGCGGCAGGCGTCGAATCGATGACGCGCGTGCCGATGGGTTCGAACGCGATGTTCCATATGAAGGAAGGGCTCGGCCATTATAAGTCGCCGCGCCTTGATGAAAAATATCCGGGCATCATGTTCAGCCAGTTCATGGGCGCGGAAATGATCGTGAAGAAGCATGGCTTCACCAAGGACCAGCTCGACCAGTTTGCCTTGACCAGCCATCATCGCGCCATCGCCGCAACCAATGCCGGGCTGTTCGATCATGAGATTGTGGCGCTTGAGGTGGAAACGCCGGAAGGTACGCACATTCACAAGACCGACGAAGGCATCCGCTTTGACGCGACGCTGGAAAGCATCGCGGGCGTCAAGCTGCTGCAAGAAGGCGGCTCGCTTACCGCTGCGACGTCTTCGCAGATTTGCGACGGCGCCTCTGCGGTGATGATCGTTTCGGAAAAGGCGTTGAAGGAACACGGCCTGACCCCGATTGCGCGCATTCACAATTTGACGGTGACCGCGGGCGACCCAGTGATCATGCTCGAAGAACCGCTCTTCGCGACGGATCGGGCGCTTCAGCGCGCGGGGATGAAGATCAGCGATATCGACGCCTTTGAAGTCAACGAAGCCTTTGCTTCGGTGCCGATGGCGTGGCTGAAGCACACCGGCGCAGACCCCGAAAAGCTCAACATGCATGGCGGCGCGATTGCGCTTGGCCATCCGCTTGGCGCGTCGGGCACGAAGCTGATGGCGACATTGCTCAATGTGCTCAAAGCCAAGGGCGGCAAATATGGCCTTCAGACGATGTGCGAAGGCGGTGGCGTTGCCAATGTCACGATCGTCGAGCGGCTGTAATCACGTTTATAAGGGAGACTAAAAGATGAAACTCGATTCCTCCATTTCTGCCGTCATCACCGGTGGCGCTTCGGGCCTTGGGGCCGCAACGGCCCGCGCACTTGCGGCGAAGGGCGTGAAGGTCGCGCTGTTCGATCTGCAGGTCGAAAAGGGCGAAGCGCTCGCCAAGGAACTCGGCGGCGTCTTCTGCGAAGTGAACGTCACCGACGATGCCTCGGTCGACGCCGGCTTTGAAAAGGCGCGTGCCGCCATCGGCCAAGAGCGTATCCTCGTGAACTGCGCCGGCACCGGCAATGCGATGAAGACGGCCAGCCGGTCGAAGGAAGATGGCTCGATCAAGCATTTCCCGCTTGATGCCTTTAACTGGATCATCCAGATCAACCTCGTCGGCACCTTCCGCTGCATCGCCAAGTCAGCCGCCGGCATGATGACGCTGCCGGTGCTCGAAGATGGCGATCGTGGTGCGATCGTCAACACGGCGTCGGTCGCGGCCGAAGACGGCCAAATGGGCCAAGCCGCCTATTCGGCGTCAAAGGGTGGCGTCGTTGGCATGACCTTGCCAATCGCGCGTGACCTTGCGAGCGAAAATATCCGCGTCAATACGATCCTGCCGGGCATTTTTGATACCCCGCTGCTTGCTGGCGCGCCGCAAAATGTCCGGGATGCGCTGGGTGCCTCGGTGCTCAACCCCAAGCGTCTGGGCAACCCGGCCGAATATGCCAACCTCGCGATGACGATGATCGAGAACGGCTATTTCAACGGGGAAGATGTCCGCCTTGATGGCGGCATCCGCATGACGCCGCGTTGATCTGACACAAGGAGATGGCCCCTCTGGCAACAGGGGGGCCTTTTTCATGCCCAAGCCCCTGCCCCACCGCTTTGACCCTGCCACCTATCCGGTCACGATGGTTGCGAACACGCGCTTTCAGGACATGGATATCAACGGCCATCTGAACAACGTTGCCTTTGCCGCGCTGTTTGAAAATGCGCGCGTCCAGTTGAACCGAAACGTCCGCCCTTGGGCTGACCGCCCGGCCAATGAGCGGACGATGGTTGCCGCCGTAGAAATCAACTATTTGCGCGAAGGCAATTTCCCGGACGATGTGACAATCTGCTCCGGCATTGGTCGCATCGGCACCTCCAGCTGGACGATCGAACAAGCGATGTTCCAGAACGGCCAATGTATCGCGACCTGCGACACGGTGGTTGTCTGCCGGACAGATAATGAAGCCAAGCCGCTGCGCCCAGAAATTGTGGCAGGGCTGAAGGCCCAAATGGTGCGGCAGGGCTAGCCGCCCGCCCGTCATCCTGAAACAAGTTCAGGGTGACGGCTGAGAAGCGCCGTCTCAATCCTGAAAATTCGGCTTTCGCTTGTGCATTTCCGCCATCACCGCTTCCATCTGGTTCGGCGTGCGGATGACTTTCAATTGCTCATCGCTTTCGGCCTGAAGCAACTCTGCGTCGCTGGCATGGCCCATCAAATTGCACAGCCGCTTCGCGCCGCGCATGGCGTGGGGGTTCTTGTTCGCGATCACGCGTGCAAGTTCCATCGCCTTGGCGCGGGGATCGTCGGACACATGGGTCGCAAACCCCATTTCCTTCGCTTCCACGCCGTTAAATTCCCGGTTGGTATAAATCATTTCCCGAAGGACATCGTCCTTCACCTGCGTCCGCCAGAGGGGCATGCCCGCGACGTCGGGCACCAGCCCCCATTTCATTTCCATGATCGCGATGCGCGTGTCCGGGTGGACGATGCGGATGTCCGCGGCTGCCATGATCTGGCTGCCCGCGCCAAAGGCCACGCCATGGACGGCGGCGATCACCGGCACCGGCAATTCGCGCCAGCCCCAAGCGGCATATTGGGCATTATTGGCAATGCCATGTGTCCGATCCGCGAGCGAGCCGCCCGCGCTGCTTGCCCCCGGATCCCGCTCATTCTGCAGGCTGGAAAGATCAAGCCCCGCGCAAAAGGCGCGACCCTCGCCAGAGAGCACCACAACGCGCAAGCCCGGCATAGCTTTCAGCGCTTCGACCGCATCCACCAACGCTGCCCATTGCACGCCGTCCAACGCGTTCATCTTGTCGACGCGCGTCATCCGCACATCGGCAATGCCATCTTCGAGCATGGTGATTGAAATGCGGTCGTTCATATTTTCTCCTAGCGCGGCTGCAAAAGGGCAAGGCGATTGCCCTCACTATCTTCTATTTCAGCAACATATCCCGCGTCGCCAATATCCTTGACGGGATAGAGAATAGGCCGTCCCATGGCTTGCGCCTTTGCAACAATCTGGCGGATATCCTTAACGCGAAAATATAAAATCGGGCCATTTTTTGAGGGACGGTAAACATCCCCCTTGGCCAAAGCCCCCGTGGCGCCCGGCGCACCTTCCTCAAAGGGAAAAAGGGCCATATCATACCCATCCACTTTTTGGCGCGTCAGTTTGGTTCCCAAAAGGCCTTCATAAAAAGCGACCGCGCGATCCATATCGTCCACTGGTATTTCGAAATAAGGCACGGGATTGGCCATAGGGTCAGCCTCTTTGTCAGGTGCGGCGGAACATGCGGCCAGCCCAAAAGCCAATGCGCCAATCCATGCCGCCCGCACGTTCATGCCCTAGATCGACTGCCGAAGCTTCGCCTCGACCAACGGCAATTGATCGTTACCAAAGTACATGTCCGCCCCATCCACAAAGATCGTGGGAGAGCCATATCCTCCGCGCGCGATCAGCTCATCGGTATTGGCACGCAGCCGCAGCTTGTTTGCGTCCATCACCGCCGCTTGAGCAATCGCCTTCCCATCCAACCCCACAGAATTCGCAGCGGCAATCAACACCTCCGGGTCATCAAGATTTTGCTGGCGCGCGAAATAGCTTTCGAACGCCGCCTCCGCAAAGCGTCGAAGCGCCTCTTGATCGCCCTCCAGCGCACAAGCCATGCGCATGGCATTCACGCTTTTGGCTGGGTGATAGACGGATGGAAATTTCATCGCGACACCGGCCAGCGCCGCCCAATCCGAAAGCAGTTTGAAGCTATGCTGAAGCCGCCTGTTCCCCGCATCTTCGCGCGCGGCATAAACGCTGGGGTTCACCGCGTTGAACACGCCGCCAACCAAGATCGGGCGCAAGACGGCAGAGGTGCCCGTCCGTTCGAGCAGCGGCCAGAGATTGGCAAAGGCAATGCGCGTCCACGGGCTAGAGAGATCGAAGAAGAATTCGACGCGGGCAGCTGCCATCAAAACGGACCTCCCTGCCCAGATTGCTGCCGTGCCAACTCCTCAAAAAACGCTTTTTCCATTGCGACGTTGAACCGGCCCAGTTCAGCTGGGTCAACAAAAGCATTGGCGTCACCACTTTCTAGGCGCTTGCGCTTGGCATGAAGATCAAAAAAGCTGTCATGATTAGCAAGAAAGATATCCGCTTTTTGCGCGCGCACTCTCGGGAAAAGGGCGCGAAAATTCTTTACCATGCCCGGATAGGCTTCTGGTATTAGGCTCTGCCCGGCAACCGTTGCGCTGCAGTGGAAGAAGACGCGGCGGACGATGCCATCCTTGCCCCGCGCATCCATCGACCACGACGTGCACCCCGGCGAATGGCCCGGCGTCAGATGCGCGGTAAGCACCGTGTCGCCGACCCGTACGGTCTGTCCGTCGTTGATAATCCGGTCGACCTTCACCGGAGGAAAAATCATGCCCTTGCTGGGCCCGTGGCCAATATCGCCCGCCTCGAGAAAAGGCGCGTCGCCAGCGCTCGCCACCATGAGAGCACCTGTCCGAAGCTTTAAGCCGGCGAGCCCGCCAGCGTGATCGATATGCGCATGGCTGTTGAGCAGATAACGCACATCTTTCAGCCGATAGCCCAGCGTTTCTATGTTGCGCGCAATTTGCGGCGCTGATTGTGGCACAGCCCCATCAATCAGTATATGCCCTTTGCGGCCGGTGATGAGCCAGGCACTTATCGTCCGCGTGCCCACATAGTGGACGTTGGCAAAAATGGTGAACGGCGGATAGGGATCGTTCCAGCCCATCGCCTCGGCCAATCCTGTGACGGGCGCACGCTCTGCCGCATCCACAGCTGCAACACCCGCCGCCGGTTCGGCCGCTGCGAAGGACAGCAAAGCGTCGGCCAGCAAGCTCACTTCTTCACCTTTTCCCAATATTGATCGCGCAGCAGTCGCTTATAGAGCTTGCCCGTGTCATGGCGCGGCAGTTCTGCCAAGAAATCGATCCGGCGCGGGATTTTGACACCCGACAGCTTTTCGCGCGCAAAATCGGTAAGTTCGGCGCGGAAGGCGTCGGTCGCATCCGCCATATTGATCGGTTGGATGACCGCGATCACTTCTTCGCCCATCTCTTCATGCGGGCCGCCGATCACGGCAACGTCCTGCACCTTGGGATGCGTCACAAGATGGTTTTCAATCTCTTGCGGATAGATGTTCACCCCGCCCGAGATGATCATGAAGCTCTTGCGGTCGGTGAGGAAGATATAGCCATCCTCATCCATCCAGCCCACATCGCCCAGCGTTGACCATCCTTTAGAGTTACGGCTCGACTGCGTTTTTTCCGCATCGCCATGATATTCAAAGACGCTGTCGCTTTCGAAAAAGATCGTGCCTTCGCTGCGCGGCGGCAATTCGGTTTCATTATCTTCGGCCATGATGTGCGCGATGCCGGTGACGGCTTTCCCGACCGAGCCTGCGCCTTCCTTATCGGCCAGCCGGAGCCAATCCGCCGAGCCGATATAGGTAAAGCCATTGCCTTCGGAGCCCGCATAATATTCTTCGAGAACCGGTCCCCACCAGTCGATCATCGCCCGCTTCACAGGCATTGGGCACGGGGCCGCCGCATGGATCGCGCAGTTGAGGGTCGAAAGATCGTATTTCGTCCGCACTGCCTCAGGCAATTTCAACATCCGCACAAAATGGGTCGGCACCCATTGGCTACACGTCACCTTATACTTCTCGATGGCGGCAAGCGCATTTTCGGCATCGAACTTTTTCATGATGACGACGGTGCCGCCAATTTTATGCACCGTCATCGACCAACGCAGCGGCGCCGCGTGATAAAGGGGTGCGGGCGAGAGGTAGACGCTGTCGGGCGTGAAGCGGAACAGACCCATGGCCAGCATGACGAGGCTGTTCGATTGATCAATCGCGGGATCCTCGGGCAACGGGATGCGTACCCCCTTCGGTCTCCCGGTCGTGCCTGACGAATAGAGCATGTCGACGCCGGCGCGTTCGTCCGCCACCGGCGTAGTCGGCATTGGCGCGAGCGCGTCTTCGAGCGCGCCATAGCCTGCAACCGCCCCCCCTAGCGCATAGCGTTCTACCTGCGTCGTCAGCTTGGCGGCAGCGCCCGCCAGACTTGCTGAAATGACGAACAGCTTTGCACCGGAGTTTTCGAGAATATAGTCCGTCTCATCCGCCGTCAGCCGGGAAGAAATGCAGACATAGCGAAGCCCCGCGCGCTGCGCCCCCCAAGTGAGGCTGTAATAATCGGGCGTGTTTTCAAGCATGAACGCGACAACATCCTCATGCCCTAAGCCGCGCTGGCGGAAAAACTGCGCCACTTGGTTCGACGCGTCGTCGAGTTGACGATAGGTCCGCACCTCGCCCGTTTCTGCAACGATGATCGCAGGCTTGTTCGGCGTTTTTTGGGCGTGGATAAAGGGATGCATGATGCGCGACGATCCTCTCTTTATTGCGGGCTCGATTCTTCGAACTTTACGTTTACGTTAGCGTGCAAATCTATGGCAATCCAGCACCCATGATTGCAGGCCGGAAGAAGGGAAGCTAAGCGCAGAGGATGACAGAGGAAGCGCAGGATTTTGACCCGGCCCGGCTGATCCGGATGATGTCCAAAAATGGGCATAATGAGCTGATCAACACCCAGTATCACGCCCATGGCGAAGGCTGGTGCCAGCTTGCGTTGCCCTATAGCGAAGCCTTGGTGAGCGACACGGCCTCGGGCATTCTTGCCTCTGGCCCCATCTTTGCGTTGATGGATATGGCGACAAGCCTGTCCATCTGGCTCAAGACCAAGAAATTCCAGCCGCAAGCGACGCTTGACCTGCGGATCGATTATCTCCGCCCAGCGAAGCCGGGCCAGACCGTGATCGGCCATGGCGAATGCTATCACGTCACCCGCTCGATCGCGTTCATTCGCGGCCATGCGCATGATGGCGATCCGGATAAGCCCATTGCGCATGTCGCGGGCACCTATTTCTTCATGGCAAGCTGATGACGACGCTTCTTTCTCCTTACGCCCAAACCATGGGCTTTCAGACGGAACGCGATGCCGAAGGGCGTCTTGTGATCGCGATGCCTTATGGCAACGGCGTGCGTGGCCGCCCCGGCTTTGTCCATGGCGGCGCCTTGGCAGGCTTATTGGAAACGGTCGCTTATGTGACGCTGTCAGAAGCGCTGGGGACGGAAGATACGCCGCAGTTAAAGCCCATCAATGTGACAGCAACCTATATGCGCGGCGCAGTCGAAACCACGACCTATGCGCGGGCGACGATCGAGCGACTGGGCAAGCGCATCGCCAATATCGAAGCGGTCGCGTGGCAGGATGATCCGGAAAAGCCCGTCGCCATCGCGCAGAAGAACATCATGCTGGACAGGAGCGGGCGTTAACGGCCCGCTCCGGCACCTCAACTTAGGCCTTTTTCCAGCCGTTCCTTGCCCAAAGCAGGATCGCAACGCTTACTGCTTCGACCACCATCGGCGGAACGGCTCCCGGAGCCGCACCTTCTAGTAGGATCGTTAGGCCACGCCCCAAGAAGGCAAGACCAAATAACAAAGCCGCGGCGGCCGCCGCGCTGCCGCACTGCTTCCACGCCGCATAGCCACAGAACAGACCAACACTCAGAAAGAAGGAACCAAAATCAGCGCGGATGCTGGCACGCCCCAAGGCACCCGCCGCTTCGATCTGGAATTGGGCTGCGCTTGCATCAAGCGCGAACCAGAATTGCGTTCCCATCGAGAAAAAAAACACGGCCATGAGGCCAACCAGAACTCGTGCAACCATTTTACATCCCCTCCGTTAAATGGCCGCTCAAGCGTCGATGCTAGGCGACCCGATATTTGCGTGCGCGACCCCACCGTCCACGGTGATTGTATCGCCCACCACATAATTGCCGGCATTGCTGGCAAGGTAAATCGCCGCCGCCGCCATATCTTCCGCCACGCCGATACGGCGATTGGGAATATTCTGGGCCACAGCATCGCCATGGTCGCGCGCCGCGCGGTTCATGTCCGATGCGAACGCCCCCGGCGCAATCGCCGTCACGTTGATCTGATCCTGCACCAACCGCGCGGCCATCCGCTTGGTGAGATAAAGGATCGCCGCTTTGGACGCGTGGTAGCTATAGGTTTCCCATGGATTGAGGCGGATGCCATCGATTGACCCGATGTTGATCACCTTGGCCGGCTGCGCCTGCGAGGCCGCCGCCTTCAATTGCGGGTAGAGCGCTTGCGTCAGAAAAAACGGGCCTTTGACGTTCAGGTCCATCACCTTGTCCCAGCCCACTTCGGGGAATTCCTCAAACGGCGTCCCCCAAGCGGCACCCGCATTGTTGACGAGGATATCGAGCTTGCTCTCCCGCTCGGCAAAGGCCGCCGCGAGCGCCTTGCAGCCTTCAACCGAGGAAACATCCATCGGCAGGGCGATGCAATTCGGGCCGAGCTCTTCCGCTGTTTGATTGCAGGAATCGGCCTTGCGCGAGGTGATGTAGACCTTCGCACCTTGGGCGATGAACCCTTCGGCAATATGGCGGCCCAAGTTCTTGGAGCCGCCGGTAACAAGCGCGACGCGCCCTTCAAGGCTGAAAAGCTTTTTAATATCCATCATCAATATCCGTTCATGCGGGCTACGCGGTCCGCGTGGAAATAGGTGTCACCGAAAAACTCGGCGAGGGCACGATCGCGCTTCATATAGAGGCCAATGTCATATTCATCGGTCATCCCGATGCCACCATGCATCTGCACGCCTTCGCGCACCGAGAGGTTGCACGCGAGGCCCGCTTTGGCCTTGGCTGCCGCCACGAACAATTCCGCGCGCGGATCGCCGTCATCAAGAAGATGCTGCGCCTTCAGGACAATCGAGCGCGCGCCCTCCATCTCCCCATAAAGATGCGCGGCGCGGTGCTGGAGCGCCTGAAACTCGCCGATCAGCTTTCCGAACTGCTTGCGCTGCTTCAGATAGGCAAAAGTCATATCCATCGCGCCGCCGCCAACGCCGACCATTTCGGCCGCCGCCCCGATGCGCCCGGCATCGAGCAGCTTCGTTAAAACAGACCAGCCGCCATCGACATCGCCGATCACAGCGTCCGCTGTCACCTCGACGCCTTCGAGCGACACACGCGCCGCCAATTGGCTATCAACAAGACGATCTGCTTCGACCGACACGCCTGCGGCATCGCGCGGCACGGCGAACAAGGTAATCCCCTGTTCTTCACCCGGCGCACCCGCCGTGCGGGCTGAGACAATCAGCATGTCAGCGACATGGCCGTGGACCACGAACTGCTTCTTGCCCGAAAGCTTGAAACCATTGCCCGACCGCTCGGCCACCAGCGCGGTTGCGGCGGGGCCGGGCTTTGCCCCTTCGTCAATCGCAAGGCCGACCACGGCATCGCCCGAGAGGATGCGTGGGAACCATTCGCCCCGCAGATGTGCCCCTGCGCCTTTCAGCGCCTCCACGGCAGCCACGGCGGTCGTCAGGAACGGCGACGGCGTCAGGTTGCGGCCAATTTCTTCGAGCACAATGCCAGCCTCGACATGGCCAAGGCCCAGCCCACCCTCTGCTTCGGGGATTAGGATGCCGGTAAAGCCCATTTCCGCGAATTGTTTCCACAAATCGCGGGCAAAGCCGGTCTGATCGTTGCTGTCGCGCAGCGCGCGCAGATGTTTGACGGGCGCATTTTCAGCGAGGAACGGCGCGACGCTGTCTTTCAGCATCGCCTGGTCTTCGGTGTGGTTCATCCCCATGGATCAGGCTCCCGGCATATCGAGGATACGCTTCGATACGACGTTGAGCATGACTTCGCTCGTCCCGCCTTCGATGCTGTTGGCTTTGGTGCGCAGCCAAGTCCGCGGCTTGAACCCGCTTCTGGAGCGTTCGCTCTCCCACTCAAGTGCATCTGAGCCACCGGCCGCCATCACCAGTTCGTGCCGCTTCTTGTTCAGCTCGGTGCCGACATATTTCATCAGGTTGGAATAGGCAGGATGCGCCTTGCCCGTCTTCCATTCATCCATGAAGCGTTCGCTGTGTGCGCGGAACACCATGGTTTCGACATCGAACAGCGCCATTTGCGCCCGCAGCACCGGCTCTTCGGCGGCGACATCCTTAAAGGCCGCGCCAAGCGAGGCCATACCTTCGCCAAGCCCGCCACCAGAGATCATCTCGCGCTCATGGCCCAAGAGATATTTGGCAACGTCCCAACCGCGGTTCAGTTCGCCAACAATCTGGTGCTTCGGCACCTTCACATTGTCGAAAAAGGTTTCGCAAAAGGGCGATGCGCCCGAGATCAGCTTGATCGGCTTGGTGCTGACGCCCGGTGTCGTCATGTCGAACAAGAGGAAGCTGATGCCGTGATATTTGTCTTCCTTGTTGGTGCGGACAAGGCAGAAAATCCAATCCGCCTTGTCGGCATAGCTCGTCCAGATTTTCTGGCCGTTGACGACCCAGTGGTCGCCCTTGTCCTCGCCATAGGTTTGGAGCGAAACAAGGTCAGACCCCGAGCCCGGTTCCGAATAGCCCTGACACCAGCGGATTTCGCCGCGCGCGATCTGCGGGAGATAGTGCTTCTTCTGCTCTTCGGTGCCGAACTTGAGGAGCGCCGGGCCGAGCATCCAGATACCGAAGCTCAAGAGCGGCGGGCGGCAGCCAAGCTTGGCCATTTCTGTCCGCAGGACCTTGGTTTCAGCTGCCGAAAGGCCGCCCCCGCCATATTCCTTGGGCCAGTCTGGCACCGTCCAGCCCTTTTCGGCCATGACCTCGAGCCACTGCTTCTGCGCTGGGCTCTTGAACACCCATTTACGACCACCCCAACAGGCTTCGTCTTCGCTCTTTTGCGGCTCGCGCATTTCGGCGGGGCAATTGGCCTCCAGCCAGGCGCGGGCTTCCTTCCGGAACGTCTCAAGGTCAGTCATCGGAAATCTCCTTACTACAGGCCCAATCTGTAAGTCGCGGGCCTTGGTTTACGCAAGCGTCAAGTGGGGATCAAAGCATTCCGTAACGGCAGGATCAAGCGCGTTGACCAGCGCCGCCGAGCCCGACAGGATGAGTCGCAAAGAAGATGGAGAGATAGATGAGATTCGCTGGCAAAACTGTGGTCATTACAGGCGCTGCTTCCGGTATTGGCAAAGCCACCTGCCTTTTGTTCGCAAGCGAAGCGGCGACCGTGATCGCTGGCGATATCGATGAAAAGGGCGGGACCGAGCTGGCCGCCACGTCCAACGGCAAAATCCATTTCAAAAAGACGGACGTGTGCACCCCCGCCGACATCAAGGCGCTGATGGACTTTGCGGCGGAAAAGACCGGCGGCATTGATGTTGTCTTCAACAATGCGGGTGCAGGCGGCGACCGCGCCCCGATTGAAGAGATCGAGCCGGAAGGCTGGGACCGGACGATGGACCTGTTGCTGCGCTCGGTCGCGATGGGCGTCCGCTATGCCGTGCCGCACATGATCGGCCGGGAAGGCGCGGCGATCGTCAACACCGCCAGCGTCGCTGGGCTCGGGGCTGGCTATTCCCCGACCGCTTATGCCGTCGCCAAGGGTGCCGTCATCCATCTGACCAAGGTCGGTGCGACTGACCTTGCCAAGCACAATATCCGCATGAACGCGATCTGCCCGGGCTTTATCCAGACCAATATCTTCTCGTCTTCGCTGGAGGTGCCAGAGGAAAAGCGCGAGGCTGCCAACCAGATCATCTTTGAGATTGCGAACCACACCCAACCCGTGAAACGTGGCGGCCGCCCGGAAGATATCGCCAACATGGTGGCCTATCTCGCGTCGAAAGAAGCGGGCTTCATTACAGGGGCGCATTTTGTCGTCGATGGCGGGATCACGACGGGCCAGCCGCATAGCTGGAACCCAGAAGCGCCGGGCATGTTCGACGCGCTAGAGGCTTTCGTTACCGCGCCCGGTCAATGAGCATCCCCGCCGCCCGCAAGCTTCCGCTCCGGCTGAAGCTTGCCCACGGCATGGGCAGCATTGCCTATGGCGTGAAGGATAATGGTTTTTCGACCTTCCTCCTGATTTTCTACAATCAGGTGCTGGGGTTGCAGGCTGCCCTTGTGTCGACCGCGCTGATGCTCGCGTTGTTCATTGATGCCTTTATCGATCCGATTGTTGGGCATCTGAGCGACCGGACCTATACGCGCTGGGGGCGCAGACTCCCTTGGCTTTATGTCGCCCCGATCCCGCTCGGCCTCGCTTGGTTGCTGCTTTGGGCTCCGCCAGAGGGCGCGCATAGCCACATCTTCCTCTACTTGGTTGTCACAGCGGTGGTTGTCCGCGCACTGGTTTCCTGCTGCGAGGTTCCTTCCGTTGCCCTCGTGCCAGAACTGACCAGCGATTATGATGAGCGGACTGGGCTGATGCGCTTTCGCTTTCTGTTCGGCTGGGCCGGCGGCTTGCTGATGTTGTTCCTCGCTTATGGGGTGTTTCTGGTTCCCGATGCGGGTCACAAGGTCGGCCAGCTCAATCCGGCGGGCTATTGGAATTATGGCCTGTTCGGCGGCGCCCTTATTGCGCTTGCGGTTCTTTTATCCGCGCTTGGGCAACATCGGGCAATCGCGAAATATCCAGCTGCGCGTCCAGCCGCCTCAAGTTGGAAACATAGCTTTGACGAAATTCGAGAGTCGCTTTCCAACCGCGCCTTTGTTGTTTTTGCCGCCGCCGCCGCCTTTGCCCTGATTAGTCAGGGCATCACCTTTTCGATTTCCAACTACCTCTACATTTATGTCTGGCGGTTCGAACAGGCGGACTTTGCGCTTTACCCCGTCATGCTGTTCTTGAGCGTGATTGCAGCTTTCTTCCTCGTCGTGCCGCTCAACCGCTTATGGGATAAGCCGCATACCGCCGCCTATTGCTCCTTGCTGGGCATCTTCTTCTGGATGATCCCTTTCCTGCTGCGGTTGGCCGATATGTGGCCGACCCCGGGCACACAGGCCTCCACCTGGGGCGTCTTTGTCTTCTTCTTCCTCGGCAACGCCTTTGCCGTGACCGTCATGATCTCCGCCTCCTCAATGATCGCGGACATTGTAGAAGACTCTCAGGAGAAGACCGGGCGTCGGACGGAAGGCGTCTTTTTCGCGGGCAATTTCTTCGTTCAGAAATGCGCAACGGGCGTCGGCATTTTTGCCTCTGGCCTGATCATCAGCTGGGCCGGGCTATCCGAAAAGACAGATGCCAAT
>JACCDX010438548.1_pt1 | contig 16112 bp, 16 predicted proteins | sample 7449681 | NCBI WGS metagenome assembly JACCDX01 (sample SAMN15323450, study PRJNA562643) | freshwater metagenome | isolation source: river surface water | place: USA:Blue River Watershed | collected 2017-08-18 | reverse complement strand
TAAAAATATTTATATTATATACTAATGAGCGGAGCATTATTACAATTAGCGGCTTTAAGTTCGCAAGATGTATATTTAACTGGTAATCCAGAAATAACATTATTTAAGAAAAGTTATTTAAGATATACTAATTTTTCTTTTGAAACAGTTCAAGTGGCATTTGATGGTGGTTCATTATCATTTGGTTCAACAACTACTGCCACATTAGAAAAATCAGGTGATTTAATATCCCGAATAGTATTAGTAATTAATTTAAAACAATTAACTTCAGATATTAAATGGGGTTATGTTGATAGATTAGGTCATGCAATGATAGATAATATTAAAATAAGTATTGGTCAAAGTGATATAGATATTCAATATAAAGATTGGATTGATATTTATCAACGTATTAACAAAGATAAAAGTCAAGATGAAAATTATAATATTATGATTGGAAATGTAGCTTCATTAAAAAATATAACTTATAGTCATGATGAATATAAAATATTTATTCCATTAGAATTTTGGACGGGTAGAAATAGTAGTTCTGCTTTTCCTATTTGTTCATTAATAAATCAACAATTTCAAGTAAGTATAACATTTAGATCCGCATTAGATATAATTAATTATAATGGAGATACAGCACCTTCCTCTACTTATTTACCAGAAATAACATCTGGTTATTTATTAGTTGATTATATTTATTTAGAAACATCAGAAAGAAATTTATTTATGAGTAATAAACATGATTATTTAATAGAAGTTGTTCAAGATATGACAGATACAGTTAATTCTATAAATAAAAAAGTTAATTTAATATTTGATAAACCTACTAAATATTTAGTATGGTATGCACAATTAGATAGATATAGTACTAGAAATCAATATATGGTTTGGTCTCATGATAATAATTGGGAATTAGCTAGAACTAATTTTGCTAAATTAGTTTGGTTAATAACAAGAAATGGATTAGATGCAAGTGATAGTAATAACCCTGTTATTAATTTTGGGTCTGGGTATGTAAATATAGGTCAAGTTCCAACAATCATAACTGGTGGAAATACATTATTAGCATCATTAGCTGCTAAAGTAGATGCAATAATATTATTTGCAGAAAATAATAATGGTGAAATAGTTGCTAAAGCAACTATTGATAATGTAGTATTAACTCGTAATGAAATAACCTATGAAGATATGTCAACTACTAATGATGAGTTTAAAGAAGATGCTAATACAACAACTCAACAATTAAATTTTTTAAATATTCATACATACAGTATAATTGATATATTTAATTATGGAAATTTTATAAATAGAAGTGATAATCCTGTTATTAGTTCATCATTTCAACTTAATGGGAAAAATAGATTTCAAGAAAGAGATGGTTTCTTTTATAATTATTTACAACCATATTATTATTTTACAAATGCACCCCCAGATGGTGTAAATGTATATACATTTAGTTTAAATCCAACAGATACACAACCATCTGGAACTATTAATTTAGGTTATGTTAATTCAAAAGATTTAATATTAACTTTAGGTAAATATAATAATACAAGTGATAATTATTTATCATTTTTTAAGAATGGTAATATTAGAATATTTGCATATGGATATAATTTAATTAGAATATGTAATGGTCAAGCTGCATTAGCCTATTAGCCTATTAGCATATTAGCCTATTAATTATTATATATAAAATAATTTAAATTTAAATTATTTTATATAATTGTGTTATGTGTTATTATAACTACATCATACTCAATTGTAATTATTATTTGATATAACACAAGTAGTATTTATTGTGCTGTTTATGCTCTTGGTGGTAAAGCAGGTCCTGGAGCAGCAGCTGCAGCAGCTTTTCTATTAGCTTCAATAGAGTTATTTCCATACAAACCACCTTTACCATCTTTGGCCATTTCTTCTGCGTGTGTTTTTTTTGGCGGTGCGTTTGGTATTGTTGGTTTTTGAGATTTTCTAGCCGCGTCTTCTCTTTGTTGTCTTTGTGCAGGAGTCATTGGAATCACTTCGTCGGCATCAGCATAATCACGCTCTGTTTGTGCAGGACATGAAGTGGGTGCTTTTTCTTTTTCTGCCGCCTCCATTACATAGTATCCTATTCTCATTACTTCCTCCTCGCCTTTTTCTTTAGTAGTAGGGGTTGCTCTACCTGCCATATAATTATCACCTATTTTAATAATAATATTTCTTAACCCAAATTCATTTGGTATATAAGGTGTTATAACAGGACCTCTATCATCTAAAACTTTTACAGCCATTAATCTTTTGTGTTCATTCCATTCATTTTTTTCTTCTTTCCAATTATATTCTAGCTTTTCTATAAAAGGTATTATTTTGCATTTATATATTTCACTATGTTTCGAACCATTTGCAGTGCTTAATTGACGGCATCTTAACCATTCATTCCATCTTTTTAGTAATCTTGCTACTGCACTTAATGTTGTTACATTATTAAGTACTGGTTCATAATATGTTCTTAATAATTCTAATGTAGCTGCTGGATCATCTTCACAACCAGTAGTTGGATAACCACCTCTTAAATTTTTATAAATTCTTTTTAATTTGTGGCTAGTTTTGCGGATAGCTTTGCGGCTAGTTTTACGGCTACCGCGTTTGCTTTTGCGGACTGAGCGACGTTTAGCACCACCATTCATCTTAGAACTACGTTTTACCTTACGGCTAGTTTTACGAGTAGCTTTACGGCTACCGCGTTTGCTTTTACGGACTGAACGACGTTTAGCACCACCACTCATCTTAGAACTATGTTTTACTTTACGGCTAGTTTTACGAGTAGCTTTACGGCTACCGCGTTTGCTTTTACGGACTGAACGACGTTTAGCACCACCATTCATCTTAGAACTACTTTTTACCTTACGGCTAGTTTTACGAGTAGCTTTACGGCTACCGCGTTTGCTTTTACGGACTGAGCGACGTTTAGCACCACCATTCATCTTAGAACTACGTTTTACCTTGCGGCTAGTTTTACGAGTAGCTTTGCGACTAGTTTTTTTAGAATTACGGCGTCTTTTAGCACCACCATTTAATTCGTTTGATAACATATATAAAATAATTTAGATTAAAATATTTTATATAATATTTTATATAATATTACTAATCATATTAGCACATTTAACTGAAAAATCTAAAGTTCTATTTAATCCAGCTCCTGTTAAGAAATGACTATGAAATATAGTATCACCAGCACCTATAAATAATATATCTCTATTATTAACTTTAAAAACATCTGCTATTTTAATAGCATGTCTAATATAAATACCCCATACATCAAATTTAATTAAATAATTATCAGTAGATTTATATTTATGTATACGAGTATATAAAAAATTTCTAGTATCATCATCAGTTATACCTTTTAAAATATGAATAGTTTCTTTAAAAGTATAATATTTATTTTTTAATGAATTAAAAAACATTAAATCAACTTTATTCATAATATCAACATCAATTTTATCATGAAAACTTAAGATATTTGACTCTGAATTATATAATGTAATTGAACCATAATAATAATTAATAATATGATCACTATCATTTTTTAATAAAACAAGATTTTTATTAATATCTACTGTTAATTCTCTATTGACACTTTTATTATATAATTTATATTTATTTAACCATTTAGTATCTATATTTTTAATAGCATCATGAGATAATTTTCCTCCAGTACAATCAAATACTACATCAAATTTTCCTTTATCGATTATTTTTTTATAATCTTCCCAATCATAATCTTCATATATAATAGGTATATTATATTTGATATTTGCAATGGTATATAAAACATATTCTAATAAAAAAATATTTATCATAAATATATTTTCATTTTCTTTCCAACAATACATTTTTGGTATAATTAATGATAAATATTTAGATGATGTAGCAAATACACGTTGTCTATTATATGGTTTTCTAAATCCAGGAGTTTCTATACGGCTATCATAAATAACTACATTTACTTTAGGTACATTATTCATAGAAGTATCATTATAATATAATGATAAATAGCATCCTAAAAATAATCCAACTGGACCTGACCCTATTATCATTACATTTATTGTTTCCTTATTATTCTTTTTATTAGATATATTTTCATATAAACGTTCTTCATTTTTAATATTAGTTCTAATTACAAATTGAGACATATATGTAACTAATTCTAATATTTTATTAAAATTAATTATATTTTTCATTTCTTTTTCTAATTCAACTAAATCTTCTCGACTTAATACATCATATGTTGGATTAATAGTTTTACCATCTGGTATATTTATTTTTTGATAATCTAATCTTCTTTTAATATTTTCATTCATTTCTTCTCTATAGTCTAATGAAATTTTATATGAACGTCTTAAATCTTTAAATATAGGATGTTCATTATCTTCAGTTATAAATAAATTTTGAAACATTTTATTAATTTTATCACTTAATTTTTTAATCATTATTATTAATATAGATATTAATATGATATTAATAATAATAATTTGATTTAATAAATGTATTCATTCGGTCTATTAATATTAAACCATTATTATTAATATAAAATGATGGATATAATGTATTTTCTAAAAATTTATCTATTTTAATTTTTTCTTTATCCTCGTAAGTTTGATTATTATTTTGTTCTTTCTCCTCTTCATCACTTTCCTCGCATTCAGTATTTTCTTCATCTTCATTATTATCTGTTATATTCAATGACATATTAGAAGATGATAAAGATGACAAAGATGACAAAGATGATAAAGATAATAAAACATTATCTTCATTAAATTTATTTATTTTCTTAACAATATCATCTAATAACTCAATTTCATTATTATAACCTTTATTAATAATACATTCTATTTTTGTATAAAATTTTTTAATAATTGTTAATTTTTCATCATATTCTTCAATTGACATAGTATAGTTATTATTAATTATAAACTAATTAATAATAAATTTGTTTATCAATTTTTATTCATTATCAGATGAAGATATATAAGTATCATCTATATTAGAATACGATGATGATGAGGAGGATACATTATCATCTTCTGTTTCATCACATTTACATCTATTAAAATGTTGTTTACAATCAATACAATAATGAAATTGTCTTAATTTTAATTTTGTATTTTCATAATCATCTAATAAATCAATTAATATTTTTATAATATCTATTAAATCATCTGTATCTTTTAGTACCATATTATATATAATATATAATATATTAATCATCAACAAACTCACATTCATTATTATTAATATTTTTTTTTGTAAATTTAGGTTTAGTAGTAGTAGTTGATGTTTTTTTAGTATATTTTGTATATGCTTTCTTTTTCTTTTCTTCAAGAAAATCAGTATTTTGTTCATAATTATTAATTTGAAAATCTGTTTTATATCTATAAAATGCTTTACGTTTATCTGCTAATTCTTGAACTAACGGAAGCTCTTCTAAATGTTCTCTATAATAACATACTTTCTCCCATGTTTCTTGAAGAACAGGAAAAACTTTATTAAACCAGTCTCTATCGCGTGGAATAGTTACTGTATGCGCATTATTAATTTTCCAATATAATACTTTATCAAAGTAATGAGTTTCTGCAATATCAGGATATTCTGTTTTCCAAGTACTAATATGATATAAAACCCATTCTTGATATTGAGGTTCTGTCATATTTAATCTTGGAGGATAAATCCAGAATCCTTTATAATGATGTTTATCTCCATCAAATTTAGGTTCATATACTTTTGGTAGAAATTGTAATAAATATCCTTTGCTCATAATAGGCGGAGCTTTATTATCATCCATTAAACTACCATCAGTTCCTTCTGTAATAATAAATTTATGATTAACATCTTTTAAATATTCTTCTCTATTATTATATTCAACTAATGCACATTGAATAAAATCACAATATTCTAAATCACAACATTCTAATTGTTGTTGAACTTGACAATAGTAATAATAAGGACAAATATCTCCTGCAATTGCGCCTTTATTTTTAATTTCACGAACAAAAGGACATTTAATTTCTAACATATAACCAAGCTTTGGATTGAATTTATAATCTAATGTAGATTTAGATGAAATACCATCAGGAGATGCACCTAAAAATTTATGTTTATCACTAGGCACACACCCAAATTCAGTTACTTTAGAATTATATAAATGTTCATATAATGATGTAGCTATTTGTTCGTATTTTTTACCATGAAAAACAAAATCATTATCTAAAAATGGAAAATTTGGATCACATTTTTTACAAATAAAACTCTCAACTGATTCATATGGGTTCATATCAATAGCAGTCGCGGTATCAGATGCAGTGATGCGATTGAAACGATAATCAAACCATTCTTTTGTTCTCTGTTCTGGTTGCGGTGTATTATATAACATCATAAACTGATCCTGAATTTTTTGACTTTTCTTTGGAATCTTAATATCTTGATTATTAATTTCATCAATCTTTAATAATTTATCCCAATCACGAAAATTAATATTATTTAATTCTTTATTAAAAGTAATATTAATATTAATCATACGACTAATAATATCTTTAACTAAAAAATATGGTAATTCTACATTTGTTTCTTTATGATATTCTTCATATACATCTTGAATTAATTTATTATATTTATTATTATCATAAATAGTATCTTTTACTATTTTTTTATTAACTAAATCAATAATAGCTTTAATATTATCCATTAATATTAAAGATATTATGTCTATATATTATATTATCAATTATTTTTATATATAATTATATAATGAGAACACCGAATTTAATATCTAAATTAGTATCATCGTTTGCTGTAATCATATTATTTTTAGATATATTATTATCTGGATATATTACAAGTGTTATAAAAGATAAAATAAATGATACTAATTATACAATATCAGAATCACTTGCATTTGGACATAAAATATCATTAATTATATTACTAATAATTGGTTTAGTTTTAATTGGATTTTTAATACATTATAGACAACAATCAAAAATATTAACAATTATTAGATTATGTTTATTAGTATTAATTGCTGTATTTTTTATAACAATAATTTGGATAACAACTTATAAAAATGATAAACAACATTATATATTTGCATCAATTATTTTTGTATCATTAGTATTATTAATATTAATTAATAGTTATTCATTATGGAATGAAACATTAAATAAAAAATTATATCAAAAAATAATAATATTAATTGTACCAATTTTAATAGGATTAAGTTTAATAGGATTAACAACTGGATTTATTTTATTATTAGATAAAGATGCTAATTCAAAAGCTAAAAGAGTATTTCCATCATTTGAATTAATTATATTTTCATTATCGGGTTTATCTATTTTATCTCTTGGTTTTATTTAATTTTCTGCAGGGATAATATCTTGAACAATATCTTTCGTTGTCATAATACGCATTCTACAACAATAACGACGAATATTTAAACTTTTTAATAATTTTTGAATCTCATCAGCTTGTTGTTCCTCAGATAATTCAGTATTAGCGCATATTTCTGCTTTCTTTGTATCATATAATATAGCTTTAGAACCAATAAAAAACCCACATGTTGGACAAGTAATATAAATCATTAATATATATTATATTATATCTTTTATATTCTTTTATCAATTTTTCTAATATTAATTATATTATACACTTACTACTTGACCAACACCTTTAGTAGTTCCATCCCGAAAAAACAAAATCATATTTTCTTCTATTAATTCACTATGTCTAGCAAAAGTAAATAAAACTAGTTCTGTATCACCTGTCTTCAAACAAAGTTTAGTACTAGATTTATCATTATCATTAATATTATTTAATAATTTCATATGAGCTGATTGTTTAATAGGACCACAATGAATAACTGGACAATATCCATCTTCTATAGCTGATGAATGATGTAATATTTTAACACGAGCTATAAAACTATTTACAATATTCTTTTTCCATTTATCTATATTATCTATTAAAACAAAACCTTTTTTTATTTTTTCTTTAGGTATAGTGATATCTAAAAATTTAATTGCAAAACAACCTTGAATATTAGGTCCTATTTCATTAACTTCTTCTCTCAAATTATTATGAATAGAACGAATAATAACTGGAACAAATAATCCATCATATGGTCCCATATACATCTTTTGTTTTACTTTAATTATACCATCTTTAATAACACCTGTAATAACTAATCCTATACCTTGAACAGAAAATTTACCATCAATGTAGACAATTGTTCCATTATTTGGTTGATTTACAAATTTATTTCTTTGTGGTATATTATAAATTATACGATGAAGATTATTTATATTATATCCATTTTTATTAGATACTGATATAATTGGTATAATATCTTCTTTTATAGCATATTCTATATCAATACTATCTTCTGTTGATAATTTTTCTATATTATTATTTCCTATAATATATAAAGATTTATCAGGTGCATTTCTTTGTAATAATTTTTTTATATTAATTAATAATTCATTATATATATTATCAGGAGCCATATCAACTTTTGTTATAATAATCATAAATGGAATTTTAATACATAGCATTAATCCAATATGTTCTCTTGTTAGTTTAGTAATACCAGTATTTGCACCAATAACTACAATACCTCTATCTGGAAACATTCCTGTTATACCATAAACAGTTGTTTTTAAATATTTCTCATGACCAGCTAAATCAATTAACGACACTATTTTATCTTTATTTGTTTTAATATTATCTATCATATTAACCACTTTTGGTTCAAATTTTCTATTACATTTTGTATTAATTAATTTAATTTGATTTTCATTATAAACAGAATATTTAATTACATTTTGCGATATAGCACTAGTTCTCCCACTTTCTAATTCATGATAATGATTAAAAACTGATTTACGTGCTTTACCACGACCATCATCTAATTCACCAGTTGTTAATACTCCAACTAATGATGATTTACCTGCATCTACAGGACCACATACTACAATGCTAATTTCATCCATTATTAAGTTAATATTAAGAATTGTTTAAAATATAATCTAATAAATTATATATGAAAAATAATGATATTATGTATAATAAATATTTAAAATACAAGAAAAAATATCTTGACTTATGTCAAGATATTTTAACATATTCGGGGAATTCTAAAGAAATATTAGAACACACGAACAAGAAAAAATATATTTTATTAAAAAATCAAATAGGTAGTGGTAATGGACCTTCAGGGCCTATAAATGATGATGATAATGATGAATTTCAAACTCCTCCCTCTACTCCTCCATCAACTCCAAATATTGTTTATAGACCCATTGGTTCTAGACCTATTATTGTTCAACGTCCTCCTCCATCAACTATAAATATTGGTTCTACACCTATTGGTTCTACACCTATTGGTGCTACACCTATTGGTTCTACACCTATTGGTGCTACACCTATTGGTGCTACACCTATTATTGTTCAACCTCCTCCACCATTAGCATCATTAAGTGATGAAGAATTAGCTCGTCGTTTACAAATGGAATATGATGCTGAAAGAATTACATCATCAGCAGATGCTGCATTAGCACAGCGTTTACAAATGGAACAGTATAATCCATCAAGACCCTCAGCCACACCAATAAGACCATCTGGCTCAGCAACACCAATAAGACCATCCGGATCAGCAACACCAATAAGACCATCCGCATCAGCAACACCAATAAGACCATCCGGATCAGCAACACCAATAAGACCATCCGCATCAGCAATACCAATAAGACCATTAATATCCACATTATCTTCTGTTCGTAGTGATTTAAATTATTTAGATGATTTACCATATAATAAAAGTGAACCTGTTATATATGAAACTATTCATAATACAGGGACAATAATAGATGAAGGTATAACCTATCATTCACAATGTTTTTGGATATCAATACAAGATTATTATAAATATAAATATAATACTGATATTACTATAAGAAAATTAAAAACAGATGCGGGATTAGATTTATTAAGAACACAAAATGAAATGGCTGATATTGATATAGGTGTAGCTTCAAATACTAGATATATTGATGCAGTTAATAGATTAGCTAGAGCATTAAATATTAGAATTAGAATATATGTAACAACAAATGGTTTACCATATCAATATACTTTAGAAAGATTAGGTGGTAATAATATACCTATTCCAGCATTTGATACAAAAAATATTGGAGCAGAAATAATAAATATAGCACGCGCTGGTATGCATTTTGAATTAATTATAGATGGTCCATTTATTAATAGACTAGAAAGACATAGATATTTAGCTCCTTCAATTAGATTTGATAGACCATCTAGAATAAAACCAACTGCTATATTAATTAGTAAAAAAGGAGAAGAATTTACAGAAGATGATAAAAGTTTAAATCCTAATCAAAAAGAAGCTGTTAGAAAGTATTTACAAATACAGGATAATAATATCCGTATTCAATTATTAAATAAATCTAAACAAGAGTATGAAAAACAACTACTTTCTCTTGTAGATGCAATTATTAATTTAAATAGTGCAGGATTAACAGAAGAAGAAAAAAAACCATTAGTAAAAGATTATCAAGAGCAATTTCCTACAATTGAAGAAGAAATTAATAAAATTGATAGAATAGTAGTAGATTTAAACCGTCTTAATACTATATTAACTCAACAGGCAGAGAGATTAGATGTGTAATAAAATAATATAAATTAATTTAAATTATATATAAAAAAAATAATATAATAGATTTTTAAAAATCTATTATATTATATATATATGTTCGATTTACCCATGTTAATTCCTATAATTGCTATTATTGCTTGTATATTTTCTATTGCTACATCTTCAATTAGTGTAAAAACATTTAATGATAATAATGAATATAAAGAAACAAACAAAAATAGTTTTAATTATGTAGTATTTAGCTTAGTTGTCTCAATTATATTACTTATTGTATCTATTGTATATTTAGGTATAGTTATACAAAGTAAAGCACAATAAATTTATTTATTAATATTAATATAATGATATTTTTCCCATTCTTTCTGTTCAATATATAAACATTTAGCTCTTAATTCAGCTTCCATATGTCCAACAACAAATGATAATGTATTAATAGTTTTTAAAATTTCTTTATTATGTAAAATTTGTGAATTATTAGAATAATTTGTTTCAATATATGAAATTAATGATAAAACATCATGAGATACCATGTTATGAACATAATGATCTTGATAACATGAATTATTTTTTTTACCATAATTATAAGTGCATTCTTCTTTATAATTGCAAAATTTATATGAACATCTTATAATTCCAGTATTTTTATTATTTTTATTAAAATTAATAATAGATTGTTTTAATCTATTTCTTAATATTTCACTTAATTTATATAAATACTTTAAACTAGTAATAATAAATAAAAATTCTAATTTATTATTTTGTAAAGAATATTTGGAAATTAATTTAACAATTTCAACTTCTTTTTGTAAAATTTCTAAAGAATTTTTATTTTTATAAATTTTATCAATATCCTCTTTTTCAAAAGTATTTTTTATTTCATTCATTTTAGAGATATAATCAACTTCCATTTCTTCAATTTTAACATCTATATTATTCACAAATTTATTTTTTGATAATAAACTTTCAATTTCATTTGTTAATTTTATACTATCTATATTAAAAAAAGTATCTGTCCAGTCTATATCCATTAATATTATATGATATAAATCTTTATATCCTTCTTAATATAATATAAATAAAATGTTATCAAATAGAGAACAAAAAATATCACAATTTGTAGATAATATAATTACACAAAAAAAATGGGAAGAAGAAAATAAAAAACATATTAATATGTTAAAAGATAAATATAATAAAGAACTAAATAAATATATTTATATTAATTCAATAAATGAATTAAAATTAGGTGGCTATATTAGATATATTAATAATAATGATGAATTAAGATGGGGTGGTATATTAAAAAAAATTATAAATAATAAATTTTTAATAATATCTAATAAATCTAATGATTTAATAACAATTAGTTTTGATAAAAATTATATATTTTATAGAAATCATATAACATATGATGATAGTATTAGAGATTTGTTTATCACTTCTTTAGATAAATGGGATAAAAATTGATAGGGCGTGATAATTTTCTTTAAGAAAATTATAACTCTCCCTATTAACTTTATAAAACAACACTTTTAGTGTTGTTTTATAAAAATTGATATATAAATATTAATTTCTAAATGAAATTAATATTATGAATAGACAAATGACAAAAAGATTATCAACTGATACAAATTATAAAAAAGTTGGTAAAAGTTATCAAGATAATTTATCACCAGATGAAATTAAACAAAAATTAGAAGAATATAAACCAGTATATGATATATCTAATGTTCCATTAAATTCACATATAAGATATTTTATATTTGATCCAAAAACTAATAAAAAACAGTTTAGATTAGGTGGGTTTTTAACAAAAATAGAAAAGGATTATATTGTTTTATCAAATGGAAGTTTAAGTTGGTCAGTACAAAAGAAAACATCTGTATTTTATCAAAAAATGTCATTACAAGAAATTAAGCAAGAAATTATTTCAACTGTATCAAAAACTATGGGAAAAAAATTAGAACAATTAAAAGAAGAAAATAGATTATTGAAACAAACTTTAAAAGATGTTAAAAAAACTGTTAGAAAAAGTTCTAAATAAATATATAATAAATTATTTTCTGGATTATATTATATAATTATGACTCATAAAGTTAAAGTAAGTGGTTCACGTCCATTAAGAAAAGGCAGCAAACAAAATTCTAAAGGTAGTCGCAAAGGCAGCAGAAAAAATAGCCGTCGTAATTCTAAAAAACATAATGGATTAGATTTTACAGCTATATTAAATGATATGCCTCAAAATAATCAACAAAATATGGGAATACAAGGTATGATGCCTGGTATGCCTGGTATGGAAGGTATGATGCCTGGTATGATGCCTGGTATGCCTGGTATGATGCCTGGTATGCCTGGTATGATGCCTGGTATGGAAATGAGTATGGATATGTCAAATCAAATGATGATGGGAAGAGATATAGATCCACTTCATTTACAAAATTTAGTTCCTCAAAAACAATCATTTAATCTTAATAATTATGGTTTAAGTTATGATAAATTATCAAGTGGTGTTCAAGAAAATTCATTAGCTAATACTTTTAATGGCAGAGGTAATAATTCTCAACAAGTTGCTCAATCAGTTGCTCAACAAGTTGCTCCAGTTGCTCCAGTTGCTCAACAAGTTGCTCCAGTTGCTCAACAAGTTGCTCCTGTTGCTCAACAAGTTGCTCAAGAACAATTTAACAGAAAATACTACAGATTATAAATAATAATTAAATATTAATAAAATATTAATTAAAAGTAATATTTTATTCATACAGTTTAAATATAGGTATGTTAATAACTTTATCTACTATATATACATCTTTGTCTAATTTCATATAATTTCCATTATTATCTTTACCCACTTTTCCAATTGGATAATCTAAATCATTATCATATACTGTCCCAGATTCTTCATAAAACCAAGCAGGAATTGTTTCTGAATAATTATTATCATCTATTTTTTTTACTATTTTTATTTTTCTTACTTTAATTCTTTTTTTTATTGAATCAATTGAATTCATACCATTATCCATCATACTATCTGCTTCTATATCATGATTATATGCTGGACCTATATTTTTATCAAATAATGAATCTTCATTAAATTTAAAACAATTATATTTTGAACCCATCATATTATGATTCTTAAATAATTCACAGTCAACTGCTACTTCTTTAATAGCCTCAATAAATGATATTAATAAATTATTTTTTTTTCTAGAAATATTTTCCATAAATTCATCTGATGTTTCTAATTTAATTTTCTTAATATCAGGTTTAGTTTTATCTACTAATTTATTTCTTATCATCTTGTATCTAAATACATCAACTGTTCTTTCTTTCAATGGTAAATCTTTATGGTGACATTGACGAACAGCACGACCTATTACTTGTTCTATACGAACTTCATTCCAATATGGTTCTAATATGTGAACTTGTCTGCAATTATTTAAATTAATACCTTCTGAACCTGCAGGTGAAATCATAATTATTTTAATTACTTCCCCTGTTTTATTTTCAACAGTATTAAATAATTTTTTATTTTTTTCTCTTAATGCTTTATCTATTCCGCCGTGAAATTCCATATATCTTAATCCATTTTTTGATATTTTTTTATTAATTGATTGAACATTAACAAATTCTTTATCATCATCTATACTAATAAAACCAAAAAATGATAAATATATTTTAAACATTTCTAATCCTTCCATTTCTACATAATTACTATAAACTAAAGAACTGCCAGGAGATTTTAATATATTAAATATTATATTTAACATTTTAGGTCCATGATTATATAATTCTTCAAATAATTGTGATTTTTTATCATTTGAATTTATCATTTTATTAAAACTAGCTTCATATTTATCAAAAAAATTTGTAACATCATCTTTTATTGTATGTTTATTTTCTTTATCTTTATTATTTATTTTTCTAAAATATTCTACAGTTGCTGCTATAAATTCACGACATGCTTTAACATACATTGCTATTCTTTGACTTTTATTTTTTAATTTTTCTATTTTTGATGTTTTTTTTCCTTCATCTATTACATTAGTTGTTTCATCTTCTAATTTAAACATACCTGGTCTTGGACGCTTTTCTCCATTTATAGTTCCACTTATATTTGGAAAAACAAAATTACATGCTTGTCTTGTATATGAACGATATGTAGACATATCATCTCCTCCAATTTTACCTCTGGACATTTTTTTTCTAATTTTTTCTTTTTGTTCTTCTATATTTTCAAAATATTCATAAATTTCTCTTTGAATAGAACCCATTGCTAATTCTTTATAATGAGTTGTTTTTTTTGCAAATTTATCAGGTGTAGAACCTATATAATAACTTACTAATCCCATAATTCTTCTTTGAAATTGATTTTTTTTATTTTCATTTAAACTTTCAAAATTAGTTGATGATATATAAATTTGATTAAATATAGCTTCACTTGAAGGGAATGTTCCAGGTCTTAATAAATTAAATATTAAAGCAAACTCATATGGATTATTAACAGCTGGTGTTCCTGTAAGTAATATTATACGAGTTTTATTATTATCTTTTTTTTCTTGTTGAATATAATCATATATAACTTGAGCTCTTTTTCCTTTTTTAGATGATATATTACTATAAACATTACGAATAAAATTATGAGCTTCATCAAATATAAATATAGATTCACGACTGCTATCTGCTTGTTTTACTGTTTCTAAAAAATCTCTATCAGCAAATGGAGAATCATAATGAATAAATTTTATATTTTTCATTTTATTTTCTTTATCTGGATTTTCTATCCAATTATTTAAATCTTTCATCCATGGATCATCTTTTAAAGATGCTTTAATTAAAATAAATACATTCCATTTTGGAGTATAATTATATAAAACATTATATATATTAATAGCACTTACTGTTTTACCAGAACCTAAACCATGATATAATAAAATATCTCTAAATGGAGAACGATAATTTAAATATTGACCTATAAATTTTTGATAAATAGTTAATTCTTTTACAAATTTTTCATTACATGGGTCATCTCCATCTTTTCTTATTATTTCAGGTATTTCATAATCTTTAAAATTCAATAATAACCAAGAAGGAAATAATCTTCCATTTATTTCAAGATTTAAATTAGAAGATATATCTGTTTTAGACATTAATATATAATAGATATAATAATATTAAAAATTATATAAACCTTTATAATTAAAAAAATATTATTAATACTTAATAATATTTTTTTATAATTTAAGTGCATCGCATAAATTTTTATATTTATTAGTTGAGGAAAAGCGTCTTGTTGCCTCTTCCTGTTTTCTTTGTTTAATTAATTCAGCTAGTTGTCTTATTTCTTCTTCTAATTGTTCTGTAGTTTTTTGTTCATCAGGGTAACCACCCATTTGATTAAAATAATATTTCATAG
>JACCDX011823813.1_pt1 | contig 16113 bp, 11 predicted proteins | sample 7449681 | NCBI WGS metagenome assembly JACCDX01 (sample SAMN15323450, study PRJNA562643) | freshwater metagenome | isolation source: river surface water | place: USA:Blue River Watershed | collected 2017-08-18 | reverse complement strand
ATGGTCAACCCGTCGCTTACTTTAAAGATGATAAAAATCAAAAAACGTTTGATGTAACCAAAGCTCAATCTTTATACACGCTCACGCAAACCGGTTCCGTTTTTTTTGAACAAGAAATTCTTGCTCAACCTACATGGTTAAATCACGAAGAAGGAATTTTAAAGGTTCTTTGCGGATGTCTTGGCAGTTTTTCAGAACTGATTGGCCTTAAGATTATCGATACAACGCTTGAAAAAATTCTTACAAAATTAAATTCGAGCACTTTATGAAAAAATATATTTTTTTTATTAGCATGCTTTGCCTTGTCCTATTTTTCATACAAAAAAACTATTTCATACACCATGATTCTTTGTCTTGCTGGTTAACGCAAGAAAACTGCGCTGACTACGTTGAACAAATTTATGGAAAAAATGGTATAAACTTACCTTTAGATGATATCTTTTTTTTACAAAAACTTTTTTTAAATCTTATCCAGCTTACACCGCAAGAAGAATCTAAAATAGCTGTTCATCTGATAAAAAAAATTGATGAACAGCTCATACAATCTGAAGACAATTTTCATCAAAGAATTTTAACTCTACGAAAAAATCATCTACAAAAATATGTTACCTTAGAAAAATCAATACAACTTGACCAAAAAATAGACACCTTAACTCAAAATATTATTACCTACATGAATCTTGAAGATAACGCTCTTGTTGCTACAAAAAACAGAGCTCTTTTTTATGCAGCAACAAAAAGTTTTCCCCTTCCCCCCCTTGTCAACTTTTTTGATCAAGAAGAAGATCGAGCCATTTTATTACAAGATATTCTTGATACTGGTAACGTAAAAGTACAACTTTTAGAAAGTTTTGTATTTCAATTTGCTATGGATATGACCATTGCAATTATTGTCAGCCAAGGCGCATCTCTTGCAAGTAGCATCTATGCAAGCCAATCTCAAAAACTATACGCACGACTTATGAAAAACAAGCAAGCAATAGAAAGCAATATGAAATCATTTTTACAAAAATCACAAGATAATCAACAACAAAGCTTACAGACCCTTATCAGTCTTTTTTCCCAAGCACAACAAAACATTCAAAAACAAACCAACGATGCTGCAAAAAATATTCAAGCTGAACTTGCATTTTTACACAAAAATATAAGTTTAGAAAAACCACAGCAAAATTTTTTGTTTGAACAAGTTGAATTTGATGAAATTTTTACCAAAGGCGATATACCAACATCATTACAACACGTGTGGAAAGATCCTTTTAAAGTTGGTGCGTGGACCTATAACTCGACAACAAAAATGTTTTCACAAAACACTCTATTTCCTGTTTTTATAACGCTAGAAAATGAGTCTGGCGGTATAGAAAAATCTTCAATTCAAGCAGAAAACAATAGTATTTTTACAGAATTTTATACTTCAGAAAAAAAATATACCATTCAAGCACGAATGACCATTGATAAGATTGAGTTTCCTTTTTTTGTTGGCATCATCTTTAATAAAAGTCGTTGGATTTCTGGTAATTACGAATCAGTAAGAAAATGTCGTATGTTTGGTATCTATGGAGCATCTGCATCAGATATTAATTTTTGCTTTGCAGAGCAATATCTAGCAAATGAGCAGGAGATGAAATCTTTACAATTAACAGACCCAATTCAAACCCCACTGCATCAAATTTTACAAGGCAATACACAACAAGGCCCTGTTGATCCGATCATAATTCAAAATATAAACTTGTATCCTTTGCAAGTAGACCTCACCATCATCACAGAACCAACACAAGTTACCATAAAAACCATGATAGGTGAAAAATCTCAGCAATTTAGTATCAATACATTAAATCCTCAACTATTTATACATCATGGAATTGGATGTATCAGTCCTGGAGCTCAAGCTAGCTTTATGTTTCAAACTCCTCAATCAATTATGACATAGGATATTAACCATGAAACACTTTTATTGTATATTTTTATCTTTTTTTATATATACGAATCAATACACATTATCTGAACAAGATCAGACTGATGCCAAAAAATTAGACGAGAATATTACACTTATTTTCAATCAAATTCCAACAACTCAATCTATCTATCAAGAAATGTTAGAAAAAATATATACATCACCGAAATTGCAAATTCCTACATCAACCCTGACAGCCTTACAAAAGACATATGCATACCTTGAATTTTTAACCAAATTGGAAAAAATAAGCGAAAATGAATCGCTCATTACATCTTCGCCATTATTAGAAAAAATATTTTATGATGAAGATGCAAAGGCATCATTTCCTTCCTTAGAGCTTGAGCAAGATTTTGCTTGGAATAGTATAAAAATCACCATGCAAGATGTTACTGCAAGCTCTTTTTGGCAAAACTATATTAAAATAGCAATCTGTAATTGGCATGATAAAATGTATGAATTTATTGAAAACAGCACTCAAGTAAAAAATCAGATGTCTGTTTATCTTGCAAACATAGAAACTGCTTACCAAACGAACGAATACACATCACTTCGCTACTACAGTGAATCGATTGAAACAGAACTATTAATTGCACAAGAACAACTTATTGGCTACCAAAAAAAATCAATCGATTGGTCGAAAAAAAATAGTATTGAACTTGCTCAAGCAATTGCAGAATATAAAAAAACAGACATGTATCAATATCTTAATAACCCAGAAAAAATTGATCCTACAAATCCTATTATCCCAAATCCCTATCCAGAATATATTATTGCTTTTATCCTGTGCGCTCATATTCAAGATCTTATTTTTTCACTCATGACAACAGAAAATATAGAAAGTATTTTACTACAAGCAAGCTTTTTTGACTTTACACCAAACTTTTTTACGTACGTACCAGAAGACTTTTGTATCGTCAGCGATTTTATTTTTCTTCAAAACAAGAAAGATTTGCCAGAAAAAAAATCATTCCTTACTCTGCAAACAACTGAAAATAACTCTGTTGTTATTCAAAATTTACAAAAAAAATCAACCGCCAATCTTGCTGAACTATCTGATGAAGAAATAGAAAAATATACCAATGAAATTGCAGAACAATTATTCAACTTGCCCATCGCAACAAGATCAATTGAATCTGAAAATATACAAAAAACATACTCAGGAATACTGACAGCTTTAGATCTTGAGAAAATTCAAAAGACATTTTGTTTTCTTGAATATCTTGCAAAAAAAGAAATTGCTACACGCCTACCAGATATTGCAACAACAAAAAAAGAATTTTTTACCGAAATTGCAAAATTTACGAAAGAAGAATCATTCATACCAACAGAAGAATGCATAGAACAATCTTTTTGGAACAATATTTCTGTCACACCAGAACAGCTTATGACATCATCTGCATGGCAATTTTTTATAAAAACAAAAATTTGTGATTTGTATGATAACAAGGCTGAATTTATTCTTAATCATGGCGATGCACAACAACAGATGCTTCCATTTCTTGCAAGCATTGAGCAACAGTATAATTCATTAGAGTATACTGAACTTCGTTTATATGCAGAATCTATACAATTAAAATCTATGATCGAACAAGAAGAGATATATTCATATCTTGCACAATGTTCTGACTGGAAAAATTTATCGCAAGAAAAATTAATCTCTGCGATAAACAAATTTAAAACAACAGAATTTTACACAACAATTTATAACAAAAACAAAAGCAACCCATCTATAATGATCAAAGAATATATCGTTTTTTATTATATGATTTCCTCTTTACAAACTAAGTTATACGACATGCTTACTCTTGAAAACTTAGATAAAGTTTTATCTACCTTGACACAAGAATTCTCTTCTCTTAAAGTCTCTCAACTTACAGTCGATAATTTTGCTCTTGTGTATGATTTTTTAACCTTAAGCTTGCAACTTGAAGAGAATAAAAAAGTAAAAACTACAAACGTCGTAATTCAATCTATTGGCAACCCTTTTAAAAAATCAAATAAAATCATATCAAAAGGATTTAATAAAGAAATTACCAAGCCAACTCAAAATAAATTCGTAAAACCAACAGAAGAAAATTTTGCAAAGCCAATTCGTAAAGGCTTTAACAAAGAGATTACTAAACCAACTCAAAATAAATTTATTAAGCCAGCAAATTATTACATCAACCACAAGCTTGAAGATGATATTAAAAAAGGTTTTATCTTTATGGTTGACGGAATTGGTATTGTCGGAGATGCCCTTGCAACAGGATTTATAGAAACAATGGCATACGGAGCATTTATAACCTATAGCATTGGTAAGGGATTTGGCGCAAATGTTGATCCAAAAGCCCAGCAAGCGCGAACTCGTAAAAATATGAATAAGCATAAAGGCGTTATCAGTACCGTTTTTGCTGTTGCATTTGTTATTGCTACAGGACCAATTCTTTTTGCATTCTCTGCTCCTTTAACTGTCGGATTATTCGTTGGCGCTATGGTGGTTGATAAACGCATAAGCGAACCATTTAAAATTGCAATGATGAAGCTTTTTGAAGGTCTTGCTTTTGTCACCAATAAAATGACTGATGGATTTATTTTAATGTCAGCTGATTTTACCTATGCTGGAGCTTTTATTGGCCAAAGCATGGGCTTTAAAGTAAATGCGGCTGTGGAACGAGAGCGAGTTCGTGCAAAATTAGAAGCTCAAAGAAACACGCTAAACATCGTTATGAGTGTCGTCCTCATCGTTGTTATTACAGCTATTGTTATCGCCGCAATCGTCCTAACTGGTGGAGCTGCTGCAGCACCAGCTGCTACAGGAGCTGCTAGCGCTGCCGGAGGAGCAGGAACAGGCGCAGGAGCAGGCGCTGCTGCTGGAACAAGCACCGCTGTTGCAACCGGTACTGGTGCAGGCGCTGCCGCTGGAACAGGCGCTGCTGTTGCAGGAGCTTCAGCTACCGCAACAATCTCTGCTGCTATGACAAGTTTTTCTACTGCAGTCAGCGCTAATATCGCAGCAATTTCAGCAGCGCTTGCAAGCACTGGATTTCTTATTTCGCAAATCGCAAACGCAGCATTTACAACATTTTCTGCAATGGCAGCTATTGCTCAAGATCGGGCTGCTGCAAAAGCTGCGCAAACAGAAAAAGAAAGCGTTCATACATTATGGAAGCATATTGAAGATAATAAATATGCTGCAATTTATGAACAAGAATCATTTGTTGAGGAATTATATAAAAAACATCAGGTCGTAGAACAAAACCAAACAACAGGGCTACAATTTTATAAAAACTATATCCGTAGCGGAATGCAAAACTTACAAGAACAAATTTCACAAATTTTAACACTACAACAAATTTCATTGCTCCAAGAAGATGCTCATGGCTGCAAAGCAGGAGATATCGGATATGCTTGGGGGCTAAAAACATCATTTTTAAACCTATACCCATCTCAAGGATTTTTAACCGTAACACAAGGTCGAAAGGATTTTCCTTACGCTCAAGAAATTGCCCAAGCTCCATTAACAATCGAAAGCTCTCAAACTCCAGAAGATGGAAAAACTCTGAACACACAACCAGAACAAGATTCAAAATTATGGGCTCACCAAAAAGTAATTGCTGTTCTTGAGCAGCAAGCATCGCAACCACTTGAAGTAAAAATAAATTTTAAAATTATACATAACTTAGATGAATTTCATGTGGGATTATATCTTGGTGGGATATATCATAACTACCAAGACCCTGCATATCTTACATCTTTACAAAACGGAACATTAATTGACCTTGCAAGCAATCATCTTGCAAAATATATCGTTATCGAGCGACGAGCAAAAAACGAAAAACCTTGGCTTGCTGTCTATGAACATCAAGGCAAAGGGTTACTATTTGAAAAACAACTTAACGAAGAAGAATATCGTCCACAAACAACCTACTTTATGCATGCTTACATGGATGGTACACAGCTAACTATTCACTTTTCTCAAGAAAAAAAACCAGAAAAAATAGTTTCAACAACTATAAAAATTCAACCGTCTGATCAAAGAACGTTTGGGATTATTTTTTCTGGAGCTGCAGTGACATGGAATGTCATAGCGCCAAATTTACCAATTATAAATACGCAAGAAAAAAAGATTGAATTAGAAAAAATCACAGGACAACAAACCCCTTTAATCGCTCCTAGCATGCCTGAAACCCAATCACTTGAAACATTACAAACATCAGCAAGTCAAACAATTGTTATAGATTCATTTGATCTAAAAGAATCAAAGGTTTCAGACACTTTAATGCTGCGTCCAGAATTTGCAAAATCAGAAAACACACCACAAAACCCATCTTTGATAGATACCCTAAGTGCAGAAGAAAATGATGATAATTCTATCCTCCAACAAGAACCTATCAACACTGAAATACTTTCTTTTTCTCCTGAAGATTTTGCTCTAAGTGGAGGCTTTGCTTTATAATCAAAACTTTTATTTTGTAACTTTTGTAAATGTATTTTATGCTCAAATATATGAATTTATATCATCTCTAGTTTTGTAAAAAAAGGTCTTGATCGTCATGATACCACCACAAACAATTCCTCATAACCCTGGCGTCTATTTTTTTAAAAATGCTCTTGAAGAGATTTTATATATCGGTAAAGCCAAAAATTTAAAAAATAGAATTTCAAGTTATTTTTCTAGTCATGAAGAAAAAGTGCAACTTTTGCTTACTCAAGCACAAGAAGTCGAATGGATAACCACATCGCACGAAATCGAAGCGCTTTTACTTGAAGCTCAACTCATAAAACAGCATCAACCAATTTTTAATCGACTCTTAAAAGAGGGAAATCCTCATCATTTTATCTTTTTTTCAGAAGAAAAAGTTCCTACGATCAGCATCACTCGGATTAAAAAAAACAAGGGAACTTATTATGGACCATTTTTATCAAAAAAAGATGCAGCTGCAGTTGTTCAATTTTTTACAACACAATTTCAACTTCATATCTGTGGTAAAAAAATTCCATCTGGTTGCTTACAATACCATATTAATTTATGCGCAGGAAGCTGCAAAGAAAACTTTGACCTTGCAGGATATCAAGACCGATTAAAACTTGCTCAAAATATTTTAGATCGCAACTATCAAAAAACATTAGATTATATTCGCATGCAAATTGAGACTGAAAACAAAAAACTGAATTTTGAAAAATCACAACATTTAACCCAGTTTTATGATCATCTTAAATCGTTGGCAGAAAAACTCACTGTACTAAAAACAACAAAATTTACGAATTTACAAGAAATCACAAGACCAAAAACATCAAGCAATATTGAAGTTCTTGCGTTACTTAAAAAGCGCCTTGGATTAGAAAAAATTCCTTATAGAATTGACTGTTTTGACATCTCTCACATGCAAGGAAAATCTATCGTCGGATCGTGTGTTCGTTTTTTAGATGCAAAACCCGACAAAAAAAACTTTAGACGATTTATAATCAAGTCTTTAATCGAACAAAATGATTACGCTGCTCTTGCAGAAATTGTCACGCGACGCTATAAAAAACAAGAAAATATCCCTGATCTTATTATTATTGATGGGGGAAAAGGACAATTAAACGCAACAAAACATTTAGTCAGTGGAGTACAAATCGTTAGTCTTGCAAAACGAGAAGAAACGATATTTTTTAGCAATAATCGACCTGAAATTATTTTGTCGTTACAAAAACCTGAAGATCGACTCATTATACAAATTCGCGACTATGCACACCACTTTGCAATTTCATACCATCGCAGAAAAAGATCTACAACAATGCTTGATAGCAAATAATTTTATAAATATTTTTCGTAATTTTGGGCACAAGGCAAAACTGTTTTAAATCTGTTTTCTGATGATCGTGTACAACAGCATAACGTATCTATAACATTGTGCCGCCAACGGATTGCAACAAATTTATTATAATCAGACGTATTTGCAAGGCTCTTTTAACCTGATTGGAATTATCCAAAGGAAATAACTGATAACAAGCAACAAGGTAAGTGATAAAAATAAAATAATATGCTGACACCTATATTTTATAATAAAATATAGGTGTCAAGTTACATAAAAATTACTTACAGCAAGTAAAAAGTCTTACAAACGACTGTAAACAAGTTCTATTTTTTCTTTCAAGCGCATCTTGCTGAGCTTTTTCTCGCTCTAAAGATTTTGTATAAGCATTTGAAAGCGGAGTTCTTGGATCATACGTCACACAAGGACGATATGTATTAAAAGCAGAATCTCGTGACGTAATAACAACAGCCTGCTGATTTTCATATGAATTTATTACAACACACCAAGAAGGTATTAAATGCTCTTGATCTTGATTACAAGGACTTAGAATACCATACTCAACTCCCTCAGGACTTTCGTTACGAGAAAGAGCACCATAGGATGAAAACTTTAACGGTGAAGGAAGTGAACAAAATAAAGAAAAATTTAAACTACATACCATAAAAAATATGATACTTTTGTACATATTCATAAAACAATATCTTTCTTAATAAAAAAACTTTACTAACTGAATTATATCATATTGTCATAAACATGTAAAACGGTAAATTATTAGGCTTATTGTCATGGTCAATAAATCGTATTGCTGCAGAAAGCACAAACTACTTCACACACAGTCTAAAAAATACACGGTCATTACAATAAGCAAGAATTGCAACAAAAAAATTGTTTATAGAATAAAAAACAGCTCTTTGCATGTTTTTATTATGATACTAATACAAACGAGATCTTTGTTAAAAAGACCAAATTATCATAAAAACATCGACTGCAATTACCTCATTTTGGCAAAAAAAACTTACAAACGAATTTAAAAGATAGAAAAAACAAACACCAAAGTTAGTTACTACATCACATCGTAAAATTTTACCAACAAAAAGGAGTCTTTGTTTGTAAGATCCGTATTTGTTGGTAAAATTTGCTGAACTATTAAGGCCTAATCTGCTTGTAGCTTGCCATATAAAAACTTACCATTTGACAACTGACCAACATATCGCTTACCTGTATGACGTTTTTTAACATCGCTTTCCACTACCTGCGTAAACGAATAACTTTTACTCTGTTCTGCATTTGTAGGGTTATGAATCGTTGCAATAGCAGTAGCTGCAAAATAGTTACCAACTAAACCTGTTCCTGAAAATTTTGTCGATGGTTCAAAAACAACTGGGCTCCATGTTGCAGAGCTTGAACCAAGCCGAACATGCGATACTACCTCTTCTTCTTGCTCGTCTATCCGACCTTCCTGCTGTACCAAAATACCAAAAACCCCAAATTTTGTTGGCTGATACAACGCAATACACATCTGACCTGGAGGGCATGGTGTTGATGACTCATACACACCAAGATAGACGTACTGACTATAATTTTCTGTTTTTTGATTTAATGCTGGCTTTGGAACATTATTCGTTATTTTTTGGAAAACAATATCCTGATATTCTTTATTATTGACCTTTGCCGTATTGCTTGCTGGATAATAATAGCCATATAGCTTTGGCTGATCACAAGGAGCTTTTATGCAATATCGAGTCGATTGTTGATGTGCTAATAAAAATTTAACAGCGCCGTGAGATGATATGAGATCAAAACTTGTCAAAACCGACACAAACCCAATCATCAAATAATGTTGAATTACCTTCATAAAATCCTTTCTTTTTATAGTATCTTTATAAAAAAATAATACCAACAAACGACAAATCGTCACAATCATTTGATACAAAATCATCACTTTGTAAAAAAATCTAAGTACAATTACAAAGATAATTTATATATTTACACTAAAATTTTATGCGTTAAAATTTTTAAATTATTTTTTCTAGACTTTGTAAAAAAAGCTGTTAAATTCTATAAAAAACAGACCTCTTTGTAATTTTAAAAAAATATTTATATATAAATATTAATTTTTTAAAAAAGGGAAAAACAGTGAAAAATAACTCAGAAAACAATTTTGAACTTTTAGAAAAATATTGTCAAAACATCACCAAGCTTGCACTTGCAGGAAAACTTGACCCCGTCATTGGCAGACATGAAGAAATTAGAAGAGTCATTCAAATCTTATCGCGCAGAACAAAAAACAATCCTGTGTTAATCGGTCAGCCCGGTGTAGGAAAAACTGCAATCGTTGAAGGTATAGCCCAAAGAATCATCAATAATGACGTTCCTGAAAGCTTACAGAATAAACAAATTTACTCTCTTGATCTTGGACTTTTAATTGCTGGAGCAAAATACCAAGGCGAATTTGAGGAACGACTTAAAGGAATTTTAAAAACAGTTCAACAAGCTGACGATACCATTATTTTATTTATCGACGAGCTTCACATGTTAATTGGAGCAGGATCTTCTGGCGGAGGTATGGATGCATCTAATCTTCTTAAACCTGCATTAGCACGAGGCGAACTGCATTGCATTGGAGCGACAACTATACAAGAATATAAAAAATATATCGAAAAAGATGCAGCTTTAGAACGACGTTTTCAACAAGTCATTGTGCCAGAACCAACCGTTCAGGATACCATCTCAATTTTGCGAGGTTTGCAAGAAAAATATGAACTTCATCACGGTATTCACATTACCGATGAATCACTTGTTACTGCAGCACAACTTGCAGCAAAAAATATTCCTGATCGATTCTTACCAGACAAAGCTATTGATCTTGTCGATGAAGCAGCATCGATGGTTAAAATGGCTATTGACTCAAAGCCAGAGCAACTTGACCGAATCGAACGAAAAATTCGTCAACTTGAGATAGAAAAACTTGCCTTACAAAAAGAAAAAAATAACGAAAATTCAGTCAACAGACTTCATGAACTTGAAAAAGAGTTGATTCCTTTAAAAAAAGAAAATCAAGAGCTAGTAACTCAATGGACTGCACAAAAAGCACCTTTAGAAAAAATAAAAACTATAAAAAAAGCCGTTGAACTTGCAAGTTATGAATATGAGCAAGCAGAGCGCATGGGCGATTATGCACGAGCATCAGAATTAAAATATGGCAAAATGGTTCAACTAGAAAAACAACTAGCCGAGCAACAAGAAAAAATAGCTCTTAACAATTCACAGCTTATCAAAGAAGAAGTTACTCCAGATGATATTGCAAAAGTATTGTCTCGATGGACCGGAATTCCTGTAGAAAAATTAAAAAAAGACGATCTTTCTCGATTATTAGATATGCCATCTGTCCTACAAAAACGAGTCGCAGGACAAGATGAAGCGATACAAAAGATTAGCTATGCAATACAAATGCATCGTGCTGGACTTGCAGAGCACAACAAACCAATCGGATCTTTTCTTTTTTTAGGGCCAACTGGCGTTGGAAAAACAGAAGTTGCAAAAAGCCTTGCTGACTACCTATTTTATGATGAGCGAAAAATGATTCGCATCGATATGTCAGAATACATGGAGAAACATGCAGTTTCTCGGCTTATAGGATCACCTCCTGGATATGTTGGATACGAAGAAGGCGGCCAGTTAACTGAAATCGTCAGAAAAAATCCTTACAGCGTTATCTTATTCGATGAAATCGAAAAAGCACATCCCGATGTTTTTAATATTTTCTTGCAAATTTTAGACGATGGAAGACTTACCGATGGCCAAGGAAAGACGATCGATTTTAGTCACACTATTGTCATTATGACATCAAATATAGGCTCATCAATCATTCTTAAAGAACAAACTATTAACGATGCAGTCAAGCAAGACATTCAAAAGATTCTCCACCAAACATTTAAACCTGAGTTTTTAAATCGAATAGATGAAATTGTTTACTTTAATATGTTAGACAAAGCAACAATACTAAATATCACAAAAATACACCTAGACCAGACACTTGAACAATTAGCAAAACAAGGAATTAGTCTTACGATTGACGATAAAGTTATTGCATATATAGCAGATAAAGGATTTGTTCCAGAATTTGGTGCACGACCAATGAAACGAGCAATTAAACAGTATTTAATGATACCATTATCTCACTTTTTACTTAAAAATTCGTCAGCAAAAAACATACATATAACTAGCGATGATAAAGGAATTGTTATAGCGTAAAAAACCCTTTTTACTATAATCTTTAAAAAGAGTATTATAAATAGACAATAACAACAAAAAAACATAAAAAACATTATGAATATCAAAAAAACAATCCTCTTGTTTACAATAATTTTACCACAAATGATTCAACCATCTTTTTTTACACTCAAAGAGATTGTTAAAGGTCTTGGGGGAACTATCGGCGCTTCAGCCACCTACATCTATGGGACAAACAGACCTCAAACAAAAGATGATATTATAGAAAAAAAAGCAGCTCAAGTTGTCGTCGCCGAAACAGTCATTCCAGGATCAATCGAAAGTGTTTCTAAAAATTCTATTACAATCACCACAGCGACAAATAATAATTTCAACAAATGGGTCGCTTTAATACCAGCTTTATACGCAGGATCAATACAAACCATGCATCAAAGAGCCCGTCATAAGAATATGTTTAACCTGGTGCAGCATGAATTTAACTTACCAATAAAAACAACTGACAGCGACAGCAAAAAAGCACTAGAAAGCATAGAAAGCGACCCTGCCTTTATTATGACAACCTTAGAAATAATAAAAAGATCAAAAGCCGAAAAAACACTATCAAAGAAAAAAGAACAAACTGAAGAGTTTTATTTAAATAATTTCATAACAGCAAAAACAATCATTTATGAAAAACGACAAGCAATTGAAATATTAAAAAGAAGCATCCAAGAAAAAGATATGTTAACTGGTGATGAAGTTCGTGCAATTATTGCAAGTATAGATCAAAAAAATACAACAAAAAGTTAGCCAAAAAGAGGTTTTGGCTAACTTTTTGTTGCAAATATATGTATAGTAACCAGCACAATCAGAATTATTCTTTATCTACAACAAACCACCAAACAAAATCTCTCTTAAAAATCTACTTTGCAATTTTTTAAAATATTTCAACGCCACAACAAACTCACCAATAGCTTATCTTGTTTCATCGCTATATCGTAAAATTTAATCAAATTTTGATAAAAAAACCCAAATAGAATATGTATAAAAAACAATGGTTACAATTTTTTACAAAAATTCTAAAATTAAAGTATTCTTACAATAGAAAAACAAGTATCCTAAAAATTTAAAATTTCATAAACAATCATGAATAAAAAACATTTTTCACTATTCCTACTTTTAGCACTATCAACTACAATTGTCCCCAGTTACAAACTTGGATATTCCCCTTTGCAAGTAGCCTGTCACGAAGCTGCTCATGCAGTTGCTACAGAATTTTTCTATCCAAACAGTGTAGTAACAGGATCAATAGAAAAAACTTTTAATACAGGATGTTCTGGCAAAATAATTGCAATCACAGATAGGGATATGTATACCAACGAAGAATTAAGAAATAATGTTATTATATACCTTGCTGGCCCAGCACAAGATATGCACGAAAAATATCTTTTTATGCATCTTTCACTCAAAGAAAAACTAAAATACATAAGCAATCAACAGCCATACAGATCTGACTACTACAGCTGTCTGAAGCTTCTTGACGAACACGCATATCCACCGTTGTCAACACAAGAAAAAGAAGAGTATCTTATAGATTGCCTGAAGCACGCAGAATTTCTTATAAACAATAAACAACAAGAAATTCAAAAGGTTGCTAACGCTTTAGAAAAAGAAGAAATCTTATCTGGCGATCAAATAAGAGTCATTATAAAAAATGCTCAATCAACCAACGAGCCTTTTCAACCAACAGAAATTAGACCAAACAGCCCTTTAAGAAACTTGCTTGCAAAAATTATGCAAAACAACAAATAAAAACCATCCTTAAAACTTTGTCTTTGTATTGCTCATAAAACTAATTCTTCAATCACTTTTTACCCATACTGATTAAACAGATCACACTTTTTTGACAAAAATTAAACATCATATTGACTATTTTTTGCACAATATGATACCTTATTTTGACAAAAACAAAACGTATTTTGTGACATGTAAAAACATGCTAAAATACATATCTATGACAAAAGAAAGGCAGATATGATTATTACGATAGGTGGAATTAAAGGCGGTTGCGGAAAATCATTAATCTCAACAAATATCACAGTACTTCGATCTTTGTCCGGAAAAAAAGTCCTTTTGGTTGATGGTGATGAGCAAGGCACTGCAGGCGATTGGTCAGACCATAGGACTAGTCTTGGTATCAACACCCCATGGACAACCATCCGATTAAAGGCCAATGCTGTTCGAACCGAAGTGCTTAAAATGGCAGACAATTACGATGACATTATTATCGACTGTGGCGGTCGAGACACAGCGTCGCTACGAGCAGCGCTTACTGTCTCTGATATATTCTTAGTGCCTTTTCAACCAAAAAGCTTTGACATTTGGACTGCAAAAAAAGTTGCACAACTTGCCGACGAAGCAACGACACTTAACCCTAAACTAAAAACATATGCATTTATCAATTGTGCAATCTCTCGCGGCACCGACAATGAAGATGCAAAAAAAATATTAGCTCACATTCAAGGCATGTATTTACTCGACCAAACGGTTGGCATGCGAAAATCATTTTCAAACGCAACCTCTGAAGGCCTTGGCGTTATAGAACTTAAAACCGATAAGAAAGCTATTGTAGAAATAGAACAACTTTGCAAAGCTTTATTTGAAGAACAAAATGACAGCGCATTGCTGTCGTCAACGCTGTCAGAAAATAGCCAATTCAAAACATTGTAAGCACTATATTGACATAAAAAAGGATTTAAAGCATGGCAATTAAAGACTTAAAAAAAGCAGAAAAAACACATCTTACACCAGATGAAAAGGATGTCGAAAAATTTATCGCAAAGGGTGGGTCACTCAGCCAAGATTTTTTTGAAGAAAGAGAAGATGATCATCGACTAACGTTACGAATTCCAAAAGAACTTGTTGCAAGAATTGATGCAAAAAGAAAACAACGAATTGGTAAAATTTCAAGAAATCTATGGATTTTAGAAACACTTGATAAAGCAACTTTAAAATAGTTCCTCACAACTATAAAAAATACATCTTGCGGTGTGAACGATATTAAAATTTTAATATCGTTCACACCAACTTTAATTATCGTTGCCTAAAACTAAAATTTAAGATTCTTGAGTTGTACAGCTTTCTTCAAAAATCGCACCCAACGAATCTACAGACCCTACGTTTTCAAGTCTAACAGAAATATATCGTTCAGGCTTTTTATAAAATAAAACCCGTTCTAAGATTAATGTTCCAGGCTGCCCAGCGTTGCAATGTCGAATAAAATCTTCTATACGCCCTTGCGTTTGAGAATGTCCATAAGAATTACGCTCTTGTTCGCAATGAGCATTAATTGAAGCAAGGCACTCTTGCCTTGAGACAGGTCGCGAATAATTTTGCTGCATTGCCATCAATTGAAAAGAAAACACCGCAACATACATAAAAAAATGTCTTTGTCTTTGTATCAAAAACTTTATCATACAATCTGATTCCTATCACAAAAATTACATGTGTTCAATTTTATACCAAGCGCACCAGGAAATAAATATATTTTTCATAAAACGAAGCTTTCTTAACTTATTTTGAACATCACTAAAGATATCAGGCGTTACAAAAAACAATCGATGCATACGGTATTTTAAAATTTGTTCATAATGTATAACCAAAAATTCTGCTGCAGCAATTTCTGATTCTAACAACTGTAAAGATTGTACAATTGAATACATAAAATTTGTTGGATTAACCGGGTCAATATATCGCTGCTGAAAACTAAACAATAAATCTTTAGACAAATCCTCTTGGGACATAAGCAACAAATCATCAATCGTCGCATTATTTTTCCAAGAACTCCAAGAATCTTGTGCATAAAGTTTTTGATGTGCTAAAAAAATTTTATATCGCATATAACCGTACGAGGAGAGTAAAGTGATGCCAACAGCTGAGCAAGAAAGACTCAACTTGTTTTCAGCAATCCACGCAGATAACAATTCCGACTTTTCTTCGCATTCTTTTGATAAAAATTGATAGGTATTCACAATAGATTGAGAAATATAATCGATGCGTAGTAACACTTCTGAATGCAAATTCGCCGACTGCAACTGAGTTTGTGATCCCTGAGTTTGTGATCCCTGAGTTTGTGATCCCTGAGTTTGTGATCCCTGAGTTTGT
>JACCDX011791131.1_pt1 | contig 16117 bp, 7 predicted proteins | sample 7449681 | NCBI WGS metagenome assembly JACCDX01 (sample SAMN15323450, study PRJNA562643) | freshwater metagenome | isolation source: river surface water | place: USA:Blue River Watershed | collected 2017-08-18 | reverse complement strand
CAGCGCGCTCAACACCACCAACATCCGCGCACTCACTTCCGATGCGGTTGGAGCACTCACGTCCAATCAAGTCGAGGCTTTGACCACCACCCAAGTGGCAGCCTTGACCACTGGACAGCTGCGTGCACTGAACACCGCGCAAGTGGCCGCCCTTGAAAGCACTGACTTCGCGGTGTTGGGCTCCAGTCAACTGGGTGTTTTCAACAGCACACAGATCGGTGCCATCGAGACTGGTGACGTCGCCGTCCTGTCGACCTTGGCCGTGCGTGCCATCACCACAGCAGCGATCGCAGGGCTGACCACCGACCAGGTTGCAGCACTGCTGTCCAACCAAGTGGCCGCACTCACCTCGGCCCAAGCTGCGGCACTCGATACCGCCCAGGTGGCAGCCATCGAGACCACCGATGTCTCAGCCCTGACCACGGCGGCCATCCGCGCGTTGACCACCTCAGCGGTCAGCGCCCTCACCACCGATCAAGTGGGTGCACTCAACACCCTGCAAGTGCAGGCTCTGAGCACCTCGCAGATTCAGGTACTCGACTCAGCCCAGATCCTGGCGCTGGACAGCACCGGCATCGCCGCACTCAACAGTGCGCAAGTGGCCAAACTCGACACCTTGCAAGTGGCCGGCCTGGACACCACCGACATCAGCGCCTTGACCACGGTCAACATCCGCGCCCTCACCACTGACGCACTGGGCGCCTTGTCCACAGACCAGATCGCTGCACTCACGTCGGCACAGGTGCAGGCCCTCACGACCGCGCAGGTGCATGTGCTCGACTCTGCGCAGATCGCGGCACTGGACAGCGAGGACGCGGCCGTCTTGAACTCTGCGCAAGTGGCCGTCCTCGACAGCACGCAACTGGCAGCGATCGAGACCACCGACATCGGTTCACTCAGCACCAACGCCGTTCGCGCCATCACCACGGCCGCACTGGCTGGCCTGGGCACCGACCAGGTGGCCGCACTCAACTCCAGCCAGGTTGCCGCGCTCTCCGCCGGGCAAGCCGCCGTGCTCGGCACCGCGCAGGTGGCTGCCATTGAGACCGACGACATCGCAGCACTCACCACTGCGGCGGTCCGAGCCCTGACCACCTCCGCTGTGTCTGCCCTGACCACCGATCAAATGGCGGTGCTGACCACAGCACAGGTTCAAGCCCTTTCCACCACACAGTTTGGCGCCCTGGACTCCAGCCAAATCGCCGCACTGGACAGCACCGGTGTGGCCGCCTTGACGGGCGCACAGGTCGCGGTGATCTCGACGACCCAGGTCGCCGGCCTCGACACGAACGACATCTCCGCTCTGACGACCAGCAACGTCCGACTGTTGACCACGGCAGCTGTCGCCGCCTTGGGCTCGGATCAGGTAGAGGCGCTGAGCACCTTGCAGGTGCAGGCGATGACCAGCTCGCAGTTGAGCGTGCTGGACACCGCACAGGTCGCTGCGCTCGAAAGCACCGACCTGGCGATCTTCTCTGCACTGCAGGCTGCCGCACTCGACACCGCCCAGGTTGCAGCGATCGAGACCAGTGACATCCTCGCCCTCAACACCACCGCCCTCAGGGCCATGAGCACCACCGCCATCGGCGCACTCACCACAGACCAGGTGAGCGCCATGACGTCGACGCAGATCAGTGCCTTGAGCAATGCCCAGATCCAGGCCTTCGACAGCGCGCAGATCGCAGCGCTGGAGTCGTCAGATGTGTTGGCGTTCAGCACCTCGCAACTGGCTGCGCTGACATCGACTCAGATCGTCGGGCTGTCAACGACCAACCTGCAGGCCTTGCTCACCACCGACATCCAGGCGCTCAACACGCAGGCGATGCAAGCGCTCACCAGCAACCAGGTCGACGCCTTGACCACCGATCAGGTGGCGGCATTGACCACCGCCCAAGTCCGTGCACTGACCACGGATGACATCGCGGCGCTGGGCACCGAAGACATCACGGTGATGAGCAGCCTGCAGTTCATGGCACTCTCCACGAGCCAGATGGCGGCCCTGACCACGGATGCCGTAGCTGCCATCGAGACCGACAACTTGCGCGTGCTGAGCAGCACGCAATTGCAAGCCCTGGACACGGCCTCGGTCCAGGCGCTCACCACCACCCAGGTGGCGGAGCTGACCACCGCCCAGTTCCACGCCCTGAGCACCAGCCAGATCGCGGCGTTCGACACCAGCGACGTGGCCGCCTTCACCACGGCGCAGATTCGCTCACTGGACACCATCCAGATCCAGGCGCTGACCACCGATCAAATGCAGGCCCTGGAGACCACCGACCTGGCCGCACTGACCATGGCCCAAGGCGCAGCGCTCACCGACGCGCAGTTCGCCGTGCTCAACACCGAGCAGGTCAATGCCCTGACTGGCATCTCGCCGATCGTGCTGGACCTGGACGGCAACGGCGTGCAGACCATCGCCGCCGCACAGGGCGTGCACTTCGACCTGACGGCCACCGGCCAGACCTCTCGCGTGGGCTGGGTGGGCCAAGGCGACGGCCTGTTGGTGATGGACCGCAACGGCGACGGTGTGATCAACGATGGCCGCGAGCTGTTTGGCTCGGCCACCGAAGTCAACGGTCAACGGGCAGCCAACGGCTACACGGCCATGCTTGATCAGGACAGCAACGGCGACGGCCAGCTGTCGGCAAGCGACCTGAACTACGACGCGCTCAAGGTCTGGGTGGATGCCAATGCCGACGGCGTGACCGATGCGGGTGAGCTGCTCTCGCTGGCGTCACTGGGCATCGTGTCGATCGACCTGAACGCGGCCGCGGGCACCGAGATGAACAACGGCAACCTGCTGGGACTCACGTCGAGCTACACCACGGCCGACGGCAGCCAGCACGACGTGGCCGACGTCTGGTTCGCCAAGGACCCAAGTACGACGACCACCGTCAGCACGGCAGAGCTGCTCACGCCGGTGTCAGATGTCGTCCTGCCAGGCGCCGAGGCTGCGCCAGTGGCGTCGACCACCACCACAACCACCGATGCCACCCTGGTGGCGGACGCGGGCGTGGTCAAGGTCGAGACGACCAGTGTGCTGGACGACCTGAACAAGCAAACGCCGTTGATCTGACCGCGCATCGGCCTGACGCCTCCCGTCAGGCCGACAAGCGGCTCCTTAGGCGGTCTTTTCGCACGAATGTCGGGGCTGGCCATCGTCAAGATGACCAGAGTCCCCCTACCCTTTGCGAACCACCACAAGGAGTTGCCCCATGAGCATGCGTCTTGGCAGCAGCAAAACCTGCCTGGTCACCGGCGGTGCCGGATTCCTGGGCTCACACCTGTGCGACCGCTTGCTGGCACAAGGCCACGAGGTCATCTGCCTCGACAACCTGTTCACGGGCACACGCCGCAACATCGAGCACCTGCTGGATCACCCCCGGTTCGAGTTCCAGCGTCACGATGTGACCTTTCCGCTCTACATCGAGGTCGACGAGATTTACAACCTCGCTTGCCCGGCTTCGCCCATCCACTACCAGCACGATCCGGTGCAAACCACCAAGACAAGCGTGCACGGTGCGATCAACATGCTGGGCCTGGCCAAGCGCCTGAAGTGCAAGATCCTGCAGGCCTCGACTTCCGAGGTCTATGGCGACCCCCAGGTGCACCCACAGACCGAAGACTACTGGGGCCACGTCAACCCGATTGGCTACCGCTCGTGCTACGACGAAGGCAAGCGCTGCGCCGAGACCCTGTTCTTCGACTACCACCGCCAGCACAAGTTGCGCGTCAAGGTCATGCGCATCTTCAACACCTATGGCCCCCGCATGCACCCCAACGATGGCCGCGTGGTGTCCAACTTCATCGTCCAGGCCCTCACCGGCCAGCCCATCACGCTGTACGGCGACGGCTCGCAGACCCGCTCCTTCGGCTACGTCGACGACCTGATCGATGGTGCCTTGCGACTGATGAACTCGCCCGACGATGTCACCGGCCCGATCAACATCGGCAACCCGGTCGAAATCAGCGTGCGCACACTGGCCGAGAAGATCATCGACATGACTGGCTCGTCGAGCACGCTCGTCTTCAAGCCCCTGCCCCACGACGACCCCATGCAGCGCTGCCCCGACATCAGCCGCGCCAAGGCCGTGCTCGGCTGGCAGCCCACCACCCAGCTCGAAGAGGGTCTGGGCAAGACCATCGCTTACTTCGAGCAACTGCTCAAGCTGGAGCGGGTAGAGATGGCCTGAGACTCAGCCTAGAGCCTGAGCGCAATGCACAAGCAAACAGCCCCTTTCGGGGCTGTTGTCTTTGGGGGCGAGCTTCAGACCGCAGGAGGCCTATCCATCAACTGGACGCACGCAGCACACCCCCACCACTGAGCACGGGCCGCCCCGGCGCAGCGGCTGGCACCAGCACCGGCGGCACCTCGGCCAATTGGGCCACCCAGAACGGCTGGTTGTAGCGCCACCAGGCATGACCGCCCATCGGCGCCTGCCCCTGGTTGATGGCCAGGTAGCGCTCAGGCTGCAACTCCAACGCGAACTGCGACGCCACGCGCTCGTTGGGGACCTTGAACGACCGCGACTGCGCCCCCAGCAAGGCAAAGAAGATGTCCTCGCTCGATCCGGTGTGCAAAAAGGTGGCCAGGGCCTGGGGAAACTCGCGCAGCAGTTCAATGCACGCGGCGTTGCGCCGCAAGCTCAAACCACCATTGCCCACGTGCACCTTCACCCGCTTGCCCAGGTCGCCCGCAAACTGGTCGAGGTTGAGCATCACCTCCAGCCCATCCGGCCAGGGTGCGCCCACGTAATCCCAAGGCTGGCTACACCAATGGTCCAGGTCATCGCGCAGCAAAATGGCGTCTGTCTGCAAGATGAGCGTGAACGCATGGCTGGCGCCAAAGCGCTCGTACACCGTGGGTGACAGCAGCAGCCGGTTGTAGCCTTTGATCGAGGCGAAGTAGGCATTGTCGAAGCGCACCACCTGCGCGCGCGGAAAGTGCCGCGCGTAATGGCTGACGTCCAGGTGCTCGGGCGCGATGAAGTAGACATCGCGCTCGGCGCGCAACTGGCGCAGCGAATAGTCCAGAGAGAAGTGCTCCAGCGGCTCCAGCTCGGCCCGGTAGATGGGCACGACCACCGCACACGATGCGCTCATGACTGCAGCCTTTCCTTCACGATGGCCACGATGTCGGCCATGCGCCCATCCCCATGATGATGATCCAGCGCAAAGCGGTGTCGAGCCACGATGCCATCGGCACCGCCCGCGTCAAACAGCGCATTGGCCTTGGCCACCAGGGCGGCGGGTGAGACGACATCCTCGGGCGAGCTGAACACGATGTGTTCGCGCGGGATGTCGCGCAGCGGCGGGAGGAACTGCATGGAAGCCGGCACGATGGGGATGCCGCCAGTGATCAGGGCATCGAAGATGCGGATGGCCACGTCGTTGAGCACCGGCGCGATCCAGTGCGCCTTGTGGGCGTACCACTCTTGCAAGCGCTCCTGGGGCGTGCGCACGTGGAAGGTGCGGTCACTGAAGCCCACCGACGGGTAGTGCTGGCTCAGCGTGCTGACCACCCGGTTGCGGTAAGTGAACGCGCCATAAGGGATGTGTTTGCCCAAGGGGGCATCTGAGCGCTGGGCCGTCATCATCACCGGCAGCTGCTCTGAGAGGAACTGCCGGCTCCACTGCACCGTCGAGCAGTACACGGGCCCGGCCGTCAGCCAGTTGTAGCGCGTCAGCAGGTACAGGTTCTCGTGGTGGGCCGGCGCGTACACGTCGCTGTGGGCGGACAAGAAGGTGCTCAGGTCCAGCCAGTGGTGGTTGTCCCAATCCCAGGCCACGAACACCGTGTGCTCGCACAGGTCGTACAGCCGGGCATAGCCGTCTTTGGCTGCCCCGACGTCGTTGTTGTTGACGATCACCACCGCATCGCGCAAGCGGGCCTGCTTGGCGGCGAGCACGTCGTCGCCCACCTCGGCAAAGAAGCCCTTCTCCAGGTACTCCACCGTGCAGCCCGGCACCTGCGCCCCGAAGCCGCTGATGTTGGCGCCCAGGATCAGGCGGGTCGGCTGGCGGCCCTTGAAGTGCTGCTGCAGCCCCTTCCAGCGCTGGCTCTTGGCCACAGCGAGGTGGAAGAAGCTGTCGGCTTGGGCAAAGCGCACCAGCTCGGCCGACTGTGCAACCGGCAGTTCGCGCTGCGCAATCTGAAGGTAGCTGGCCCCCACGCGCGATGCCGATGGCACCACCTGCGGCGCAGCGGGCTGGGCTTCGGCAGCCGGCTCGGCGGGCAAGCCCTCGGCCTTGCGCCACATGTCCAGGTACAGCGCCTCCATGTTGCGGCAAAAGCGCTCGGTGTCGAACAAGGCGTGGGTGTGGCGGTTGGCGGCCAGCTTCTCGCGCAGGCGCTGGCGCCAGGCCGGATCGCGTGCCAGCTTCAAGGCCAGGGCCTCATAGGCTTGGGGCGAATCGGCCACCAACTCGGGCAGGCCGATGGCGTGCAGCAAGCTACCCGCCACCCGCGCGGGGAAGGCGCCGCCGAGGTAGGTCACCACAGGCAGGCCCGCCATGAGCGCATCGGCCGCCGTCGTGTGGGCGTTGTAGGGATGGGTGTCCAAGAAGATGTCGGCCTGCCGGTAGCGCGCCAGGTGGTCTTCCACCTTGGGCACACGGCTGGCGAACACCAGCCGCGCGGGATCGATGCCGCGCTTGGTGGCCTCGCGGCGCAGGTTGGCCTGGGCACTCTGGCCACGCGACATCAGCCACAGCACGCTGCCAGGCACCTGGTGCAGCAGCCGCATCCAGCTGTCCCACGTCGGCGGCGAGATTTTGTAATCGTGGCTGAACGAGCAAAACACCAGCCCTTCCTCGGGCAGGCCACACTCGGCCCGGCTGGGCGTGCGCTCCGAGATCTTCAAGCCCGCATCGGTGGGCAAGTAGGCGTGCGGCAGGTACACCACCTTCTCGTCATAGAAGCGCTGGTGCTCAGGCGGGATCACGTGCTGGTCCGCGATGATGTAGTCCATGTAGGACACGCCCATCGTGCCGGGATAGCCCAGGTAGTTCACCTGCACCGGCGCGGGACGCTGGGCGAACACTTCGGTGCGCGAATCAGCGGTGTAGCCGGCCAGGTCGATCGCGATGTCGACCTCCATCTGCCGCATCAACTCGGCGATCTGCGTAGAGCCCATCATCCGGGCATCGACAAAGTGATCAAAGCAGGCCAGCATGCGGCTGCGCAGGCGGCTCTGGTCATCGATGCCCAGCGAGATCGCGATGGTCTCAAAGCGCGATTTGTCGTGGTGCTCGAAGATGCCCGCCATCAGGTGGCCCACCGGGTGCTCGCGCAGGTCGGGCGACACGTAGGCGATGCGCACCTTGCGGTGGCCGTAGCGCTCACCTTTCCACAGCGGCGCCTTCTCCGGGAAGCGCTGGCCAAACATCCGCGCGCTGGCCTGGTGGGCCGACACGTCATCGGTCAACGCCATCAAGGGCAGCGATTTGCAGGTGCGCTCGCCTTGCTTGAGGCCCTCAACGATGCGCTGCGACATCGCATCGAAATCAGTCCAATCACAGGCATGCAGGCGCTCATAGGCCAGCAGGCCCAGGCCCCAGTCGTAGCGCGGGTTGACCTGCAGCAGCCGCTGGAAGATGGCCACGGCCTCTTCCGTTCGCTTGAACTCGGTGAGGATGATGCCGGTGTTGCCCAGCGCCGTCTCGTGGTCGGGCTTGATCGTCAGCACGCGCTGGAAGCGCTCCAACGCCTCCACATGCCGGTGCATCTCGCGCAGCAACACCCCACTGTTGATGAGTGCCTCGGTGTACTGCGGGTTGAGCTCGATCGCCTTGGTGTAGGCCGCCAGCGCCTCATCACGCCGGCTCTTGGCTTGCAACAGGTTGGCGTAAATCATCCACAGCGGCGAGAAGTTGGCTGCAGCGCGCACACTCGGCTCGACCAGCATCAGCGCACGGTCGAGCTCGCCGCGCTGCAGGTAGATCAAGCCCAATGAATAGGTGGCCACGCCATCCAGGGGATGCCGCCCCAGGTAGCTCGCGAAGGCGGCCTCGGCCTCGGCCACCTGCCCTTTGCCTTGCAGCTCCAGGGCCTGCAGCAGCAGCTCTTGGTCAGACAAGGGCTTGGGCTCGGGCGTGGCGTGCGACGCCGGCGGTCGACCCGCATCCGTCGACCCCGCTGTGGTGGCCGACGCCACCGCGCTCAACTGGGGACGCAACACCGCACGTTGGACTGGCTTTCCCATGCTCTTGACCCGACAAATGCGGCAGGATCACCGCGCATCAAGGTTAGGTGAGCCCCCAGCGCCCCCTAGAGCCAAACACCGTGGAAAAAGTCCGGTTTATCTCGGACGCGATCAGTCCTTCGCGAGCCAGTTGGCCAGCCCCCGCCCCATCGAGCGCAACTGGGCCGAGGCCAGGTAGCCGTCGTACAGCGCATTGACATACGACACCCGCAGGTTGAAGTGGTCGCCCTCCGCTGACATCACGTCAAACAACGACCGCCGACCAATCTTGGCCCACTGCGTGAAGGTGGCACTGCGCACCTGCTCGCTGTCGCGCAGGACATCGACGTAGCGCTTGGCGCGGTCGAAGGCCGACGTCGCCACGTCGTACACCTCGCCGGTTCGGTACACCCGCGTGTTGATCAGCTCTTGCAGCTGCTCGCGCGTGGCCTGGGCGCGCCGGATGGCCGCCTGTTTCGCTGGCTCGTCACTGAAGCCATTGAACAGCGAGTAGCTCAGCGTCACACCCGCCTGCCACGATGACACGCTTTGCTTGCCGAGCTTGCTGTCCGTCGTGGTCACGTTCCAGCTCACCTGGGGCTTTTGGGCCGCCCTGATCAACTCGGCGTAGCTCTCAGAGGCTTCAGCCTGTGCCCGCAACTGGCGCGCCTCGTTGCCATTGACGATGTCGCGCATGACCTCGCCCGGATCCGGCACGGTGGCCAAGGGCATGGTGATCCCCTCGTCGATGCCCGGCAGGTCACCGACCAACCGGCGCATCTTCAGCTCGGCTTGGCGGCTCAAGGCCAGCGACTGATCACGCTGCAACTCGGCCTGAGCCTGCGACTTGCGCGCCTGGATCAGCTCGCTGGCGCGTCCCCGGTCTTGAGCCACGATGTTCTCCAGCGCCTCCACCAGGCAGCTCATCTTGCGCACGTACTGCTGATAAACCTGCGCCTGCATCTTGTAGCGGCCTCGGTCCAGTGCGGCAGACACCGCTTCAAACACCACCTGCTCTTGCTGCACGGCCGCACCCAGCTTGGCCGCCTTGGCCAGCTCCTGGCGATAGTCCAGCAGGCGCGACAAGCGGCCGCCGTCATACAGCGGCTGCGCCACCTTGAGCGAGATCCCCTGCGTGGTCTGGTTGGTCTCCGTCGCATCGATGCGGCTGCGTCGGCGGTTGAGGTCGGCGCTGACGGTGGCTTGAGGCCACAAGCCCCCCTTGCTCTCATCGACATCGAACTCTGCCGCCTCAGCCAAGTAGCGTGCTGCACCCACGGCGGCACTGCGCTGGTTGGCCTCGCGCGCGATCAGCTGCAGTTGCACCATCGGGTCAACGGCGGGCGCGCTGCGATCGGGCTCAGCGGCGCGTTCGGTCACGGCACCTGGCCTAGGTGGCAACCGCACCTCACCATTGAGCTCCTCACCACAGCGCGCCGACCACGCCGGCCCCATGAGTGCGAAGCCGAGCGCTGCGACGCCCACCACGTTCCAACTTGATTGCGCAGAGCACATGGCTACCGCTCCCGAAAGGCTTCCTGCGTCTTGACCAAGGGCAAGATCAGGTACTGCATCACCGTGCGCTCACCGGTGCGGATCTCCACCGAGCCGGTCATGCCGGGCATCACTGACAGTGGTCGCCCCGCTTGGCGCAATGTCGACACATCGGCGCGCACCAGCGCCCGGTAGTAGGTGTTGTCCGGACCACCGTTCTTGGCATCGTCGCCCAGCACGTCCGGGCTGATGTAGTCGATCACGCCCTCCAGTCCACCATAGACAAAGTAGTCGTATGCCGACAACTTGACGGTCGCTGGCAGCCCTTTTCGCACGAAGCCAATGTCCGAAGGCTTGATGCGGGCCTCGATCAACACACGCTGCCCCACCGGCAAGATCTCCATGATCGGCGCGCCAGCTTGCACCACGCCGCCCAGCGTGCCGATGCGGATGTTCTTCACCAGCCCACGCACCGGCGACTTCAAGGTGGTGCGGCTGAGCACGTCTTGCTTGACCACCATCTGCTCTTCGAGCTGGGCCAGCTCCGTGCGGGCCCGCACCAATTCGGCACTGGCGTCTTGCCGAAACCGGTTCACCCGCTCCTGGATCGTCAGGTTGGTGTCGTTGACCTGCCGCTGCAGCCGCATCACCTCGACATCGGACATCAGCCCGCTGGCCGAGAGGTGCTCGGCCATGCGCAGTTCCTTTTGCAACAAGGCCAGGCTGCGGCGGGTCACGGCCACCGCCTCCGACAAGGCCTGCCTGCGGGCCTCATAGGATTCGGTTTCGTCGCGCACCACCTCGTCGATGCCCAACACCTCGTCGGGGAAGCTCAGTGGTTTGCCATTGGCCTCGGCCTGCAGCCGCGCCACCGTGGCCAACAAGGCCACACGCTTGGCCTGCCCTTCGTTTTGCTGGGCCTCGAAACGCGTGGGATCCAGTCGCACCAGGTCCTGCCCCTTCTCGACCAGCATGCCCTCGCGGACGTACATGCTCCCGAGGATGCCGCCTTCCAAGCTGGCAATGACCTGCTCGCGCCCATCCGCCACCACGCGCCCCTCTGCCTTGGTGATCAGGTCCACCTTGGCCACCGAGGCCCACACGCCTGCAGAGATGACCACCAGCAAAATGAGGTAAATGGCCCAAGAGGCCTTGACGTTGCTGTCGAGCGCCTGCGACTCGCGCAAGCCCGAGAGGAACTGCTCGTCACCGGGGTACAGGCGCCCATCGCCCTCCGACCTGCGACGCCCCATGAAACGACCCAGCAAACTCATGGTGGCCATTTCAAGCAGACATGGCTGCCGGCGGCGGCATGGCGGTCATGGCTTCGGCCACGGGAGCTGGTGCAGCAGCCGGGGCCGGCCGCTGACCTGCCAGCAAGGCCAGCACCTTGGCCTTGGGACCATCGGCCAACAATCGCCCCTGGTCCACCACGATGATGCGGTCCACCACGTCCAACACGGCGGGGCGGTGGGTCACCATCACCAAGGTCTGGCCCTGAACGGTCTGCTTCAACTGCTGGATGAAGGCCGCCTCCGACTGCGCATCCATCGAACTGGTGGGCTCATCCATCAAGATCATCTGCGGCTGGGTGACCATGCAGCGCGCCAGCGCCACCAGCTGACGCTGCCCCCCTGACAACAGGCTGCCCATCTCGCCGACCGGCATGTCGTAGCCCATCGGGTGTGCGGCAGCCAGCTTGTCGAGGCCAGTCTGCCGGGCCGCCACCAAGAAGCGATCCATGCTGGCGTGCGTGCGCCCCAGCATCACGTTGTCTTTGAGCGAGCCTTGAAACAGCCGCGGCTCCTGAGACACAAAGCCCACCTGCGCACGGAAGTCCGCCGGATCGATCTGGCGCAGGTCAATGCCATCGACCTCGACAAAGCCATCGGTCGGCTGGTACAGCCCGGCCAGCAAACGCAAGATGGTGGACTTGCCACTGCCGATCTTGCCCAGGATGGCCACCCTCTCGCCTGGCCGGATCTGCAGGCTCACGCCCTTGAGCACTGAAGGCGCATGTTGACGGCTGCCTTGTGGGTAGGCGAAGCTCACATCCCGCAAGGCGACCTGTCCGGTGATGGCATCACGGCTGAGGTACTGCTTGCCCGACTCGCGCTCGGTCGGCAGGCTCATCAACTGGTTGAGCGTACGCATCGCGGCACGCGCCCCCTGGAATCGGGTCGACAGCATCACCACAGAGTTCAGCGGTGCGATCGCCCGTCCCCCAAACATCACCGCACCAATCAAGGCGCCACTGGACAACTGCCCGTCCTTGATGAGGATCACACCCCAGATCAACATCACCACGGTGACCAGCGGCTGCATGATCGCCGACAGGTTGTTGGCCACCCCTGAGATCACCCTCGATCGCAACGACGAGGCCGCAGCCGCAGCATTGGCGGCCTCGTAGCGGCGAGCAAAGTAGCCCTGCGCACCCGCAGCGCGGATGTCTTCCAGGCCTTCGACCACCGACACCAGGGTACCCTGCAAGTCTGCGTGCTGCGCCATGTTGGCCGACATCAGCTTGCGCAGCATGTGCTGCATGCTCCACGACACGAGCAGAACCAGCGGCACCGCCACCACCAGCACCCAGGCCAGAGGGCCAGCGATGACGGCCGTCATCAGCACGAACAAGACGATGAAGGGCATGTCGGTGAGGACCGCCGTGGTCGCCGAGGTCGAGAACTCACGCACCACCTCGATCTGCCCCAACTGGTGCGCAAACGCCCCTGCAGACTCTGGCTTGTGCTCCAGCCGGATGTTGACCGCCTGGTTGAACAGCACATTGCCCACGGCCAGGTCGGCCTTCTTGCCGGCCGTATCGATCAGGTAACTGCGCAACTGTCGCGCCAGGAAATCAAACGCAACGCCCAGCAACGTGGCCACGCCCATGGCCCACAGTGTGGCCATCGCCTTGTGCGGGATGATCTTGTCGTACACCACCGAGGTGAACACCCCCGTCACCAGCATGAGCACGTTGCTCAGCAAAGCGGCCGCCATGGCGCCACGGTAGTAAGGCACGTACTTGCGCACGATGCCCCACAGCCAGTGCACATCGGATTCGGGGTCCAGCGCACGGTTGCCCGCCGCCATGCCAGGCTTCACGGCGGCCAACAAGGCATAGCCGGAGTACTCTTGCAGCAACTCTTCTTCGCTGGCCTCGCACGCCTCATCGCCGGCGCCTGGCATGATGACCTCGTAACGGGCGCCCCCTTCTCGGGCAGGCCGTTGCGCCAAGCGCTTGGTGAGGATCACGGCGTCACCATTGCGCAGCATCAGCACCACCGGCAGCAGCAGGCCCAGGATCTTGCCTGGAGGCCTGCGCACCAGGGTCGAGCTGAAACCCGCGCGCTGCAGCAACTGCACGGCCTCTTGGCCGGTGATGGGCTGGGTGGGCCGCTGCCCGTCCAGCAAAGAGGCCGCCGATCGCTCGAAGCCATGGTGACGACACAGCCACAGCAAGGCATCGAGCAACGGATCCTGGATCGCCTCAGGCGCGCCTGGCGTCGCATCCGACGCTGGCGCGGCCTCGGCCTCCAACGGTGCTGACTCCAGGGGTTCGTCCAATTCCAGCTCCTGGCGCTCTTGCGCCATCAGACAACAACATGTCTGACCATGCTAGGCGGCTCGTGCCAAACCTTAAGGCGCATGTAGCGCCGAAAGACCGGGCTTTAGTGAGCTTGGTGAGCAGGCGAGCGGACAAAGAAAAAGGGCAAGCCGGTGAAGCTTGCCCTTTGAATGTGGAGCGGGATAAGAGGCTCGAACTCTCGACCTATACCTTGGCAAGGTATCGCTCTACCAACTGAGCTAATCCCGCATATCGTTTGACCAACACAACCACCGTTTGGTGACTCAGGCTGCTTGCTGCTTTGTTTGCAGCGCGTTGATCAGCGAAGAACTAGACTATACATCGAAAATCGCACGCTTGTCACCTGGCCACCACATTTTTTGAAGTTTTTTGGTTCGGCGCGGCAACACCACAACCAATGCCTCCGCCAGCCCCCCCGCCCACGCGCCGTCGCAGCCGGTGCACGCGCGTGCGCCGCTACACTGAGCGCCGCTGGCCCTGGTGGTGAAATCGGTAGACACAGCGGACTTAAAATCCGCCGCCGCCAACACGGCGTGCCCGTTCGAGTCGGGTCCGGGGCACCAGCCTACCCCACGCCCTGCGCGAATCCCCACTGCCACTGTGGGCCAAGCGCCCCTGCCTAGAATCGAAGCCATCGGATTTGGGTGAGCAGGAGCGGCGCCATGCGGGTCATCGTTCTGGGCAGCGGGGTCATCGGCGTCAGCAGCGCCTACAGCCTGGCCAAATCCGGCGCCGCGGTCACGGTCATCGACCGATTGCCCGATGTGGCCCAAGACACCAGCTTCGCCAATGCCGGACAAATCTCGCCCGGCTATGCCTCACCCTGGGCCTCGCCTGGCTTGTTGGGCAAGGCCCTGCCCTGGCTGTGGCAACGACACGCACCGCTGGCCCTAAGGCCCGACGGCACCTTGTGGCAATGGCAGTGGCTGGCCAAGCTGCTGCACGAATGCGCCCCAGAACGCTACGCGACCAACAAAGAGCGCATGGTGCGCCTGGCCGAATACAGCCGCGACTGCCTGCGCCAGTGGCGCGCCCAAGGCTGGCTGAACAGCGATGACTACGACGGACGGCAGTTGGGCACGCTGCAGGTGTTCCGCACCCAGGCTCAGTTGCAGGCCGCCGACCACGACGTGGCCGTGCTGCGCCGCTGTGGCGTGCCGCACCAGTTGCTCGATGCGCTGGGCTGCGCATCGCTGGAGCCTGGCCTCGCCGCATCGGCCCACCGCCTCAGCGGGGGCCTGCATCTGCCTGGCGACGAAACCGGCGACTGCCACCGCTTCACCCACATGCTGGCACAGCAAGCGCGTGCGCTGGGCGTGCGTTTCCTGCACGACCACCGGGTGCTGAGCCTGCACACCGATGGCCCGCGCTTCAGCGGCGTGCGGGTGCAAGGCCCGCATGGTGTGGCCTGGCGACAGGCCGATGCCTGCGTGGTGGCCCTGGCCAGCTACAGCCGGGCCCTGTTGCAGCCCCTGGGCCTGAACCTGCCCGTCTACCCGGTCAAGGGCTACTCGCTGACGGCACAGCTGCTGCACGCCGAGCAAGCGCCACGCTCCACCGTGCTCGACGAGGCACACAAGGTGGCCCTGACCCGGCTGGGCGACCGCCTGCGCGTGGGGGGCATGGCCGAGTTGGCCGGCTTTGACCGCAGCCTGCGCCCACACCGCCGCGCCACGCTGGAGAAGGTGATCAACGAGCTGTTTCCAGGCTGCGCCGAGCTTGGTGACGCCAAGTTCTGGACCGGGCTGCGGCCCATGACGCCAGACGGCACGCCTGTGGTCGGCCCCACCGCCATCGATGGCCTGTGGCTGAACACCGGCCACGGCACCCTGGGCTGGACCATGGCCTGTGGCAGCGCGGCCGTGCTGACCGATTGGATGCTGGGGCGGCCCACGGCCATCCGCTGCGACGACCTCAGCTTGTCGCGCTACCGCCACGCATCGGCACCCAGCCGCCGCCAGGTGAACTTGGCGCACTGAGCGCCTGTGCCGAGCGGGCAAGAAAAAACCCCATCAACTTGCGCTGATGGGGCTCTTGAACTGTGGAGGCGCGGGCCGGAGTCGAACCGACCTACACGGATTTGCAATCCGGTGCATAACCGCTTTGCTACCGCGCCTTCGAGACTGGAATGGTCACCAGTATCTGACACAACCAGTGACCTTGCAGGCCACCAGTAGAAAGGGGAAGCTGTTGCCAGCTTCCCCTTCAGGATATGGAGCGGGATAAGAGGCTCGAACTCTCGACCTATACCTTGGCAAGGTATCGCTCTACCAACTGAGCTAATCCCGCAGGGGGTTTCGCTTCGACAGATGCTCTGAACTTGCGTTCTGCTTTGCTGTCGTTGATCAGTGATTGGTGTCAGTGATCAGCGAAGAACTGAACTATACATCGAAAATGCCGTTCAGATCAAGTTGTTGCATCAATGCTTCAAAATTTCTGTCGAGGCTGCGGCCTGCACTTCCGGCTTGGCTTCCACGGGCTTGGCCTCTTCTTCAGGCAAAGCCGTGGGTTGGCGCTCCAGGGCCACATCCAGCACCTTGTCGATCCACTTGACCGGCACGATCTCGATCTGGCTCTTCACGTTCTCGGGGATGTCCTGCAGGTCCTTGACGTTCTCTTCAGGGATGAGCACCGTCTTGATGCCGCCGCGGTGGGCCGCCAGCAGCTTTTCCTTCAGGCCACCGATGGCCGTCACTTCACCACGCAGCGTGATCTCGCCGGTCATGGCCACGTCGGCACGCACCGGGATGCCGGTGAGCGCGGAGACGATGGCGGTGGTCATCGCGATGCCGGCGCTCGGGCCGTCCTTGGGCGTGGCGCCATCGGGCACGTGGATGTGGATGTCCTTCTT
>JACCDX011543785.1_pt1 | contig 16119 bp, 31 predicted proteins | sample 7449681 | NCBI WGS metagenome assembly JACCDX01 (sample SAMN15323450, study PRJNA562643) | freshwater metagenome | isolation source: river surface water | place: USA:Blue River Watershed | collected 2017-08-18 | reverse complement strand
TTCTATGGGAACAAGGAGCCATTGATGAAGGCTTCGATCCCAAATACTATGAGCTTCCCACTGATATTCGCGCAGTTGCTGATTGGCCTTTGCCCGGCAAAAGCATCATCACCAAGAACGAAGGTTCCGAGATGAACGTTGATTTTGTCATTATGTATGGCGAATATGCATGCCTTCCGCAATCTAAGCAATGAACAAGCCTGATCTCACGACAAGCGAACTTGCGGCAAGGCTTAAAGAGCTTGATTTTGCCATTATCCATCAGCTCGACGAATTTGCTTCTGACACTGGCATTGACATCACTGATTTACGCATTGAATACGACTATGGCAATCATCAATTTGTAATGGAATACCGCCTTGCATTCCCAGAAGAATGAACCATTCCTTTATGCTCTACTCCCCGTCTGATTTTTCTTCCATGGACCCTGCCCAACAAGCTGCAATGGATCGTTACAACGGCATCTTCTCTCCTCTGGAGATCAGTGCTGAAGCCTTTAAAGCTGCCTACGACACGCCCGATATTGGGCCTCATATCGAGAAAGACTACAAAGGGCTTTCCTATTTGTCGTGGCCTTTTGCCTATCGCTATCTAAAGGAGCATTTTCCGACGTATTTTGTGGCCTTTGAAGAGAAGACCATCGGAGAAGTGGTGTTTGGCACGCCAGGCGCTTACTATCTCCGCCCCTACCTCACTGATGGTTGCCGCCGTACTGTTGCCTTGATCTTCCCGATCATGGACAGGAAACACAATTCCATCAAGGAGCTGGATGGTCGCGCCATCTCTGACAACTGCCAGCGTGCTGCAGTAAAAGCTATTGCCACTTTCACTGGCCTTGGCCTGCGTCTTTATGCAGGAGAGGACATCCCCAAAGAAGATGAAAAAGCCCCATCTAAACTCCCGCTCCAACAGGAAGCTCAGAAGCAAACTACGCGGGCAAGCAAGGCGGCAACGGGAGCTAAAGCTCCTTCTGAGCCTGCTGGAGAAGGAGGGGATACTCCCGCCACCGTGGCAGGGGCCAGTGGAGAAGCGTTTGATGCCAAAACTGCCCTGACCACCATTTGCAAAGCCAATCCATTTGGCTATGCGGATGAGAAGAACAGCATGGCGCTTGGCAAAGCTGCGCTTGAAGCCATTGGCTTATCCCGTGCCACTGAAGTGAAGACGTGGCAGCAGTTTGGCAATGTGGCTGCAGCCATGATGACTGTCTGGGCAAAAGAAGAGCAAATGGTCATTACCAAAACAGATATGACCAAGGAAATTGATCTTGTTCGTGCTTGCGACACTACAGAAGCAATGGTTGAAGCAATGAAAGCTTTCGTTGCAAAAAAGCCGTAGATCTAGCAGCGGCCCGCTTTGCGCGGGCCTTTGCTGGAACCATTTGTCTTGACAAAGATCATGCTCCAATTGACAGCCTTCCTCCCCGCCTCTTTAGCTGACGATCCTCTTGGCTTGTTTCTATTAGTTGCTTTTGCTTCTACAGCTCTAGCCTTGCTAATTTTGTTTCTTGCAAGTTTAGTTCTGCCATGAACGATTCTTCCCTTTCTCCATGGAAACATTCATGGAAACATTCAATCACCAATCGCTATGGCGATCCAAGCTTTGACATTGAAGTGACAAGCTACAAGGCAACTATATACGAAGTTGTCGAAGACTTCGCTTGTTATTTAATGGGCTGCGGTTATTCCCGTTCTCTCATTGTTGATGCCTTCAATGCGCAAGCAGAAGAATTTGCAGATTTGCTGAAAGATGTTAACAAACAGACGGACGCTGATTGATGCATGCCATGAAGCATTCTGGAGCTTTCCTGAAGATACGCTTAGCAGCGATAAACGCATTGCTGCAATGCTGCTTGCTATTGCTGAGTGTCCTGCTGCTGATCGAACTTTTCTTTTTCAAACTGCACGCACTATTCTCATGGCCGATCATGCAATGTGCCAAGGCAATGGATGCCCTATCAAGGAGGATTGCTGGCGGTATATGGCGCCCGCTAGTCGCTGGCAAACTTACCTTGCAACGCCGCCTTATACGGAAGAGGGCTGCGAGTATTTCTGGGATATGAATGAGAAATGAAAACAATACTTTTCCTGGCCTTGCTTCCCATGGCAAGCTTTGCTCAATCAATGCCAGTGCCTCGTGTGGGAAATAGTTGCCCTCTTGGCTTTTACGCTTCTAGCAGCTATTGCATGCCTAGTTCTTCCAACAAGAATCAATGGGCAGTTGTTAAAGAAAAACAACAGTCTTGCCCTCTAGGCTCCTACGTAAGCGGAAGCTATTGCGTGAAAAGCTATGCCAGATGATGGCTTGTTACGATCTATGTCTCGACGCCCTTTCGATGCCTTCTCTCGCCCGCTACGAACCCAATCGGATCCAGCTCAACGGCAAGCGGAATTACGTTTTGAACGGTTTTCCAAATGCCCCAGAAGGCATTGTTTTGCCCTCTGTGACAACTATTGCGAGCGCGTGTTCGCCGCCTGGCAAGATTGCAGCGCTTATGAACTGGCGCAAGAAGGTAGGCAATGAAGAAGCGAATCGTCGTACGCGTTCTGCTGTAGAACGTGGCAATTGGCTCCATGGCGTGTTGGAGGATTTCTGGAACGGCGAAGACATCAACTGTCACCTCGATTCCCATCCATTGTTCGTTCCTTATTTCGACAGCATCGCTAATTTTTTGACTGGTGTGGCCAGCCCTCTCTTGGTAGAAAGTGCCATCGCCTGGTACTGCCCCTCCACTGAAACTGGCTACTCAGGCACGTTTGACATGCTTGCCACCATGGGCAACGGCAATATTGCCTTGCTTGACTGGAAGACAAGCTATAAGCAAAAGCCTGACACACAACTAGGGGATTACCGCATGCAGCTCGGGGCTTATTCCCAGGCCATTGAGCAGATGTACGGCATCGAAATCAACGAGGCGCATTGCGCTATTGCGATTTATGATCCCGATACAGGCGAAGGGCAAGAAGCACAAATTGTCAGTCTTGACGGCACTGATCTTGCCATGCAGGCAGGGATCATGGCTCAGAAAACCCAGCAGTACTTTTTTGAGCACTACCCAGGCGGACGCCCCTTAACCATTTCTATGGACCGTGGAGCTTGACCTCCAGTTCATACAGGCTATGCTTCTAGAGCCCCTCCAGGGCCGACCACTCTCCTTCTGAGGAATACTAAATGCCCTCTGGCAATCTTCCCGTTTTCAGCGGCACTGTCGATCTCACCCCCGACATTCTGAATGCAGCCAAAAAGGCTGGTCCCAATGCACAAGGAAACTACAGCTTCCGCGTGGCACTGTGGAATAACGACAAGCGTGACAAGGACACTGCCCCTCATTTCAAAGGGCAAGTGACTGTCAACAAGATGGAAAACAGCCCTAAGGCTTATTCTTCCTTCTGGCAGAACGGCGAAAGCGCAGGCAGCGGCTTCGCATCATCTTCGTCTAACGACGATCTGTTCTGAAGCTTTTCTTCCATCGTTGTTTCTTAGGGGCGGCAACGCCCCTTTTCTTTCATGCTCCTCAACGACAAGCAAATTAGCATTCTCGCTGAAAACGACATCATCTTTCCTTTCACGGGAGAGAAGCGTCGCGAGCTGGATAATGGCACGAAAGCTTTGTCTTACGGCCTGTCTCATGCTGGCTATGACCTACGTCTTTCTCCTGAAGGCTTCATGGTCATTGACAATTCCGCCAGTAAAGGCGCTCCTCTTGACGTGAAGAGCTTTGATACGGAGCTAATGGAAGAGCAAAAGCCTCGTCAAGAAAACGGCAGCACGTTCTTCGTACTCCCGCCGTTTTCCTACGCTCTTGGCGTTAGCCTTGAACGCATCTCGATGCCTAACAATGTGATGGGCATCACGGATGGGAAGTCAACGTATGCACGTCAAGGCACAATCATTAACGTTACGCCAATTGAGCCTGGCTGGTCTGGTTTTCTCACTATTTGTATTGTCAATCCCTTGGCTTTTCCAGCTCGCATCTATGCCAATGAAGGGATAGTACAAATTATGTTTATGAAGCTCGATGGTGATGTTGCTAGCGCCTATGGTGATGGCAAATACCAGAATCAGCAAGCTAAAGTGGCCTTTGCTGCTGTATAGCTTGTGAGTGCTCTTGAAGATCAATTTCTTGGGCTTTGGCAAGCTCACTATCCCGATCTCTCATTGATCCGAGAATTCAGCGATGTAGAAGCTTGGGAAGCTGATTTTCAAGAGCGCTATGCAAAAAGCAAGCGTTCAAAGCGTTACAGAGCAGATTTTGCACATCTTCCTTCTCGCTCTCTCATTGAAATACAAGGCGGCACTTTTAATCGTGGCCGTCATGTTACTGGTTCTGGCTACGAGCGAGACGCCAGAAAGTTTAACCTAGCCATGCTTTGTGGCTGGAAAGTATTTTTGCTTACTTCCCAAACGGCCAAAGAAATCGCCTGGCTTGAGAAGATTGCTGCTGTTCTGCGAATGCCTTGATGGCTTCATCAGCTTCACCAAGCAAAGCATCTGCTGCTTCTAAGTCCATTTGCTGAATCTGCATGGCTTGACGCAGTTCAAGATTTTCCTTCACAAGCGATGCAGTGGCATCTTGCATGTTGCTCCAACCCTGCATCATGTTCCATGCCACTTCCTTGATCTTTTCAATATCATTGCATTCATCCAATGCTTTTTTATTGGCAACAAGGGCAAAATCCCTTTCCATGCTCCGCTCGAAAGGCCCCATTTCAGCAATGTAGTCGCGTCCGTTATAGCTTAATGCTACTGGAACACTGAAAAGCCTTGACATTGATCCCCAGTCGTTTGCTTTAGCCTAGCGATGCAGCGAAATGGCAGGCAGTTTGTTTACCCAGTGGACGATGGAAGGAAAGCCGAAAAGCTTGGTACGGCTTCCTTCAGAGCCCTCCCGAAAACGCCAGTGTCCCACACTTGGGAAGTTGGGCAAACCGTCGTGTATGTGCAGCCAACTGCTGCGGGTTGGATGCCCACCAGTCTTTTGGGCACCATTACTGCCATCGTGAAAGACGGAAGACAAAGCAAAGCTCGCATTGTCTGGCATTCTGAAACGAAGCTGGCGCCTATCATTGGCTTCCAGAGGCTTCGCCCCTTCCTCTTGATTCATGACTTTATTTCCAACTCACGACGATCCCCTTGAGACTATTAGCAAGGGCATTGCTGAAATCCTTGTTGCCTTTGGCTTGATTTGCCTGCGGTCATGGTTGCTAAGTATTTGCGTGGGATGGATTTTCCCTGCATTTACGCTTGGTTTTTGGCAGTGGGTGCTAATTGCCATTACTATTCGCATGCTCATTTGGCCTACCAATAAAACCAACAAATGACTTCTTCTCCTCTTCAAACCATTGATCCCCTCTGTGACGGTATTAGCTTTGTCAGGCTCATCGATTGGATGGGAACTTCGCTTGACATTGTTTGTGATGCGCGGCAAAGTTTCGATCAAGCCTCTTTTCAATGGACTGACAAAGATCAGAAGCTTCTTAACTATTTGGTGAAGCATCAGCACACCAGTCCTTTCAGGGGCGTTGTCACAAAATGGCAAGTAAAGGCCCCGCTGTTCATTGCTCGTCAATGGTGGAAGCATGTCATTGGCGGCACCTATGCCAATGATCAACTGGGCTGGAACGAAAAGAGCTTTCGTTATTGCGAAGCAGATGACGAGACATACTATATGCCTCGCGAGTTCAGGCAACAGAGCGCCAGTAACAAACAAGCCTCTGCCGGCCCTCTAGAGCCCTCCATGAATCAAGTGGCAATGATTGAATATGCCAAGGCATTGGAGCAGGCAAAGCAGGCTTACAAAGCTCTCCTGACGCTAGGCGTGAGCAAAGAACAAGCTCGTGGAATCATGCCCATGAGCACCTATACAAGTTTCACTTGGACTTGCAGCTTGCAAGCCCTTCTGCATTTTCTCTCATTGCGCGACAAGCCTGATGCGCAAGGTGAAATCCAATGCTACGCTCAAGCCTTGGCCACATTGGCCCGCCCTCTCTTTAAAGAAGCCTTCCAAGCATTCGAGGAAAATGGCAATGCCTTTTGAACAAGCCCCTGAAGCCTTTCATCCAGTGGAACGTCCTATTCATTACGCCAGTGGTGGCTTGGAAGCCATTGAAGCAATGGAAGCAAGCATGACGCCCGAAGCGTTTCGGGGCTTTCTGAAAGGCAACATTCTGAAATATGTTTGGCGTTATGAACAAAAGAATGGCCTGGAAGATTTAGAGAAAGCAAAGTGGTATCTGGGCCAGCTTATCTTTGCGCTTGAAACTGATCAAGAGCGCGAAGCTCTTGCCGCCATTGAAAATAGCATTGACAATGGTTGTAAAGATGGCGTATGTCCCATCCCTGGCGTTCGTTACGATCTTCCTCCAAAAGAAGGCGATCTATTCGCGCCAGTAGACAAAACCTAAGCTGCCTGCCATTCCGTATAGCAAAAGCCCCCAGAAATGGGGGCTTCTTCTTTTGACGGTGGAATGTAATAATCACGCTCCTCCGCAAAAGCCTCAATATCCTGCAATGAAGTGTGGGCGCTAATAAAACTATTGTGATGCACCCATGCCAGAAGAAGCTGTTCTCGTTTTTCACTCCAGAAACGCTGCGGACGCCACCATTCAAAAATAGGCTCCGCTCCTTTAAGAAGATTACATGATTGACAACTTGGCACTAAATTATATTTTGCAAAGTGCGGTCCTCCTTTGCTCTTTGGCACAATATGGTCAATAGTTAGTTTCTCGCTCCACCGACCACAATATGCGCAAGCACATTGTCCAAGTGGCCCCCTCAATGGATAATCTTCAAAAATACTCTTGCGAAATCTACGTCTTGCGTCTCCGGGGCGAAGTTCAATGAGGGAATACAATAGCTCATCGGGACCATTCGCTCTATGCATGGCGCTATTAAATTTTCATGCAAATAATCTAACCAGCAACAAGCGAATAATGCGCCTTTGCTAATATAAAAACTGCAGGACTCTCCATGGAACCATTCAAAGAAGGCATGGCCAATTTCGTGGCCACTATCACGGCTGGCATGCTTCTTTCCACTGGAGCCATGCTTATCACTGTTGGCAATCAGCAGGCAAAGGTTGCAGTGCAGATTGATTCCATCACCGAAAAACTTAATACTCTTACTGACAATATGAGTGGCATTGAAACTCGTTTGCGCACTCTCGAAACAGAACGCTAGGCTATAGAAAACTCTCTTAGGAGATCAGCCATGTCTGGTGCAGAATGGTTCGTCATTGGCGGCATCATTATTGCTGCTGCAGATCAAATCCTTGATCGCTCGCCCTGGAAAAGCAATAACGTACTGCAGCTTCTTCTTGAAGGTCTGAAGACTATCTTCCGCGTCAAGGGCTGAAGCCATGTCGGCTTCTAATAAAGCTTTCTGGGATTCGTGCTTTCTTCTTGCCCGCAGGCATGGCGCGCGTTTCCCAGAACTTGCTGCGGCACAATGCTGTTTAGAAAGTGGTTTTGGCAAGCATACTTCTGGCACCCATAACTATCTAGGCTTAAAAGGAGATGGCACTAGAACCACCACTCAAGAATGGTACGATGGTCAATGGGTGACAATCAAAGCGGGCTTTCTTGACTTCCCTAGCCTCTCCGCTTGCATTGAATATTTAATCACTCGATGGTATAAAGATTACCGTCAATTCAAGGGTGTTAATAATGCCCCTAATCGTTACGCGGCGGCACGTATGCTTAAAGAGCAATCGTACGCTACCGACCCGGAATATCCTGCAAAGCTTTCAAGGCTTATGAAGGAATACGCCCCAGAATCCACTCAATTTACAATGATTGGCCCGAAAAAACGTCCTCAAGATTTTGGTTTTAAAGCTGGTGATTCGCATTTAGTTGTGAACGATGCAGTGGAGATCATGAAAGCTTTTTCATTTGAAGGAAAGCTCTTATGGGAAATCCCTTGTCTTGCTCGTGGACAATATAGTGATTTTGAATGGAAAATCACCAATTCTGATACGCCGCCTGGTCTGTACAAAGTCGGCGCCATTTACAAAGATTATGAAAGTGATGGGCCAAATCCCCCTTTCAATCGAACATTAATGGCATATGGTTGGTACAGCTTTGACATGATTGATCTAGAAGGTCAAGAAAGGAACAATGGCAGAGCAGGAATCATGCTGCATGGTGGAGGTTCAGCAAATGGATGGCCAGGCGCATGGGCTGCTAAGCAGCCATTAGTTCCCACTCATGGTTGCATTAGGGCTTTTAATATTGATCTTCGTGATAAAGTTTTACCATTGACAAAACAAGGCGCGGTTTATATTTCTGTTTGGCAAGAAGGATGAGCCGCGAAAGCTGGTTTAATGCACTTTGCTACGAAGCAGGATTGTGGGCCGTTTCACGATGGCCCTCTCTTGCTTTTAATGCATGGTTCAAACTGCTCATGGCGCATTGTCGTCCGGATTGGGCAGAATGGAAAACCAAAATTGTCATGGAGAAAGTAGACGAACAAGCGGCAATATTGGTCAAACAATGGGAAAAAGAAGAAAGAGAAACGAAAGCGAATACACTGGCGGAGAAGGCTCGCGCTCTCTACCCAGAAGCCAAAGTCACTCCACTTCCCGATGCCATTGTTCCGTCTGTCCTCATTGAAACAGCCCCGCCAGCGGACGCTAGCGAGGCTGTCAAGGCGTTGGGAGGAGAATTAAGGATTACGTACCAGCTTCCCAATTCAGAAGCGCCTTAAGGCGCTTCCATTTGGCTAGCTCCTTCTCATGATAGTCTTCCCAGGTAGCAATAGCTTCACTTAATCCCTTAATGGCGACAGCGGGATCATCATCAACGAGAAGCTCTTGAAGAGCGTCAGAAATGTGATCCACTTGTTGCTTGTACCACTGGTCCTTAAAGGCATCCATGGCGTGTTGGATGAATCAAGCCATAGCATACCATCAATATGTACCACCGTCGATTGTCACTCCATCAATGTTTCCGCCTGTGATATTGACATTGTTGGCATTCTGAACCGCCATCGTGCCAAGGCCAAGAGTGGTCCGGGCCGTAGAGGCATCAGCATCATCAATTAGGCTTCTACCAAAGCTGGTCAATGTTGTTACATCAGCAGTTGCAGAGCCAGTGAAATATGGCAGTTTATCCGCTGCTGAAGTGACTCCTGCTAATGCTGCTAAATCAGCATCGTAGGCTTGAACATTTGTGCCAATTTCAATGCCAAGGTTTGTCCTGGCACCAGAAGCAGTTGTTGCTCCAGTACCACCATACGCTAGACCAATAGCACTTCCTTGCCATGTGCCACCGCTAATTGTGGCAACTGTTGTCAAACTAGAAGAGACAATATTAGAGCCAAGACTTGTGGCGCTTAATACATTTACGCCATTGATATAAAACGCTTTGCCATTGGCCAATGCGATGTGCTCACTGCTCGTGAAGGCATCAGTGGCATTCAGCCAATTAAAAGTTTTATCAGTGTCGCCCTTAATTGTGAAACCCGCTCCATCAGCGCTGCTATCAGAAGGAGATGCAGTGGCGGCAAGTTCAATGTTTTTATCGTCAACGCTAACTGTTGTACTATTAATTGTAGTTGTAGTGCCATTAACAGTAAGATTACCGCCAATCGTTACATTTCCAGTTGTCGTAAAGCCATCAATAGTTGCCCCGCTAACAGTAATAGAGCCAGTGAAAATTTTATTGCCAGTAATTGTTTGATTTCCGCTTAAGCTTACAAATGCACCATCTCCACCAATGGCAACGCATTGAGTGGCTGTACCACCAGCTCCACCCGTGCCATAACCATAATAAAGAATGCCATTCCCAGCATCACTTTCGTTATACGCCAATTCCGCATTGGCGAGAGAATTAGGGGCTCCCGTGCTTCCACCACTGGCACGACGCTTAATGCGAATGGTGTTAGCCATCAAAAATTACCCCCATCAGTTAATAAACTTTTTGTGACAGTTGCATCCGCCTTAAACTTGGAAGATGCTGCGTCGTAATAAACAACACTTCCATCAATCTTAGCGGTTTCATCTAAGTTGATTCCTTTTTCTCCCTGCGGACCAATTGCGCCTTGCGGACCTTCGCCAAAGAATTCAAGCTCTACCGCAGAAGAGGCAATTGTTTCAACGGAGGGAGAAACACTCGCAGCAATAACAATTGTATTTGTCTCCTGATTAACGGTTACAGAAGACTGCTCTTCGCTAACGACAACACTTGTAGTTGCAGCCTGAACGGTAATTGTCATTGCCAGCTAAGACCACGATTCACATAGGCATTGCCTTCCACTAAATAATACGCACTGTTATTAGGCTCCGTTACCAAGATGTCGTATTGTCCTTGTTGCATAATGCTTTCAGTGCCAGAGGCTTCAAGGCGAATTTTAAAAATACCGCTGGCTTGACTTACATAACTAACGGCAAAATCCGCAAGCTTTGTTGTGCCAAGCCTATCGTAAAGTTTAGAAGCCACTGTATATCCGCTCATATTGACAGGCGTGCCAGTGCTGTCTTTGTATTGCACTTGCAGCTCAAAAGTGGCACCTTGATAAATTGTAATGTCGTGACTTCCTGGTGTTACCATGACTCTCCTTTTTCTTTATTGTAATTTATTTAGACTACTTCCACCCAGCCAATCATGCCTAAAGCTTTAGCGCTTAAGCTGCTGTCTACAGTAAGAATTAAGGTGTCGCTAACGCCAGATGCGTTTTGCCCAAGCGCTAAGCGAATGGCTTCTGCCACTGCGTAGTTATTGGCGCTGCCTTGGCTAACAAAGCCCGAATCAATGACAGTGCCTCCCGTGGCAGTGCCGCTTGTCGTCACTTCTACATTGCCCCTACCATTGTTGGCTGCGCTCCAAGTAACGCCAGAAAGGGTAGGGTTCAACCGTAGTCGCCATAACACTACGTCACTAGAGGCGGTGGTTGTAGAAATCCTCACGGGAAGAATGACATTACCAGTGCGACCGCTGGCCATTCGAATACCAGCAGTAATGCGTTCTCCAGAAGTGTTGGGCACTGTTGAAAGATCAAGCCCCACTGAATAAATGGCACCGTCTGGCTCATAGCCGCCTTCACTCAATAAGCTGCAACACACATGCTTCATTGTTGCTGAAGAAGCTTGAGCAGAAGCATTATGAATGCGATAGGACAATGGCAAAATAGCCGTTGTCATATAGACGCTATCCAATGCGTTGAAATGCTCAAACTCATGGCAATAAACTATCTCCCCAGCAATAACAAAACCACATCTAACACGTCCTGCTCCTAGCCATTCCAGATCAGCGGTAAAAATTTGCGCTTTAGTAAAATCAAGAGAATCAAGCGTATCAATGTTCCAATTGCTTTGATTTACCACGTCTTCATTGATGGCGCCAGAAGCGTAGCTTCTAATGACGAACTGTACGCTGGTGCCGCTAGCACGCAGCATCACGCCATTCTGATCATTGAAAATTCCCACTTCCTGAATGAGGCCAGAAGCAAGCGGAGCCCCTACAAAGCTTTGCAAAAGCATCATGCTTTTGCCCGCTTGATACGGGAAGTTTTGTTTGGTACGACGAAGAACGGTATCTCCCGATGCAGTGGTGGTGCTCATTGCCACACTGCTTTGATGCGTTAAAAACGTTGAAGTGCCACTACCAACAATACTGTCAAACCATTGATCAGGACGTTTGTCATAGCGCATTGTGCTATCAAAAAGCGTATAGGGAGCACTCGTCCGCTGTCTTCCAAAAGCATCTACACTGCCGCTATCTGGTCCTTTTTGTAAAATCTTTCCCCGATAATCTGCTTCAATATGAGTTTCAAACTGTTCACCACCTGCAATAATTTGTCCCATAACAATTCTGTCTTTCTTGTATTGTAGGAGCAAAAAGAAAGGGCCTTTCGGCCCTTTATTTACTTGCCTTGTCCTTTGCGGAGCTTGCGTCCGTGACTAGCTTTGCTATTTTTACCGTTACCCTGCCTTGTAGTTTTAGGTTTACCAGGCGTGAACAGCTTTTGCCCGCTAATGCCAATCTTTGATTTTGCCGCCATGGAAAGACGATGAAAACAAAAGCTTAGCTATTCCAGGGCAGGCCGTTGCCCGTGGTAGGAGTGCGCTGCTGAGAAATCTGATCGGCCAAAGCCGCCTCGATTTCTCCCACTTTCTCAGCCCCAAACTTTTCCTTCACCCAACCAGTGACGATTTCAGGCGTGAGTTGTGCATAAGGGATTTCATTATCCGGGTCAGGAGCCTCGAGGCCAAGACTACCATACGCCGAACTGGCATACGTGCCATCATCAGCCGAAATTGTATAGTGAACCGTGTACACGATTCCATCAGCAAGGTGGCGTTCGAGATTTGCAACGCCCCATTGGTAAGTGATTGCCATGGTTAAAAAGAATGGTCTTTGTTAGTTTAGACGATGATAAGCTTGATCAAAGTACGGGTATTTCGTATTCCTTGGTCGTATTACAGTAATGCTTAAAAATAATCTCACTTGTATTACCTGCCCATAATGCCACTTGCGGTACAGGGATGCCAGCTTCAATCCAGCGGCTAATGGAGGTATGACGACAGTCATACGGACGATATAAATGAGAGATTATTTCTCCTTCATGCAAAGGCATAAGCTTTTTCCTGAAATAACTTTGAAAAGCAAGCCTATCCCACGGGAAAATATATTCATTATTTTGCGACAACTCGGCAAGCATTTCTTGACAGCGACTATTCAAGGGCACCCAGCGACGCTTGTTAGTCTTAGTACTGTTCTTTAGTCCATGGGTGAGGGTGTAGTTTGAATGAACGAGAATTTTATTGTCTTTGATATCAGCCCACTTCAACGCCCTCACTTCTCCAGTGCGCATTGCAGTTTGTAACATAAATTCTGTATAAATTGACCAATTAACATTGCGATAAGTATGCTTTGCTTCTAATGCGGCCAATACCAGTCCTGTTTCATTCCTAGGAATAACAACAATTTCTTCATCCCGCTGAGGGGCTTTTGGCATTTTAAAACTTGCCAATGGATTCTTGTCAATGATATTTACGTCTTCTTGTGCCGCCCATCGAAACATGGTTTTGGTATACATGGCAACGCGCCTAGCAGAGAGAACTGGCTTCTCCCCCAGCACCCAGATCATGATCTTGCGCGCTTCATTTAAATCTTGGATGGGACACCGATTTAACCACTTAGTCACTTGCCGGTAATCAGAGGTGAGGCTCGTGGGACACAAAGAGATTGAACGTTCTTCTAAAAAGGCTTTCCACAGCTCAGACAGAGAAGCGGGCATGGTTCGATGAGAAGGGGCCATGACACTACTGCGTCATGGCCCCTGTTGTCAAGCCGGGTTTTTATTGAAGGTGACTACTAGGCTTCAAGCTCATCAGCGAGCAAGAGCAGTTGTGAGCAATCAACTACCTCCACATCGAGGAGCTTGTATTTGAGTTGATCTGCAACAGCTCGCAGGGCGGCGGCTAGTGCTTCACGTTCTGGGTCGTGAGTCAGGCACGTCACCATTGGATCCAGCTTGGCCTCCCAGGCATCGAGTACCGCCTGCGCGGCGGGGGAGAGGTTAGTCATCGAGTTGCTCCAGTGCGCGGCGGATGTAATCAGCGGGTTCAGTTGTGTCCATTGAATGAGCTGCACCATCGAGCAGGTGCGAGAGCGCTTGCAAAGCCTGCTCCTTCAAGCTCGGCGGCTTGGGGCGGCGGGCGGCGCGGAGGTCGTCAACAACGTCAAACCCTTGCTGTATCAGCAGCCCGCAGCACGCCTCCAGCTCTTGGTCTGCGCCCCATTGGGCGGCTTGCTCTGCTATGTAGCTTTCGTAGAACCACGTGTGTTCGTCGTACTCGGTGCGCTCCATCCATTGACGCACCAACTCCGGCGGTGGGGTGATGGGATGCCTGTGATCTTGTTGGGTCATGGTTTCTAGGGAACTGTGGCCAGGGGCAGGGTGTTGACGCACGCCTGCCCTCACACATTACCACACGGCGTCAAGCCCAACCATCCGGTAATTCCAGACAGTTGAGCCAGACCTCGATCAGTGGCGGGCAAACTCACCGTGGAGTGATTCGCGCAATTCTCGGACAGCAGCGGCACACTCGTCTTTGTCTTTGAAGTAACCGGCGCGATGGAGCTTGCCTTTGTGCCAGACCTGTCCTGCCCAGCGCTTGTAAGCTTTGCTCCAGCTTACACCTTTGATGCCTGAGGTGCTGTCCTTGCGTAGCCTTTGATTCCGTTGATTTTCTGAATTTGTAGCAGCACGCAAGTTTTCAATTCTGTTGTTGAGCTGATCGCCATCAATGTGGTCAAGCATTTCAACGGGATCGTTGCCGTGCATAATCCAGATCAAGCGATGCGCCATGTATTTTCGATAGTTAATGCAGATACAGCGGTAGCCACGGTTACCGACCGAGCCTGCTTCCTTGTCGTGCTTGCCTTTCCAGTAGAGCTTGCCGTCTTCGTAATCAAAGAGTGTGTGCAAAAGATCTTTGGTTAATTCTGTGCTTTCCAGCGCCATACTAATAAGATCTAGATGGATCAGTCAGTATAGCCGACCCATCTAAACCATTGAGTAGGACTACGAGGCGTGGTCTTGATACACAAAGCGATCCGGGTCATCTTCTGACTGGTCATAGACGTACTCCCGGTAATTGCAGCCAGTACCAACTGGGTAGGCAAACGTGGTGAAGTAAGCAGGCACCGTCAACTGCTTTTTGTCTCCGGGACCACCAAGTAGGTGGATTTGTTTTGTTGGTGGTTTTGGCATAGTAAACAGAGTTAAGAGGTTTTCAGAGCTGCTACTTTAACTTCCAAGGTTTCGATGCGTCCGATTGCTTCCTGCAGCGCAGCCGTCAGCAGGGGCACTAGCTTGCTTTGGTCAATGCCTTGTGGGTTAATGCTGCCGTCTTCGTGCACCGCGTCTTTAGTGCCAGAAATTGCCTCAGGTACTACCGCCTGCACCTCATGAGCAACAAAACCATCAACCTGCGTATCAGGATCAGAAATAAAGTTGAACCTGTACACAGGGAGCTGCTTTATTCGCTCGGCGGCTCCCGCAAGTGGCTGTAGGTTTTCTTTTAACCTGTAATCAGATGTGGTGGAGTAAGTAACACTTCCGGAGTTAACTTGGATATATCCGACAAGGCTGCCGGTAGCATTGTTGAACTCATACTGATAGTTTCCATTTGCGGTAATCCGTGTACGGAACGCGCCGTCCTGATCGATTGATACGCCAGCACTATCGGGAGTAGAGCCGGATAAACCAGTTGCGCCAATAAGAACTATGCCAGCTTGCGTAATCCTCATCCGCTCCGTCGGGCTACTTGCTCCGTCGGCGGTAGTGGAGAACACTAACCTGCCGGGATAATCATTCGTTCCACCGGCTGCATCGGCATCGCAGTAAATCATGCCGTAGGTCGCACCTGCGTTATCGGTAAAGTTCAATTCACCAATACGATCACCTGAAGCAATGGAGGCCGCAGCTTGCCCTCGCTGCAACGTCATCGTTCCGGCTCCAGTTGAGTTACCTACATAGGCTTGAACAACCAGTTTTGAATACTGGCCTTGCCCAATGGTAGGCGCAGTAGACGTGCCAACTAACAACCTGCCGGAGCTGTCGATGCGGGCTTTTTCAGTGGCATTTGCAGCAGCGCTATTCGTCTTGAAAATCAATGCACCTGCGCTTGTGGAACCGTAGGCGGTGTACAAGCCTTGAATTGCTGCGGCAGGGGTTAATGCATCGCCGACAATGCTGTTGTCAAAAGAAAGTTCAACCGTGCCATTACTTGCAACACCAAGGCCAATAGATCCTTTGACGGTTAGCGGATAGCTAGGCCCAGTAACGCCAATCCCTACGCGGCCTAAGCTATCAACAGAAAGGCGGTCAGCCGCTGCCGTAAAGTCATAAATTCTAAAAGTATTGGAATTGGAGTAGATACCGTAACGGTCACCAGTGCCAGTGGAGCGATCACTGAGCGCAAACATTGCGCTTGTGCCGGTAGATCTTGCAACACCGTTTACGTCTAGGGTGTAGCCAGGGCTGCTAGTCCCCAGACCTAAGCGGCCACTGGAGTCCACCCGGATGCGTTCTAACCCACTGGTATAGAACTGCATTGAGTCATCTGTATGGCTATAGCCAATTAGGCCAGGAGCTCCAACCTCATCTCTAAAC
>JACCDX010763589.1_pt1 | contig 16119 bp, 14 predicted proteins | sample 7449681 | NCBI WGS metagenome assembly JACCDX01 (sample SAMN15323450, study PRJNA562643) | freshwater metagenome | isolation source: river surface water | place: USA:Blue River Watershed | collected 2017-08-18 | reverse complement strand
TTGCTGTAGGTGTTGGTTTCTTCACCGGTAAAGTTTCTTGGGGTTTGTTAGTCGGTGTAACTGCCGGTATCGCTGCAATGTTTGGTGCTCCAACCATCGTATCAGCTATCAGCGGTACATCTGCTTACGACTGCCAAGGTTAATTGGAAATTTAAGGATAAATATGTCTAGAAGATGTGAATTACTGGGAACAGGTGTAATGAGTGGAAATCAAATTTCTAACTCTAACCGCAAAACCAGAAGAAGATTTTTACCTAACTTAAGAACTGTATCTTTCAAAAGCGAAGTTCTAGGAGCTGACGTAACTTTGAAAGTTACTGCTGCGTCAATTCGTACTGTTAACAAGTATGGTAACATTGATAACTTTTTGGTTAACTGCCGTAACTCTAAATTAACAGAATCAGCTCAAAAACTTAGACTTAAAATCAAGAAAAAATTGATTAAGTCTGGCAAGCTTGAAGAAGTTAAAATAGTTAAAGAAAAGAAAGCAGTTAAGAAATCTTAGTTTCTTTAGACTTATTTGTCTTACTTAAAAACCGACTTCCATAAAAAGAAGTCGGTTTTTTTATTATCTATTTATCGTTAGGAGAAGAAAGAAATTCTTTAATTTCCTCAAAAGCTGATTCCTCTAAATTACCAGCATATCTCCAAACAATGCGTCCTCTTTCATCGACCAAAAAAGTCTCAGGCACCGCTTTTACACCGACTAACTTACTAAACAGAGCCTGATTATCAGCGGCTACTTTTGTGAATGGGTTGCCAGACTCGGCTAAATATTTTTTAGTGTTTTGATTAATATCACGCCAAGCTACTCCATACAAATCGATGCTACCCAAGCTCTTTAAAGCTAACAAAACTTGGTGTTCCGCACGGCATGTTGTACACCAAGATGCGAAAACATTAATCAAAGAATATTTTTTACCTTTAAAGTCAGCCTTAGAAAAATTATCATTTTCATCAAATAAATTAGGCAGCTCAAAGTCTTCTAACTCAATTTTTTGAGATACAAATCTTTGATCAAAGCTTTGCGTGACTTCTTGACTATCAATCGCTTGTTTATTGTTGATTTTGTAGGTTGCAAAACCAATCACACTCAGTAAAAAAAACAAAATTAATAAAGGTGTATAACGACTTAAATTTTTCATATTTTTTCAATGGTTAAGGAATTTTCTTTCAAACTAAAAAACAGCGAAAATAAAGCAAGACGCGGTGAAATTACAACTGCCCACGGCACAATTCAAACTCCCGCCTTCATGCCAGTTGGAACTGCTGCAACTGTTAAGGCTATCAAATTTCGCGACGTTAAAGAATCCGGAGCCGAAATAATTTTAGGCAACACTTATCACTTAATGTTGCGCCCTTCTGCTGAAATAATCGGAGAAATGGGCGGTTTGCATAAATTTATGAATTGGGACAAACCAATTTTGACCGACTCTGGCGGATTCCAAGTTATGTCACTTTCCAAAATTCGTAAAATTTCTGATGCTGGCGTTGAATTTTCTTCACACATCGACGGCACAAAATATTTCGTAAGCCCTGAACGCTCAATTGAAATTCAACACCTTCTTGGTTCAGACATCACAATGATTTTCGACGAGTGCGTACAATTTCCCGCGACTTACGAACAAGCCAAAGATGCGATGATACGTTCAAATTTGTGGGCTAAGCGTTCTAAAGATGCTTTTCAGAAACGTCCGGGTTATGCAATTTTTGGCATCATGCAAGGTTCCACTTTTGCAGATTTACGCCAACAATCGGCACAAGCTTTAATCAATATTGGCTTTGATGGCTACGCACTTGGCGGCTTGGCAGTTGGAGAAGGACAAGAAGAAATGTTTAAAGTTTTAGACTACGCGCCCGATTTATTGCCACAAGACAAGCCGCGTTATTTGATGGGTGTTGGCAAACCTTCCGACATCGTTGGTGCTGTCGCTCGCGGAGTTGATATGTTTGATTGCGTAATTCCAACTCGTTCTGGGCGGACCGGACAAGCTTTCACGCGCAACGGCACCGTTAATATTCGTAACGCAAAATATCGCACAGACGATCAACCGATTGATGATAAATGCAGCTGCTATGGCTGTAAAAATCACTCTCGCGCCTACCTGCATCATTTAACAAAATGCAATGAGATTTTGGCTTCGATGCTGCTTTCTGAGCATAATATTTTTTATTACCAAGATTTAATGCGCGACATTCGCCAAGCTATTGAAGAAAATCGCTTTTCTGCATTTGTTGCCGACTTTTTCGCAATCGACTCTGAAACAGAAAAAGATAACTAAGATTGGAAATTGACTATTTCGCGCTTTTACACAAAATGCGCGCCCTCTTTTTAAGCCAATAAAACTTCATAAAAATGACTATTATCTCTCGCATTAAAGCGCGTGAAATTCTTGATTCGCGCGGATTTCCAACTTTGGAAGCTGAAATTCATTTAGCCGATGGTTCAATCGGAATGGCCGCCGTGCCTTCTGGTGCTTCAACTGGCAGTTTGGAAGCTTGCGAATTGCGCGATGGCGATAAAGCGAAATTTTTAGGAAAAGGTGTTTTAAAAGCGGTTGAAAATGTAAACACTAAAATCGCCAACAAACTTGCTGGTTTTGATTCTTCAAAACAGCAAGAAATCGATCAAATCTTGATCGAAATGGATGGTACAGAAAACAAGTCAAACCTTGGTGCAAACGCAATTTTAGCAGTGTCTTTAGCGGCAGCAAAAGCGGCGGCAATTTCAAAAAAAATCCCGCTTTATCAATATTTGGGCGGTGATGCAGCAAATCTTTTGCCAGTTCCGATGATGAACATCATCAACGGCGGCAAACACGCTGACAACAAAATTGACATCCAAGAATTCATGATCATGCCGGTTGGCGCTTCAACTGTGAAAGATTCAATTCGTATTGGCGCGGAAATTTTCCAACATTTGAAATCACTTTTGAAAAAAGACGGCCATAACACTAACGTTGGTGATGAAGGCGGTTTCGCTCCAAACCTAGATTCAGCTAAAGAAGCTTTGGATTACATCGCAAAGGCAACAGAGAAAGCCGGCTACAAACTTGGTGATGAAGTTGTTTTGGCTTTGGATTGCGCTTCAACTGAATTCTACAAAGATGGCAAATATGATTTAGCTGGCGAAGGTCGCGTTTTAACTTCTGACCAAATGGTAAAATATTACGAAGAATTGGTGCGCGATTATCCAATTTTTTCGATTGAAGATGCTTGCTCAGAAGACGATTTCGCTGGTTGGAAAAACGTTACTGCTGCTTTAGGCAACAAAATTCAGCTAGTTGGCGACGATCTTTTTGTTACTAATCCGAAAATTTTACAAAAAGGAATTTCTGAGAAAATGGCCAACGCATTGCTCGTAAAGTTCAACCAAATCGGCACTTTAAGCGAAACTTTGAACGCCATTTCAATCGCTAAAAATGCTGGTTATAACAATGTAATTTCACATCGTTCTGGTGAAACTGAAGATGCTACAATCGCGCAATTAGCGGTGGCAACCAATGCTGGTCAAATCAAAACCGGTTCACTTTGCCGTTCTGATCGAACTGCAAAATATAACGAATTAATTCGTATCGAAGAACATTTAGGCAGTCGCGCCAAATATGCTGGTCGATCAATTATCAAAAAATAATTAATATCACAAAAGGGGAGTTTTCAGCTCCCCTTTTTAATTTCAGGAGTTTTATGTCACGCATTTCATTTCTTAACGGCCAATTTCTTCCACACGAAAATTGCTTGGTTCACATCGAAGATCGCGGCTTTCAATTTGCTGATGGTGTTTACGAAGTTACACTTTTCAAAAATGGTCGTCTAATTGACGGCGAAGCGCACATTGAAAGGCTTTTCCGTTCATTGCGCGAAATGAAAATTGAACATAATTTTACCAAAGAATTTTTGACACAATTACAGTTTGATTTGTTTGCCAAAAACAACATGAGTGAGGGAACTTGCTACATTCAAATCACTCGCGGTATGGCTAATCGCGTGCCTTGGATGCCAAAAAATTTGACGCCCACAATTTCGGCGACTGTTTCTTTGGGCAAAAAAATGACGGAAGAAGAATTTGAAAAAGGTGTGTCAATTATGACTCACGAAGATATTCGCTGGAAGCGCTGCGACATTAAATCGGTCGCTCTTTTCGCTTCAAGTTTCATCAACCAAAAAGCTAAAGATTCTGGCTTTGATGACGTAATTTTTGTACGCGACAATGTTGTGACTGAAGGCAGTTTCGCCAATGCCTTCATTGTTGATCAAAACGACACTTTAATCACCAAAGCAGCGGACAACTTGATTTTGTGCGGCATCACACGAAATCGCATGATCGCAATTGCTCAAGAAAAAGGGCTTAAAGTTGAGGAAAGAAATTTCTCAGTTGCCGAAATGCTTGCTGCCAAAGAAGTGTTTTTAACCAGCTCAAGCTTGATTTTGCGCCCTGCAACCAAAGTTGATGGCAAGCAAATTGGCGACGGCAAAGCCGGAAAAATCGCCAAAATTTTGAGCGCAGAATACCAAAAATTTATCGGCTAAGTTCGCCTAAAAATTCCGCAAAATGGGGCTTTGTTTTTGAGTTCTTTTCTAAGAATTCAATCAAAGCCTCTTTTGCTTTGTGAAAGCCTTCTTTGGTGATCGATCCGGTGTGATGTTGATACACCAAATACAACAAATAAGTGTTGATCACATCAGTTTCGCAATAGTTGCGAATTTCTTCCAGCTTGCCGGCATCATACATTTCCAAAACTTGCGAACCATCAACGCCGATTTTCCCTGGTAAACCAAAGGCGGCGCAAAGTTCATTCATTTTTACTTTTGCTGATGCACCAAAATCAGAAAAGGCATCGGCCAAATCACAATGCCAATCTAGCGAATATTTCTGATTATAATTATTCCATTTATCGCCTGATTTATAAAGCCACGCTGCTTCAACTTCATGCTTCATCGCCGCATATTTCAAAACCGGTAAGTCAAAATTTTTGCCGTTAAAACTAACTAAACGTGAAGAATTTTTTTTCAAATGGGCAAAAAATCCTTTAACCAAATCTGCTTCCGAACTTGTTAAATCGCCGCCCGAACGAATATCTTTAATACGATAAAATTCTTGGCCGTTGAAATCGCGAACAATTTCTGCTTCTAAAAAACTAATGCAAACCACTTGCCAGAAGGGTTGGCGTAAAAAAGAATTTTTTCCGTCGGTAATTTTCAGATGATAATCCGTCAAAGCTTGACGCAATTCTTTTTGATCCTCTGTTTGCAAATCAAGTAATCGCTTGGCTGCCAATGTGTCAGGAATTGTTTCAATGTCAAAAATGAAAAGATTTTGGTGTTGCATTTAAGTCTCGTAAATTAAATTTTATTGCGTGTTTCTAAACCTCTTAAGAACTTTCAAAATAGCAAAAAATGCAAGCGATTATTCTAGCAAAAACTGGCGATGCCGGCAATTTAAAAATCAAAAAAGTTGACGATCCAAAACCAGCAAAGAACGAAGTATTAATCCGCCACAGTGCAATTGGTGTGAATTTTTTCGACATCGCTTACCGCAAAGGTCAGTACGAAGTTGACAGTTTGCCAGCAATTTTAGGCTCTGAAGGTTGCGGAATTATCGAAGCAGTTGGCCCTGGCGTAACTGATTTTAAAGTTGGAGATCGTGTCGCTTATGCCACCGGCCCAATTGGTTCTTACGCTGAAAAAAGAGTTATCCATCAACATCACTTAGTTGTGCCGCCAAGCACTTTAAGCGATATCCAAGTTGCTGGTTCTTTGATGAAAGGTTTAACAGCACACGCTTTGTTGCATCGTGTTTACATCGCGACTCGCGCTAAAAAAATCTTGGTTCACGCTGCAGCTGGCGGCGTTGGCCACATTTTATGCCAATGGGCAAAAGCTTTAGGAATTGAAGTGATCGGAACGGTTAGTAGCGACGAAAAGATCATCCCAGCACGCGGATTTGGTTGCACTCATGTCATCAACTACAAAGAAAAAAATTTCGTCGAAGAAGTAGCAAAAATTACTAATCATGGCGGCGTTGGTTTGGTGTACGATTCTGTTGGTTTGGAAACTTTGGAAAAATCGCTCGAATGTTTGTGGCCAATGGGAATTTGCGTTTCGTTTGGAGAATCTTCAGGTAAAACCGAAAAACTCAATCTCGATCATTTAGTTGCCAATTCTTTGTATTTAACACGCCCGACAATGGCGATGTATAAAGCCAATCGCATCGAGTTGGCATTGTCTGCTAACGAAGTTTTCGCAGCTTTGAATCAAGGAATTATAAAACCGCAAATCACGGTTTTTAATTTCAAAGACTTCAAAAAAGCCCACGAGACTATCGAAAACCGTAAAAATATCGGCTCAATCGTTTTGAAATTCTAAATTATTCGTAACGCAAAATTTCTGCCGGATTAGCTTTGCTGGCTTTGTACGCCGGATAAAGCGTGGCCAAGAATGAAATCACCAAAGCCATTCCCACAATCAACACCACGTCAGAAACAAAAACTTTCGATGGCAAAGTTGAAAGGAAATAAATCGCCGGATTGAATAAAGTCGCGTCAGTTACAGATTCCAGCCACAATTTGATGTTGTTGATATTCATCGAAAACAACACGCCGATTATAAAACCCAAGAAAGTTCCAACCACACCAATTGACGAGCCGCAAATCAAGAAAATGCGCATCACTGAACCCTTCGTCATACCAAGCGTACGTAATAACGCGATGTTTTTATTTTTGTCATTCACCAACATAATCATGCTGGAAATGATGTTGAAAGCGGCGACTAAAATTATCAAAGTCAGAATCAAAAACATCACTGTACTTTCAACTTTAAGCGCATCGATAAAACCAGCGTTAGATTGCTGCCAATCTACAGCGTAAAGGTCAGAAGAGTTGGCTAAAATTTTGTAAATCGACCATTTTATATCATCTAATTTTGTCGGATCTTCGACAAAAACTTCAACGCCGGAAGCCGCGTCCGCAAAGCGAAAATGAATTTGCGCCATTTCATAATTCAAAAATACAGTTGTCGAATCATATTCATAAAGACCCGATTCAAAAACACCGCCCAACTTGTAAGTTTTAATACGCGGAATCGCGCCCACCAAAGTTTCCGCCGTTTCTGCCGAAATAATTTTTACTGGATCACCAATTTTTAAACCCAAATTTTGCGCCATCGAAGCACCCATCAAAACCGAGTTGCGATCTGTAATCGACTCGATCGTTCCCGCCGTAATATTTTGCGAAATCAACTTTTTATTTTGCAAATCTTCCGCCTTCACCGACTTAATCAACCCGCCCAAATTGCGGCTGCGCGACGACATCATGGCCTGACTTTCAATAATCGGATTGGCATATTTGACACCCGAAATTTTCTTCACCTCGTCAACCACAGCCTGATAATCGTGCATTTGCCCCGCTTTGCTGTAAATCGTCAAATGCGAATTCACCCCCAAAATGCGATTCACCAACTCATAACGAAAACCATTCATCACCGACATCACCACAATCAAAGTCGCCACACCAATCATTATCCCCACAAACGAAAATATCGCCGTAATCGAGATAAATCCTTCCTTACGCTTTGATTTGAGATAGCGGAAAGCGATTAGAAATTCGAGTTTTGAGAACATGTTTATTTTATTTTGAATTTGTTGCGAAGAGCCAGGCCAAGAAGAAATATCAAAGACAAGTTGATCAAACAGTGAAGGTTCACAAGCAAACTATTTTTGAATTCTCTAGCAGTTGATAATGGCAAAGCAGTTTTAAGTATCGCGTCTTTAAAAGAAATGCTTTCAAACCTAAAAACAGAAAACTCATTGAAAAAACCAAAGTGATTTTCCGTTGGAACTTTGATATAAAACCACATAATAAAAGCAGAAAAACATAGCCCAATAAAAGGCCTTACCCAACTCATGCCAAAGTTACTTGTCCATTTATAAACGAAAAACAACGCCAGCTCGGACAAATTTTTAAACCAAGCACAAGATAATTTATTTTCTTTAAAACGGCGACTCAAAAGCTCTTTACGAGCAGACATTTCGTGAGAAAAATATTCTTGTTCCTTGAAGTGATTACCTTGTTCAGCAAAATATTTTTTTAGGAAACGGAATTTTGGTTCGTCTTCAGAGTCAATTTTTTGTTCATCAATTTGCCAAGATTCTTCGATAACCACTTTTTTTAAAAAGTGGCATTTTGAGAAATCCGGACACTTTTCAAGTTTTAAATCTATAGTCGTTGGAGCGTTAAAATTAACACGGTCGAGAGAAAAACTCTTCAGACTGCCTTCGTACTTCTTAGACTGATAACTAAAATTAATCAGATAGACTGTTTCACCAAATTTTGCTCCATCCATCAATAAAATATTCTCAAGGTCTTTACCAAATTCTATTTCCGCAAAAACCGCTTCACCATCAAATTTAGCTCCACAAAAAGTCATTTCTCCGGATACTTTAGCATAAAAGAAATGAGCATCTTTCTTAAAAACAGCTCCATCAAAACATGCTTTTTTACTAAATTTTGAGAAGTTGAAATTTCCTCTCTCGTAGAAAATAGTGCTTCGAAAAGTACATTCTGAGAACTCTGCCCAGGAAGAATCAAACTCCTTCTCAAACTGAGAATTATCAAAATTTACATACTCAAATTTTCCTGAGAGCTTTACCTTAAAAGGGAATTTCCAGCCTCCCGAAGAGAAAAAACAGCTAATCCTTGGGATCTGAAAAGCACTAATTCTCAATATCGAATCTGGCTGATATTGCTTAACAAACTCATTCCACTCTCTACCTTCAGAAGCCCCATCTCCTCCAGAATCCATGAATTTCTGTTGCAGATAAAGAAACTTTTTGACCAATTCATCATTATTATCTTTCATGCCACCTCTTCCATCGCTTGTTTTATCGCACTGAGCATAAACTCAACGAACAAAGTTGAATCGCCGGCTTTGTCACAAGCGCCTAGAGCTTGGTAGTATTGTTCTTGCTGTTGATGAACAACTGTTTCGACAGGAAGATGTGCTAGAAGCGGTTGCCACTTACTTAAAATCAAGCTTTGCCATAATCTACCCATGCGGCCGTTACCGTCAGAAAAAGGGTGAATGAATTCAAATTCGTAGTGAAAAACGCAGCTGACGATTAGCGGATGAGTTTCCGTTTTATCTAACCAATCAAGCAATTCTTGCATTAAATATGGCACACGATCTGCGGGTGGCGCCATATGAATTAAGGTTTTATCTTTGTAAATACCAACCGCAGTGCTGCGAAATTTTCCGGCTTCATCAACTAAACTGCGCATCAAAATTTCGTGAGCTTTCAGCAAATCATCAATACTTGAAGAATTCCAATTTGGCATTTCTTCATAAGCCAGAATGGCATTTTGAACTTCTTTTACTTCACGCGGGCTTCCTAAAACTGGCTTGCCTTCAATTACCGTGCTAACTTGCTTCTCAGTTAAGCTGTTATTTTCAATCGCAAGTGAAGCGTGAATTGTGCGTATACGATTGTTGCGACGAAGTTGTGGATTAAGATTTCCTCCTGTTTCAGCCGACCATCGACCAAGCATTTCCGCAATCTCCGCAACTGATTTTAGAATTGAATTATTGATCGTAAATGGTGGCTGATAAGTCATTTAGGAAACGCCTTTACTCGTTGAATACTCAAAATGGAAAAGCTGATCTGGATGGACGATTTTGTGCATGTCGTGAGCGGCAGAAGCGGCTTCGGCGAAACCGGTTAAGATCAACTTCAATTTGTTTTTGTAAGTTGCGATGTCGCCGATGGCGTAAATTCCTTCGATTGAAGTGCGCATGGTTGCTGGATCAACTTCAATGTGATTTTTTGTAAGGTTCAAACCCCAATCGGCGATTGGGCCAAGTTCCATCGCAAGGCCGAAAAATGGCAATAAATAATCAGCTTCGAGTTTTTTTACATTGCCGTCAAAATCTTTAACCACAACGTTTTCAAGCTTGCCGTCCGTGCCTTCCAAACCTTCAAGTTGGAATGGAATTACCATTTCAATTTTGCCTTCTGCGGCCAATTTTTTCATTTGATCGGCACTTTCTGGCGCGCAACGGAATTTGTCGCGACGATGCACCACATAAACTTTCGCGGCAATGTCAGCTAAGCTTAAAGCCCAATCAACAGCAGAATCTCCGCCACCAGCAATCACCACTTTTTTACCCGCAAATTCGGACTTGTTACGCACCGCGTAAAAAACTGATTTTCCTTCAAATTCTTCCAAGCCATCGAGTGGCGGACGGTTGGGGCCGAAGGCGCCACAGCCAGCAGCGATTACCACAGCTTTGCAGTTAATTTCGGTATTTTTAGAAGTACTGACAGTGAAAGTTCCGTCAGCATTTTTAACGAATTTTTCGACACACTGATTTAAGTGATAGACTGGCGAAAACGGCGCGGCTTGGGCTTCAAGCTGTTCAATTAATTGTGACGCCAAAACTTTTGGATGAGCCGGAATGTCATAAATTGGTTTTTCTGGATAAAGTGCGGTGCATTGTCCGCCGATGATTTCAAGCGTATCAATTACGTGTGATTTAATTTTCAACATGCCAGCTTCAAACACTGAAAATAAACCAGCTGGGCCAGCGCCAATAATAACCAAATCGGTTGAGTGAGTTGTCATAAAATTGAAATTTATTAAGGGAAATTTTTCGTCAAATTATTTCGCCGCAGCGCAAAACACAAGCTCGCAAATCAAAGATTGCATTTGAAATTGAAGGAAAATAATTTGCGCTCTCTTATTTTTTCACCATTCATCACCAAAAACTGATAACCATGAACACTACGCTTATGTCAGGACATTATTTCAATAATCCAATCAAAATTCTTCATCGTTTGAGAGATGCTGGGTTCACAGAAAAACAAGCTGAAGCTCAGCTTGAGATAATCAGTGATTGCATTGAACACGGAGTTGCGACAAAAAAAGATCTGAAAGAATTGGAACTGAGAATGACAATAAAAACCGCTACAATTGTTGCATCAATCGTTGGATTTTTTTCATTATTGGAAAAATTCATAAAATAGAATTTCACCACTAGCCCAAATCGGCGAGCCCGCCTTGGCTTGATTCTCAAGCTCTCATTTGTTGCAAAGCCTTGCACAAACTTTAATAAAAACAAAAAATGTTACAAACTGCAAACCTAGGTTTTCCTAGAATTGGCGCTAATCGCGAATTGAAAAAAGCTATCGAAAGCTATTGGAAAAAAGCCCCGTCTGCGCATAGCGCGACAGAAACAAATTTTTCTGCCGCTGACTTACAAAAAGCCGCTGCCGAAATTCGCGCTACTAACTGGCAAAAACAAAAAGCTGCTGGTTTAAATTTTATCCCTTCAAACGACTTTTCGTTTTACGATCACATTTTAGATGCCCAAGCTTTGTTTGGCGCTGTTCCTGATCGTTTCAAATTCGCTGGCGGAAATGTTGATCTTGATCTTTATTTTTCAATGGCTCGCGGCGCGCAACGTGACGGCGTTGACGTTACTGCGATGGAAATGACTAAGTGGTTCGATACTAACTACCACTACATCGTTGCTGAATTCAAAAAAGGTCAACAATTCAAAATCTCATCAAGCAAAATTTTTGATGAATATTTGGAAGCTAAAAACTTAGGAATTGAAACTCGCCCAGTTGTTATCGGCCCAGTTTCTTTCTTGCTTTTAGGTAAATCAGTTGATGGTTCAAACAAACTTGATTTGCTTGATAATCTTTTGGCTGCTTACCGCGAATTATTCGCAAAATTAGCTGCTCTTGGCGTGAAAGATGTACAAATCGACGAACCTTATTTGGTTACTGATTTGTCAGCTGAGGCGCAAAAAGCTTACGTTGCTGCTTACAGCAAAATCAAAGAATTCGCCGGTTCAATCAAATTGCACTTAGCAACTTATTTCGACACTTTAGGTGAAAATACTGATCTAGCTTTCAGCCTTGGAACTGCTTCAGTTCACGTTGATTTAGTTCGCGCTGCTGATCAATTAGACGCTGCTCTTAACGCCGTTAAAGCTGATCAAATTTTGTCAGTTGGTGTTGTTGATGGCCGTAATATTTGGATCAACAACTTCGAAAATTCAGTTGCTGTTGTTAAAAAAGCGACTGCAAAACTTGGCGCTTCTCGCGTGTTGGTTGCTCCTTCATGTTCTTTAATTCACACGCCAGTTGATTTGGCAAACGAAACTTCGTTGGATGCTGAATTGAAATCTTGGTTGTCTTTTGCCACTCAAAAACTTTCTGAAATTGTTGTTGTGGCCAAAGCTGCATCGAATCAAGAAGGCGAAGTTAAAGCTGAATTGGATGCCAACAAAGCTGCAGTTCAAGCGCGCAAAACTTCTGCAAGAATTCACAACGATGCAGTTAAACAACGTGTTGCTTCAATCACTGAAAGTTTGATCAACCGTAAAAGCGATTTTGCTACTCGTAAAAAAGTACAAAATTCACACATCAACTTGCCAATTTTGCCAACTACAACCATCGGTTCGTTCCCGCAAACTAAAGAAGTTCGTAAAAATCGTGCTGATTTCAAAGCCGGTAAAATTTCTGAAGCTGAATACAATAAATTCATCGAAGAAGAAACTATCCGCACTATCCGTTTCCAAGAAGAAATTGGCATTGACGTTTTAGTTCACGGTGAATTTGAACGTAACGACATGGTAGAATATTTCGGTGAGCAATTAGCCGGTTTCTTTTTCACTAAGAATGGTTGGGTTCAAAGCTACGGTTCACGCTGTGTAAAACCTCCGGTAATTTTCGGTGATGTTTCACGTCCAACTCCGATGACTGTTGCTTGGGCTGAATTTGCTCAAAGCCAAACCAAACAGATCATGAAAGGTATGTTGACTGGCCCAATCACCATTTTGCAATGGTCATTCGTTCGTGACGATCAGCCACGCAAAGATACTGCGTTGCAAATCGCTTTCGCAATTCGTGATGAAGTTTGTGATTTGGAAAAAGCTGGCATCAAAATCATTCAAATCGACGAAGCCGCTCTTCGCGAAGGCTTGCCAATTCGCCGCGCTAACTGGGAAACTTACTTGAAATGGGCTGTTGATGCTTTCAGAATCAGTGCTTCTGGCATTGAAGACAGAACTCAAATTCACACTCACATGTGCTATTCTGAGTTCAACGACATAATCGCAGCAATCGCCGATATGGACGCTGACGTAATCTCAATTGAAACTTCACGTTCACAAATGGAATTGCTCAATGCTTTCGTTAACTTCAAATATCCAAATGAAATTGGACCCGGCGTTTACGATATCCATAGCCCTCGCGTTCCAAGCAAAGAAGAAATGGTTAACCTTTTGAAAAAAGCGTTGGACGTTTTGAAAGCTGATCAAATTTGGGTAAATCCAGATTGCGGACTTAAAACTCGCGATTGGCCAGAAACCAAAGCCGCTTTGAAAGAAATGGTTGATGCAACTAAAGCTTTGAGAGCGCAATTGTAATCTTGATTGTCATCTAAGATTTAAAAAACCGGTCCGTAAAAAATTACGGGCCGGTTTTTTATTGCTCGTAAATCAGAATTCAATCGCTGCGAAATGATTTAAGATGAAAAAATTTCTCATGTGATGGCACTCCACTCAATTCAACAGCTAGAATTAATCACTACAAATCAGAAACTAGAATAACAAATCTAAAAACTCGCGATCTAGTTGATCAAAAGATATAAAATCAGCTCAATTACCAAAACCTCGAACATCTAGTAAATAGAACCTATCTCCTCAATTTTTGCACAACCCAAGGTAGAAATTTTTGTCATCACTTAAACTTTCAGTCGCTAGCAATATTTCTTTCCAAACAAATAATATCAGCGTGTTTGATTTCACCACGATTGAGCATTCACCACTGTAACCCGATTCACCACCGACTTTCGCCACAAGTCGTTTCGGCAATCTATCTTTTCAGCACTGTTGCGTAAATCATAAAATCTTACAAAAGTTTGATTTACAAAAGCGCGCTTAGATCAAAGTTACTACGGATCTATCAACTTCACCACAATCTAAAATGGTCGCAAAAATAAAAACCTTTTCTTTCAACGGCGTTGACGTTGTTGAAGTAGACGTACAAGTCAAAATTACAGAAAGCCATAATCCACATTTTGCAATTGTCGGCTTACCCGACAAAGCCGTTGGAGAATCTAAGGAACGAGTTCGAGCCGCAATCACCTCAACTGGACTGGCTTGGTCTTACAAAAGAATTACCGTTAACTTAGCACCCGCTGATTTACAAAAAGAAGGCGGCCACTTTGATTTACCAATCGCTCTCGGCATTTTGATTGAGATGGGTTTACTTGCTCAAAGTGAAATTGAACGCTTTTTCATTTTAGGAGAATTGTCGCTTGATGGCTCAATAAACTCAATTGGCGGCATAATTTCTGCGGCGATTGGGGCAAATCAAAGAAATTGTGGCATAATTTGTCCAGCAATAAATGGGCGAGAAGCCGCTTGGGCCGGAGATTTGGAAATTATCGCCGCTCCGAATTTATTATCTTTGATTAATCATTTGAAAGGAAACCAAAGCTTACCTCGACCACAAAATAATCAAATCTTGGAAACTCCAACATATCCCGATTTAATCGATATTAAAGGCCAAGAAAGCGCGCGACGAGCTTTGGAAATTGCCGCTGCCGGCGGTCATAATATGTTGATGGTCGGACCACCCGGTACAGGAAAATCAATGCTCGCTTCTCGCTTAGCAGGAATTCTGCCACCACCAGATTTGGAGGAAATTTTGCAAATCAACATGGTTCACAGCGTCAGCGGTAATATTTTAGATGGAAAACTTATTACTAATCGACCTTATCGCAGCCCACATCATTCTTGCTCAATGCCTGCAATGATTGGTGGCGGCGTTAAAGCCAAACCGGGAGAAGTTTCACTGGCACATTGCGGCATTTTATTTTTAGACGAACTTGCTGAATTTCCTCGCCAAGTTCTTGATTCACTGCGTCAACCGCTTGAAACCAGTGAAGTAAGCGTGGCACGTGTTAATGCTCGAATAAATTATCCAGCAAATTTTCAATTGATCGCCGCGATGAATCCTTGTCGCTGCGGCTATTTAGGCGATACAGCTCGTGAATGCAAAAAAGCGCCAAATTGCGGTGAAGAATATAAAAATAAAATTTCTGGGCCGTTGCTTGATCGCATCGACATCACCATCAACGTTTTACAAGTTGACATTTTCGCTCAAGATTTAGGAAAACGCGAAGCTTCTAAAAGCGTCGCTCAACGTGTTTTAGCAGCTCGTGAGATTCAGAAAAATCGTTATGAGTTAGAATCATCAATGCAAAATATTGCAAAACTCAATTCTAAAATTGAGGGACAAACTTTAGAAAAATTCACCGAACTTGACGAAAAATGCCGCGAAATATTGAAAAAATCAGTGGAAAAAATGTCAACCTCAATGCGTGGAATTACTAGAATATTGAGAGTCGCACGCACAATTGCTGACCTGGAAAATAGCGAACAAATAAAACAACATCACTTACTTGAAGCAATTTCGTATCGCCGCAAAATTTAGATTTTTGCTGCTTCTTGGGCGATTATCTGACGCATAAGATCAACATCGCTTAATTGTGGCGCATGACCACAATTTTTAAAAATTTCTAAACGAAAATTAGCAATTCGTTCTTTGAAATATTCAGATTGCGAAGAATGCACAATCATATCGCCAGCACCCTGGAAAAACAAAGTGCGCGGCATTTGAGAAAAATCGAGATCAAAGCAAGAGAATCGTTTTAATTCATCAAGCCAATAAATTAGTCCGGCAAAATTTTTATCGTTAATATCTAAACTACGTGCAATTTCAGAAGCGTGACGATCATTCATCGCCATTAAAATTGAAAATTGTTTCATCGTTTGACTTGGCGCTTTGATCAAATTAGCGCGGAATTCTGCGAAAGTATTTTGCGTCATCGCCGCCATAATTTTCTCTGATTTAACCATTTGGAAAGGCGGTGCGATCAGAATTAACAGTTTTGGCGCAATAATTTTTTTCTCAATCAAACGCAAAGAAAGCTGACCACCTAAACTCCAACCAATCAAAATATCTGGATTTAAATTTTGCGAAGCAACATCAGCAAAAAATTCTTCAACATCACGATACGAAGAGTAATCAAGCGACTGCGCTTGAGC
>JACCDX011605893.1_pt1 | contig 16122 bp, 8 predicted proteins | sample 7449681 | NCBI WGS metagenome assembly JACCDX01 (sample SAMN15323450, study PRJNA562643) | freshwater metagenome | isolation source: river surface water | place: USA:Blue River Watershed | collected 2017-08-18 | reverse complement strand
GGGCAGGCCGAAGCGGCCGACGCCGTCGCCGCGCAGCTGATGTCGACCGACGCGGGCGCCGACCGCAGCTGGCTGCTGCGCGCGCTGATCCAGGAGCGCGCCGGCAAGCCGGCGGGTGCGCTGGCCGCGCGGGCGCTGGCGGGCCTGGAGAAGCGCTGCCCCGTCGGCGACGAGGTGCGCGCCGTGCGCGAACTGGACTGCGATTTCCGCGCCACCTGGGAGGCCGTGCGGCTGCTGATGCGGGAACAGAGCGGGCAGGGCGCCTTCGCCGACGCCGAGGCCAGTGCGCGCCGCGCGCTGGCGCTGGCCCGTGCCGGCGGCGACCGGCACCTGGCGGCGCTCAGCCTGGGATATCTGGCCAGTGCGCTGCAGCTGCTGGACCAGCCGGACGCAGCGCGCACGCAGCTCCGTGCGGCCCAGGCCGAGGCCCAGGGCGACCCGGTGGCCGGCGCCCGGGTGCGCCACGTCGAGGCCTTCATGGCCCGCCGCGTGCGCGATGCCGGCGCGGTGCGGGCGGCGCTGGAGGCCGGCCTGCAACTGGCCGAGCAGGCCGACGCGCCGCACTTCGCGGCGCAGATGCGGGTCAATCTGGTCGATGCCTACATGCACCTGGGCCTGCTGCAGGAGGCGCTGGCCAGCGGCAAGCGCGCGCTGCCGGAGCTGCAGCGTTTCCATGACCGCCCGGCTGAGCGCAGCCTGCATCACAACCTGGCCGTGGCCCACATCAAGCTGCACCAATTCGATGCCGCCCGGCAGGAGCTGGCCCGTGTGGCGGCGCTGCCGAGCGACCCGCTGGACCTGGTGCCGCGCGCACGCGAGCTGCGCGAGCTCGGCGACAGCTGGGCCGAGGCCGGCCAGCATCGCGAGGCGCTGGCCGCCTTTCACGGCGAACGCGAGCTCAATGACCGCGCCAACGAGCGCAGCCGCGCGGCCGCGCTGGAGGAGCTGCGGCGCAAATACGATACGGTGGCCCGCCAGCGTGATCTCGACCTGCTGGCGCGGGACGGCCAGCTCAAGGACCAGCAGCTGGAGAATGGCCGCCTCGCGCAGCGCGTCGGCGTCGCGATTGGCGCGTTGCTGCTGCTGTCGGTGGCGCTGATCGGCGTCACACTGCTGCGCATGCACCGCGCCCAGGCGCGGCTGACCGCCAACCAGCGCCTGTTGCGCACCCAGAGTGAACGAGACCCGTTGACCGATCTCTCCAACCGCCGCCACTTTCTCGCCGTCATGGACGCCCGCGCGCGCCAGGCCGGCGCGGACGGCTTTCGGGGGGCGCTGTTGATGATCGACGTCGACCACTTCAAGCACGTCAACGACGCGCACGGCCACGCCGCCGGTGACGCGGTTCTGGTCGAGGTGAGCCGGCGCATCCGCGCCGCCGTGCGCGACAGCGACCTCGTTGTGCGCTGGGGCGGCGAGGAATTCCTCGTCTTCGCCCCCGAGCTGGCCGGGCTTGACCTGGCGCACATGACCGAGCGGGTGCTGCAGGGCATCGGCCGCAGCCCCATCGCCACTCCCGACGGCGCGCTGCGCGTCACGGCTTCCATCGGGTTCGCGAGCTTCCCGCTGCCCTGCACGGGCCGGCCGGGCGAGGCCTTGCCGCTGCATTGGGAGCAGGCCGTCAACTGGGTCGACATGGTGCTCTACAAGGCCAAGGCAGAGGGCCGCAACCGCGCCGTGGGCATCGAGGGCGTGGCAGCCGCCGACGCCGACACGGTGTCCGCCATCCTGCAGGATTTCGATGCCGCCTGCCTGCAGGGCCAGGTGCGGCTGCATGTGCTGGCGGGGTCTGCATGAAGGAGCGCCGGCCATGACCGGGTTGTGCTGCCCGCGGCGCGCGCTGCTGCTCTGGCTTGCCAGCGCCAGGGCGATGGCGCAGCCGAGTCCACCGGCATGGCCGAGCCGGCCGCTGCGCATCGTCGTGCCCTATGTGCCGAGCGGCGCTGCCGACATCGCGGCCCGCCTGCTGGCGCCGGAGCTGCAGAAAGGCCTGGGCCAGGCCGTGCTGGTGGACAACCGCCCAGGCGCCGACGGCAATATCGGCGCCGCCGAAGTCGCGAGTGCCAACGATGGCCACACGCTGCTGATGGGCAGCGTCGGCACGCACGTGGTCAACCCGTTGCTGTCGCGCCGCCTGCCCTACGACGCGGTGAAGGACTTCGCGCCCATCAGCCTCGTGGCCACCGTGCCGCTGGTACTGGTGATGAACCCGGCATCGGCCCAGGCGATGGGTGTGCGGCGGCTGGGCGACCTGATCAGCGCCGCAGGCCAGCAGCCCGGCCGGCTGCATTTCGCCTCCAGCGGCAACGGCAACCCTTCTCACCTGGCGGGCGAGTTGTTCAAGCGGCGCACGCAGACCTACATGCTGCACTTTCCCTACCGCAGCACGGCGTCTGCGGAACAGGACGTCATCGCCGGCAACATGGACCTGATGTTCGACACGCTGCCGTCGGCGCTGCCGCAGATCCGCGCCGGCCGGCTGCTGGCGCTGGCCGTGACCAGCGCGCAGCGCAGCCCCAGCCTGCCGGACCTGCCCACCGTGGAGGAAGCCGGCGGCCCGGCGCTGCAGGGCTATGAGGCCAGCATCTGGCTCGCGTTGTTCGCGCCCAGCTGCCAACCGGCCGAGCAGCTGGCGCGGCTGCAGCGTGACACCGTCGCCGCGCTGGCCGGGCCGGCGCTGCGCGAGCGGCTGACGGCGCGCGGCATGCTGGTGCGCGGCACGGGCGGCGCCGACCTGGCTGCGCTGATGGCGGCCGAGACGGCCAAGTGGGCGAGGGTCGTGCAGCTGTCGGGCGTCAGGGCCGATCGATGAAACCCGTCGCGACGCCGGGCGCGGCCGGCCGGTTGCAAGCGCTCGTCCCCACCTGGCGTGCCGACCTGGTGGCCGGCCTGGTGGTGGCGGTGCTGCTCATCCCGCAGAGCCTGGCCTACGCGATGCTGGCCGGCCTGCCGCCGCAGGTGGGCCTGTATGCCAGCCTGCTGCCGCTGCTGGGTTATGCCGCGCTGGGCTCCAGCCCGGTGCTGGGCCTGGGGCCCGTGGCCGTGCTGGCGCTGATGATCATGCAGGCCCTGAGCGGGCTGCCGGCCGGCGTGACCGTCGAGGCGGGGGCGCTGGTGCTGGCCGCGGAGGTGGGGCTGCTGCTCGCGCTGGCGGCGCTGCTGCGGCTGGACGCGCTGTCCAGCCTGCTGTCGGTGCCGGCGCTGCGCGGTTTCGAGAACGGCGCCACGCTGATGATCGCGGCCAGCCAGGTGCCGGTGCTGCTGGGCAGCGCGGCGACGGGCTCCACGCTGCCGACGCTGGTGCGGGCCGCGCTGCGGCAGGGCATCACGCCGCTGAGCGCGGCCTGGGGCGCGGCGGCCATCGCGCTGCTGCTGCTGTCGCGCCGCGCCAGTTCGCGCGTGCTGGCACGGCTGGCACCGCTGCTGCTGCTGGTGGCGGCGATGGCGTTGTCGGCATGGACGCCGGCCGCCGACGGCGTGGCCCAGGTGGGCGCGCTGCCGTCGCTGGCGCTGCCGCTGGGCCTGCCGCCGCTGGCCACCGCGCTGTGGCTGCAGCTGCTGCCGTCGGCGGCGCTCGTCGCGCTGATGGGTTTCGTGTCCAGCCTGGCGGTGGCCGAGTCGCTGGCGCAACGGCGTGGCGAAAAGCTGCTGCCGGCGGCCGAGATGCGCGGCCTGGCGGCGGCCAACCTCGTCGCTGCCGTCAGCGGCGGCATGCCGGTGGCGGGCAGCTTCTCGCGCAGCATCCTGCTGCACGAGGCGGGCTCGCAGAGCCGCTGGTCGCTGGTGTTCGTGGCCGCCTTCATGGGCCTGGCCATGCTGGTGCTCGCCGAGCCGCTGGCCCACCTGCCCAAGCCGGTGCTGGCCGCCACCATCGTCGTGGCCGTGCTGGGCGGCTTCACGCTGCGGCACTACCGCGACGCCTGGCGCTATGCCCGCGCGGAAGGCCTGCTGATGATCGCCGTCACCGCCGCCGTGCTGCTGTGGAGCGTGGGCGCCGCGCTGGCCATCGGCGTGGTCGGCTCCATCGCGCTGCTGATCCAGCGCACCGCGCAGCCGCATGTGGCGCGCATCGGCCGCGTGCCTGGCACCCACCATTACCGCAACGTCGAGCGCTACCGCGTCGAGTGCCCGCCGGAGGTCGTCGGCCTGCGCATCGACGAGAGCCTGGTGTTCACGAACGCGCGCGGGCTTGCCGACGCGGTGCTGGCGCGCGTGCGCGAGCACCGCAGCGTCGTGGGCGAGCCGCGCCGGGTGCTGCTGCTGATGGCACCGGTCAATCACATCGACGTGTCGGGCCTCACCGCGCTGCAGGAGCTGCACGCCGCGCTGCAGGCCGAGGGCTTGCGGCTGGAGTTCTCCGAGGTCAAGGGGCCGGTGCTGGACCGCCTGCGCGCGGTCGGCTGGCTGGAGCGCTACGACGTGTCGCTCTACCTCAGCCACCACGACGGCGTCCAGGCCGGCGAGCACGGCCTGCGGCCCAGCCTGGCCGATCACGACGCGCCGGGCCAGCTCTAGGCGTCTCGCGGCGCCTTGTCCTACCTGGTTTGCGCATTCCCGTAGGCCCGAAAGGCTGGCCGGCTTCTGCTACCGTCTCGGCCCAATTAGCGCTCGAGACGCCATGAACGACAAAAAGACTCTGCTCGGCATCCGCCGTGGCATCGAGAAGGAAAGCCTGCGCGCGCTGCCCGGCGGAGGCCTCGCGCTGACGCCGCACCCGCTGTCGCTCGGGTCGGCGTTGACGCACCCGCACATCACCACCGACTACAGCGAATCGCAGCTGGAGCTCATCACCGGCGTGCATGCCGGCGTCGACGAAGCCTTGCGCGAGCTCACCGAGATCCACCAGGCCGTCTACCGCGCGCTCGGCGACGAGCGGCTGTGGGTCAGCTCCATGCCCTGCGGCCTGCCGGCTGACGAGACCATCCCCATCGGCCGCTACGGCTCCAGCAACGTCGGGCGCGCCAAGAGTGTCTACCGCATGGGCCTGGGCCAGCGCTACGGCCGGCGCATGCAGACCATCTCGGGCATCCACTACAACTGGTCGCTGCCGGGGGTGTCGACGGACGGCTACTTCGGCGCCATCCGCAATTTCCGCCGCGAGGGCTGGCTGCTGCTGTACCTGTTCGGTGCCAGCCCGGCGCTGTGCCACAGCTTCGTGCACGGCCGCGACCACGGCCTGCAGCCGCTGGCCGAGCACACGCTGTATCTGCCGCATGCCACGTCGCTGCGCATGGGGCGCCTGGGCTACCAGAGCGACGCACAGGCCAGCATCGCCGTCAGCTACAACTGCCTGGAAAGTTATGCGGCCTCGCTGCAGGCGGCGCTGAGCAGCCCCTACCCGGCCTACGAGGCCATCGGCGTGCAGACGCCCGGCGGCGACTACAACCAACTGTCCACCAGCCTGCTGCAGATCGAGAACGAGTTCTACAGCACCATCCGCGCCAAGCGCGTGATCCGCTCGGGCGAGCGGCCGCTGCACGCGCTGCGCGAGCGCGGCGTCGAGTACATCGAGGTGCGGTTGATGGATCTCGACCCCTTCGAGCCGGTGGGCATCGGCGCCGACGCGATCCGCGTGCTCGACGCCTTCCTGCTGCACTGCCTGCACAGCGACAGCCCGCACGACACGCCCGACGAGATCGCGGCCAACGGCCGCAACCAGCACCGCGTCGCGGCGCGTGGCCGGGAGCCGGGCCTGATGCTGGAGCACTGGCAAGGTGGCGAGCGCTCGCTGGCCGACTGGGCGCGGCAGATCCTGGCCGGCTGCGCCGTGCAGGCCGACGCGCTGGACGCCGCCCATGGCGGCAGCGCCTATCGCGACGCGCTGCGCCGCGTGGGCGAGCGGCTGGAACGGCCCGAGCTGTGCCCGTCGGCGCGTGTGCTGGCGGTCATGGCCCAGGATTTCGGCGACAGCCATGTGGGCTTCATCCGCCGCCAGAGCGAGGCCACGCGCGCCGCGCTGCTGGCGCTGCCATTCCCCGAGGCGCTGCAGCAGCGTTTCGACGCCATGGCGGCCGCGTCGCTGGCCGAGCAGGCCCGCATCGAGGCGGCCGACTCGATGGATTTCGAGACCTTCCGGCGCTTTTACGTCGCGCCCGAGCGCATGGCCGTTTAGGCCGACTCCGTGAAACCGGGCGCGTCGTCGAAGATGACGCCGGCCTGAGCGGCCTTGGGGCTGCGGGCCCAGGCCACCAGCGCGTCGGCGGCCATCGGCCGCGCATAGAGGTAGCCCTGCAGCTTGTCGCAGCGCTTGGCCCGCAGCACGGCCGCCTGGCCCTCGGTTTCCACACCTTCGGCCACCACCTCCAGCCCCAGCGCGTGGGCCAGCTCGATGACGGCCTTGACGATGGCGCGGGCGTCGGCACTGGTCTCCAGGTCCTGCACGAAGCTGCGGTCGATCTTGAGCTGCGACACCGGCAGACGGCGCAGGTAGGCCAGGCTGGAGTAGCCGGTGCCGAAGTCGTCGATGGACAGGCTCACGCCCAGGTCGCCCAGGCGCTGCAGCACGCGCTCGGTGGCGGCGGCGTCCTCCATCGCGACCGATTCGGTGATCTCGCAGCTCAGCTGTGACGCATCCAGCTGGTGGCGCGCCAGCGCCTGCTGCAGCCGCTGCAGCAGCGCCTCGGGCTGACGCAGCTGTTGCACGGAGAGGTTGATCGCGACACGCAGGCGCAGGCCTTCGTCGCGCCAGGCCGCCATCTGGCGGCAGGCTTCGTCGATGACCCAGTCGCCTAAAGCGGTGATGACGCCGAAGCGCTCCGCCACCGGGATGAAGCTGCCCGGGCCGACCGGCCCGCGCTGCGGGTGCTGCCAGCGCAGCAGCGCCTCCACGCCCAGCACGCGCGCGGTGGCGCCAGACACCTTGGGCTGGTAGTGCAGGCACAAGCCCTGCCCGCCGTTTTCGAGCGCGGCACGCAGGTCGCGGGCGAGCTCCAGCTGGTCGCGCACGCCGTCCTGCATGTGGGCCTCGAAGAAGGCGAAGCCGTTGCCGCCGCCGCGCTTGACGGCCTGCGCTGCCGAGCCGGCCTGGGCGATGAGCGTGCGGCCGGGCACCTCGGTGCCGGCATGCAGCGCGATGCCGATGGACGCCGTCAGCCGCAGTGGCTGGTCGCCTTCGGTCACGTTGATTGACAGCGGCAGCGCCAGCGAATCGAGCAGGCGTTGCGCCACTTGCGCCAGCACCGCCTCGCCGCTTTCGCCTTCCAGCAGCAGCACGAATTCGTCGGCGCCGATGCGGGCCAGCGTGTCATGGCTGCGGGCCTGGGCCTGCAGGCGGCCCGCCACCTCGCACAGCACCGCATCGCCGGCGGCATGGCCGAAGGCCTCGTTGACGGGCTTGAAACCGTCCAGGTTCAGCATCAGCAGCGCGACGCTGGCGCCGCTGCGCTGGCCGCGTGCCATCGCGTGGCCGAGGCGGTCGTCCAGCAGCTGGCGGTTGGCCAGGCCGCTGAGCGGGTCGCGCAGGGCCTGTTCGGCCAGCTCGGTCGTCGCCCGGTGCAGCGACTGTTGCAGCCGCTGGGCACGGCGGCGCAGCCGGGCGTCGAGCATGGAGGTGAACAGCGTCAGCAGCAGCAGCGCCAGCGTGGCCCCGGCGACGAGGTGATCCAGGTTGTCGCCTTCCAGCGAATCGACGCTGAGGCAGATGCTGTTCTCGGCGATGCCGGCGGCGGCCATGCCCGTGTAGTGCATGCCGGCCACGGCGGCGCCCATCACGAGCGCGGCAGCGAGCTGCCCCCAGCGGGCCTGCCGCGCGCTGAGCCGGCGCAGCCAGAAGAAGATGAGGAGCGCCGCGGCGGAGGCGCCAGCAGCCACGGCCGCCGAGATGGCGACGAGCCAACCGTTCCAGCGAATGCCCGGCGCCAGTTCCAGCGAGGCCATGCCGATGTAGTGCATGCCGCAGATGCCGGCGCCCATGCTCAGCGCGCCGGCGGCCAGCCGCCCCGGGGTCAGCGTGTCTTCGGCGGCGACGCGCAGGGCGATGGCCGACACCGCGACGGCGGCGATCCAGCTCAGCGCCGTGATGGCGGCGTCGTAACCCACCGGGAAGGGCAGGCGTAGCGCCACCATGCCGATGAAATGCATCGCCCAGATGCCGCTGCCCAGCGACAGCGAGCCCGCCAGCCACCATACGCGCCGGATGACGGCGTCTGTCGTCCGCACGCGCTGCGCCAGGTCCAGCGCGACGAAGGACGCGAGGACCGCGGTCAGGTAGGACACCACGACCACCGCCGGGTCGAAGCGCAGCGCGAGGTCGGCGACGGGCATGGTTGAGTATGGCGGCGCGATCGCGCGCACGCGCCGTGCGGCGGCGCCGCCACTGCGGCAGCCTTCACGCCGGCAGCGACAAATGCATAAAAAAAGACCCGGTCAGCAAGCTGCCGGGTCTTCAAGCCCTCGGGGTTGAGGGCGTCGTTGGGACGTCCAATGTAGGCGGCGCCGGCCGGCATGGGGGGGCACTATTCACGGGGCATTACCCATAATCCGTCTATGAACCGAGCCCCTGAAGCCTTCTCCGAGACCGATCTGGAGCGCCTGCAAGCGCTGCTGGACGCGCTGCCCGCACCGCTGGAGCCGCTGGACGTCAGCATGCTGGACGGCTATCTGTGCGGTGTGCTGCTGCAGCCCGAAGCCGTGCCGCTGGGCGCCTGGCTGCCACCCTTGCTCGATACCGAGGGCCGCCCGACGCCCCAGCGCGTGGACGACGAACTGCTGGCGCTGCTGCGCCGGCGGCACAAGGAGCTCAATGTCGCCATCGCCGGCCGGCAGTGGTTCGACCCGTGGATCTTCGAGCTCGACGAGACCGAGGACCCCAGCGAGACCGTGCTGCCGTGGGTGGCGGGTTTCGCGCACGCGCTGGATGCGCATCCGGCGCTGATGCGGCTGCCGGAGGAGCCGATGCTGGAGCCGCTGGCGGCGATCTACCTGCACCTGGACCCCGACGACCTGGAAGACGCTGACGCGCTGCTGGAGGAGATCGAGTCGCTGGAGCCGCCGGCCGACCTGGAGGAGGCCGTGGAAGGCCTGGTCAGCGCGGTGTTGATGCTGGCGGACGTGTCGCGGCCGGTGAAGGCGCCGCCGCGGAATGCGCCACAGGGCACCCAGCGGCGCCGCAGCCCGCCACCGCGCCGCTAGTCGCGGTTTTCGGTCCGAGCGCTGGGCCGCTCCCGAGCCGGCCCGTTTGGCGATGTGCTTGCGGCTCAATGCCGCAAGCATCGCCGTCCCCTCGGGGGACCGACCCGATGCGCCCGCGCTCAGCGCGGCGCGTCTGGGCGAGGGGCCCTGGGATCGCGCGTCTGGCGCTTGAGCCAGGTGCTCATTTCCCACAGCGTGTGCCCCACCGACTCGCGCGCGCTGTAGCCGTGCGATTCGTGCGGCAGCGTCACGTAGCGCACCTGGCCGCCGGTGCCGGCCAGCGCCTGGTAGAAGCGCGCCGACTGGATGGGGAAGGTGCCGGGGTTGTCGTCGCTCTCACCGTGGATGAGCAGCAGCGGCTCCTTGAGCTTGTCGGCGAAGTTGAACGGCGACAGCTTCAGGTACACGTCCTGCGCCTCCCAGTAGGTACGGCGTTCGCTCTGGAAGCCGAACGGCGTCAGCGTGCGGTTGTAGGCGCCGCTGCGGGCGATGCCGGCCTTGAACAGGTCGGTGTGGGCCAGCAGGTTGGCCGTCATGAAGGCGCCGTAGCTGTGGCCGCCCACGACCATCTGCTGCGGGTCGCTGACGCCCAGTTCGGCCGCCTTGTCGATGATGGCCTTGGCATTGGCGGTGATCTGCTCGACGAAGCTGTCGTTGACGGTCTTGGGGTCGCCGACGACCGGCATCGTGGCGTCCATCAGCACGACGTAGCCGTCCAGCGCCATCATGACCGGGCTGGCGCCCGCGAGCTGCACGAAACGGCTGCCGGACCCGCTGACCTGACCGGCCGTGGACGCGTCAGTGAACTCCAGCGGGTAGGCCCAGACCAGCGTCGGGCGGCGTTCGCCGGCCTGGTAGTCGGGCGGCAGGTAGAGCCAGAACGACAGCTCCACGCCGTCGGCGCGCTTGAACTTGACCAGCTCGCGCTTGATCGCGCGCAGCTGCGGCGCGGGGTCGGCGTTGCGGGTCAGGGGCTGCAGCTGCGCAAAGTCCGCGCCGCTGCGCAGCACGAGGTTGGGCGGCTCGGTGGCGCTTTCGCGGCTGGTCAGCAGGCGGCCCTGCATCGGCCCGTCGGCCAGCAGCGTGAGCGGGCGCTCATAGTGCGTGGTGCCGGAGCGGAACAGGCGCGTGGCCTTGCCGTCCTTGAGGCTGTAGCTGTCGATGAAGGGCAGGTCGCCCTCCTTGCTGGCGCCGGCGCCGGCCAGCAGCAGGCGGTCGCCGCCGTCCACGCGCACGATGGTGCGGCCGTTGGGCAGCACACGCGTCAGCGGCTGGCCGGGGTCGCCGTAGCGGTCGCGCATGGAACGGTCCTGCAGGCGCTGCTTCGGGGCCGAGGCATCCAGCGAGACGAGATCGGCGGTGAGCCACAGGCGGTCACGGTCGACGTCGGCCACGATGGCGCGGTCGCCCGCCTCGACGAAGCTCAGGTTGACGAGCCGGCCCGTCGTGCGGTGCACTTCGCGGGCTTCGCCCTGGTAGGGCGGGTCCAGCCGCATCAGCCGGTCGCGCGCCGGCACCTTGTTGCGCTGGTCGCCGCCGTCCAGCGCCTCGACCCAGTAGACGGCGCCGTTGGCCAGCGGGGACGCCCAGAAATTGCGCGGCCCGGTGATGACGCCTTCGACCGGCACGCCCTCCTTGAGCTTGACGGTACCGAGGTCGCGCAGCAGCCGGCCGTTCGCGTCGCGCAGTTCCACCTGGCGGGCGAAATCGCGCCAATCGACCTGGTAGCTGAACGGCGCCACCAGGCGCTCGGTCAGCAGCGTGCCCTGGGTGCCGACCACTTCGAGGTTGGCGTACAGGCCCGGCGTGCCGATCTCGTGCGAGGCGCCGGTCGACAGCTTGATGCGGCGCAGCGCGGAGCTGGCGTGGTGGGCGAACAGCGCGTCGTCCTGGCTGTTCTTCAGCAGGTCCTGCAGCGTGCGCTCCGGCGAGTTGCGGCCCATGGATTCCTGGACGCTCGGGCCGCTCGGCGCCGAGAAGACGGGTGCCGGGCCGCGCTGCTCGGGCACGGTCAGCGCGACGATCTCGTCAGGCGCGAGCCAGGCCACCGACCCGTCGAGGATGGTGTTGAGCCGCACGCCCTTGAGCTGCTTGACCTTGGCCGTGGCCACGTCACCCACCCACAGCTCGGTGGCGTTGGCGGTGCGGCGGTTGAGCAGGAAGTGCTTGCTGTCCGGCGACCAGCGCAGCGACGTGAACGTGCCGCCCGCCGGCAGCTGGACGGCGCGCTCGGCGGCGCCCGGGTTGGCCAGCTCACGCAGCGAGATCGACTCGATGGTGGCCGTGAGCTGCGGGCTGCTGGCGGCGGCATCGATGCGCAGGCCGGCCAGGCGCAGGATGGGGCGCGACAGCTCGGCCACGCTGCGGTAGCGCCGCGTGGCGATGCTGGCCAGCGTGCGCTGGTCGGGCGACAGCGAATGGGCCGGCAGCGTCGGCGCGTCCAGCACCGCGCGGATCTCGGCGGAGGGCTGCTGGTAGGTCTGGGACAGCGGCGCGTCGGCGGCGCGGGCCGTGGTGGCGGCCAGCGCGACGGTGGCCCAGGTCAGGGCTTTCAACATGAGGTGGATCCTCGGGGGAGCGAAGCCGCGCAGGCTACCAGCCGGCGCTGCGGCTGACGCAGGTCACACCGCGTTGAACAAGCGCTGCGCGTGCAGGCCCAGGCCGGTCGCCACCGACGCGAAGCGGTCGCCGGTGACGCGGCGGGCCTGCGGGAAGCCGGCGGCCATGCCGTCCACGAGCAGCCGCAGCCCCGTCGAGCCGCCGGTGAAGTACAGCGCGTCGATCTGCTCGGCGCGCAGCCCGGCCTGCGCCACGGTTTCGTGGGCGGTCGCGATGATGCGGTCGAGGTCGGCGCGCAGCGCGTCGACGGCGGTCTTCTCGCTGAGGGGCAGCACGAGGCCGCGCTCGATGTGGCCCAGGTCCACCGTCGTGTCGGCGCCGCCGGAGATGTCGATCTTGGCGCCTTCGGCCCGCGCGGCCAGTTCGTGGCCCAGGCGTTCCTCCAGCACCGTCATGAGCCGGGCGTGGTGGCGCACGTCGCCGAACCAGCTCTTCATGCCGCGCCATTCGGCCACGCGCAGCGGCGCGTAGCAGGTGTTGATGAGGTGCCAGGTCGACAGGTCGAAGTAGATGCCGCTGGGCACCTCGCGGCCGCTCGGGCCGGTGCTGCGGTAGCCGAAGGCCTGCAGCAGGCCGGCGAGTTCGATGTGGCGGTCGAAGTCGGTGCCGGCGATGTGGATGCCGTGGCTGGCCAGGATGTCGTCGCGGCGCGCGAGCCGTTGCATGCGCTCGGGGCCCACGCGCACGATGGAGAAGTCGCTGGTGCCGCCGCCGATGTCGGCCACCAGCACGATCTGCTCCTGCGTGGCCTGCTGCTCGAAGTCGAAGGCCGCCGCGATGGGTTCGTACTGGAAGTGCACGTCGGTGAAACCCACGGCCCGCGCGCACGCTTCGAGCTGGGCCTGGGCGGCGGTGTCGCGCGCCGGTTCGCCGTCGACGAAGAACACCGGGCGGCCCAGCACCGCGCGCGTCGGCTCGCCGGCCAGGCGGCGCAGCCGCTTCAGATAGCCCGAGACGATGTCCGAATACTTGGCGCCGCGGCCGCCGCCGACATCGGTGGTCTGGTCGATCAGCGGCGAGCCGAGGATGCTCTTCATCGAGCGCATGAGCCGGCCTTCGTGGCCCTCAATGTAGGCCTTCACGGCCGCCCGGCCGAAGGCGCGCGGCGGGCCGTCGGCGTCGTGGGCGCCTTCGCTGAAATAGAAGACGGCCGTGGGCATGGTGCGCTGGCCGGGTTCGAGGTCGACGAGGCGCATGCCGCGCGCACCGTCGGGCACGGCGACGGCCGAGTTGGAGGTGCCGAAGTCGATGGCGCAAAAGGCGGGAGCGGCGTTCATGGCGCGTTCGTGTCATGCGGCCGGCCTCCGGGCCAGCCCTGTGAGGGGCCGCGCATTCTAGGAACACAATCGCGCGCCTGTTGTCGGAGACATGATGAAACCCCGCTTTTTCGCCCCGCTCCTGCTCGCTGCCGCGCTGGCAGCCTGTGGTCAACGCTCCGAGGAGGAACTGCTCGCCGCCGCGCAGCAGCGCGTCGAGCAGAGGGACGTGGCCGGCGCGATCATCGAGCTGAAGAATCTGCTCCAGAAGAACCCGGATAACGCCCAGGGGCGGCTCCTGCTGGGGCAGATGCTGCTGGAGTCCGGCGACCTCGCGGGCGCGGAAATCGAACTGCGTCGTGCGCTGGAAATGGGCGCGCCGCGCGACAAGGTGGTGCCGCTGCTGGCGCAGGCGTTGCTGAGCTCGGGCCAGGCGCGCAAGCTGATCGGCGATTTCGCCGAGCAGAGCCTGGCCGATCCGCAAGCCATGTCTTCGCTGCAGCAGACGCTGACGCAGGCCTTCCTCGCCGAAGGCAACCTGCCGCAGGCCAAGGTGTCGGCGGCGCGTGCGTTGCAGCTGACGCCGGACGTCGAAGGCGCCGTCATCGCCAGTGCCCGCACCAAGCTGGCCGGCGGCTTTGCCGACGAGGCGCTGGCGGCGCTGGACCAGCTGCTGCAACGCTCACCCAAGGCCGCCAAGGCGCTGCAGCTGAAGGCCGAGGTGCTGCTGACGCGCGGCAAGGCAGAGGACGCCGAACCGTTGCTGGCCCGGGTGCTGGAGCTCGACCCCGTCAATTACGAGGCCCGCGCGCTGCTGGTGCGCCTGGCCTTCGCGCGCCAGCAGGTGGAGGAGGCGGCCAAGCTCATCGAGGGCATGCCGGCGGCGCTCGGCAAGAAACCGCAGGGACGCTTCCTGCAGGCGCAGCTGGCGCTGGCCAGGAACGACGCCGTCAAGGCCAAAGAGCTGGCGCTGCCGCTGCTCAAGCTCATGCCCAGCTATGTGCCGCTGTTGCGCCTGGCCGCCGGCGCGCACCAGCAACTCGGTGAGCTGGCGGATGCCGAGAACCTGCTGAACCAGGCGCTCAAGGTGGCGCCGGAAGACGGCGGGCTGCGTCGGCAGTTCGCGTCACTGCAGTTGCAGCGCCGGGCGCCGGCCAAGACTCTGGAGACGCTGCGCCCCGTGCTCGAAGCCGGCCGCGCCGATGCCGAGACGCTGATGCTGGCCGGCAATGCGCAGCTCATGCAGGGCAATTTCGAAGGGGCCGACCAGGCCTTCGGCGCCGCCGCCAAGCTGCGCCCGGACGACACCAAGACGCAGGCGGCGCTGGCGCTGACCGCCATCGCCCGCGACACCGCGGCGCCCGGGGCCGCAGCCCGCGCCAAGGCCGATGCCGCGCTGGCCCAGCTGCGCGAGCTGGCCGCGAAAGACAGCGGCAGCAACTACGACCTGATGGTCGTCAACACGTTGATGCGCCGCCAGGACCAGGCCGGTGCGCTGGCCGCCATCGACAAGTTGGCGCCCAAGATGAAGGACAGCCCCATCCCGCAGGCCCTGCGCGGGCGCATCCTGCTCGTGCGCAAGGACACGGCCGCGGCGCAGGCGGCGTTCGACGCGGCCTTGAAGGTCGACGCCGGCTACCTGCCCGCCGTGCTGGGCCTCGTGAGCATCGACATGCAGGCCCAGCGCAGTGACGCTGCGGTCAAGCGGCTGGAAGACTTCGTCGCCAACCAGAAGAGCTCGCCGCAGGCCCGGCTGGCGCTGGCCGAGCTGCTGGTGCAGACGCGCGCGCCGGCGGAGCGCGTGACGGAGGTGTTGGCCGCCGCCGTGCGCGAGGAGCCCAACGAGGCCGGGCTGCGCATGGCGCTCATCGACCACCAGCTGCGGCAGGGCAACGTGGCGCAGGCGGCGCAGGCCGCGCAGGAAGCCGTGGCCGCGCAGCCTCAGAACCCCGATCTGCTGGAGCGCCTGGCCCGCACGCAGGCTGCACAGGGCGATCGGGCGCAGGCCGGCAAGACCTACGCGCGCCTGACCGCGCTGGCCCCCACGCGTGCCTATGGCTGGCTGGGCCAGGCACAGCTGCGGCTGCTGGACAAGGACTACGCCGGGGCGGAGCGCGAGGTCAAGCGCGCGCTGGAGGCCGAGCCGGGCTCGGTCGTCGCGCAGCGCCTGCTGATCCAGCTGGCTGCTCGCCAGGGGCGCGTGGACGAAGCCATTGCCGCGCTGCACGAGCGCCAGAAGAAGAACCCGCGTGAGGTGTATGCGCTGACGGCCGAGGCCGACATCGAGCTGGGCCGCCAGCGGCCTGACGCCGCCATCGCGCTGCTGCGCAAGGCCGTGGCGCTGCCCGACGCGGGCGACGCGCCGCAACGCCTGTTCGCGGCGCTGCTGGGCAACAAGAAGCGCGAGGAGGCCCTGGCCTTCGAGAGCCAGTGGCAGGCCGCGCATCCGCGCGACACGGTCTTCCCGCTGGCGGCGGCCGATCTGACGCTGACGCGCGGTGATTTCGACGGCGCGCTGGTGCGCTACGAGGCGCTGCTCAAACGCAGCCCGGATGCGCCCATGCTGATCAACAACGTCGCCTGGCTGCGCAGCAAGACGGGCAAGCCCGGCGCGCGGGAGCTGGCCGAACGGGGCCTGCAGCTCAAGCCCGATAACGGCACGTTGCGCGACACCTACGCCACCGTGCTGGCCAACGACAAGCAGTTCGCCAAGGCGATCAGCGTGCAGCGCCAGCTCGTCGAGGAGCAGCCCGACCAGCCCACCTACAAGCTGACGCTGGCGCAGATCCTGATCCAGTCGGGCGACAAGGCCGCCGCCAAGGGCGAGCTCGAGAGCCTCGCGCGACTGGGCCCGAAATTCCCTCAGCAGAAGGAAGTCGAGGCGCTGTTGAAAGCGCTGTGATTCAGGCGGCGCCGTAGAAGCCGAAACTCATCGCCGGTTTGCGCCCCGCGATGAGCTCGGCCAGCGCGCGGCCCGAGCCGGCGCCGTGCGTCCAGCCCAGCGTGCCGTGGCCGGCATTGATCCACAGGTTGCGGGCGCGCGTGCTGCGGCCGATGTAGGGGATGTTGGTGGGCGTGCTGGGGCGCAGCCCGGCCCAGTAGTTCGGCTCGCTCAGGT
>JACCDX010103036.1_pt1 | contig 16122 bp, 6 predicted proteins | sample 7449681 | NCBI WGS metagenome assembly JACCDX01 (sample SAMN15323450, study PRJNA562643) | freshwater metagenome | isolation source: river surface water | place: USA:Blue River Watershed | collected 2017-08-18 | reverse complement strand
ATGAACGTAGATGGAATGATGATAAACATGACAAATACGATAAATATGAACGTTCTTTTGAATTTAAAGGTCGTCGTTTTTAAAATTAGATAAAATAATAAATAATTTTTATTTTATTTAATTATTTGTAAATATATCGCTAATTTATATGACATATATACTATAAACTTAGTAAATTTAGATAAATTGACATTAATATATGGCTATACAAAAAAGTATAAAATTCATAAAAACTTATAAATTTTATACTTTAATTGTTATTTTTCAATAAATGATTAATATAAATAGCATTATCACGCACTACATCTAAATCTAATGAATCTTTAAAACCTATTTTACGTGTTAATGTTAAAAAATCTACAATATCAATATTCATTTTCATATCTTTTTTATCTAAAGTAGGACATCCACCTGTATTACCAAATGATACATCAAATGTTTTAATTTTACTAGCTAAAGAACTTACTAAAACTTTAAAAATATCATCACGATTAATATGTAAATGTAATCCTAATTTAACATGCATATGCTCAAAAACTTCATCCATTATTGCGTTTAAAATATGTTCATCATATTTACCAATTGTATCACTGATAATAATTTCGGATACAAATGGATGATAAATATATCTATTAATAATCTTTACTGTATTTTGAATAATTTGAGTTTTATCATCAGTAAATGGACAACCGAAACAACAAGAAATATAAATACGATATTTATGTTTTTTAGTATCAATAATTTCATCTAATTCTGTCATTGTTCGTTGAATAGTCATACCAGTATTCTTAAAACTAAATGCATCTGTAGCAGCTGTAATTAATGATACAGTTTCAATAATATTATTTGAATGGAACTCAGATAATTCTTTATATTTTTTTTTACTAGGAACTAATGCAATTAGTTCTGGTTTATATAATAATTTATTTTGAGAATGATGCATAGAAATCCCCTTTAAAAGATTTTGAAAATCAGCCATTTGAGTAATTTTAGGAGATACATTACTACCAAATTCAATAGCATTAATACCTGAATTAGCAATACGTTTATAAATATTCAATTTTTTAGCAGTAGAAATTATTTTAGGAAAACTTTGTAAGCCATCTCTAAGAGTCATATCACATAATCTTAACATTTTTAATATAAATAATAATTATAAAATTTGTTTTTATATTATTTTTTAAAATATATAAAATTAATGATTATATTAAGGATGAACATTTAAATTAATTTTAAAATGCTGATATACAGTTAAATGGTCTGATAAATTACTAATATTAAATGCCGAATAAGTTCCTTTTATAACATTAGAATTAAATGTTTCATTTGTTAGAATACGATCGCACCATGCCGGAACTCTTTTACCATGATAATTACGAATATTATTATTATCATCTTTTTCAATTAATCTACACGTTGGACAGAAATTAATATTTTCTTCTTTCATTCTTAAATTTTTTAATTCTTTAGTAAGCTGATCTTCTTCAAAACAACCAACTTTTTTATTTGAAGTATTTTTAATTAAACAAGATTTGTTATATTCTAAATTTTTAGTATCACATGTTAAATTGGAAATAACAGATGCAAAATCTTTATTTTTTTCTTTAAAATTAGTATTGTCATCATCTGTTCTATAATTTAAATCACCCATAAATATTAAATTTTCATTTGAAAAAGTGCTTCTAGTATATCTAAAATCTCCATCAATATATATACTTTTTAACATACATGAATTACGTTCATTAATTTTAGAAGGATCACTAGGTAAATGAGATGATATTAAAGTAAAAATATAACGATTACTGTTTATTAAATTATCAACCACTAAAACTCTACCAATTGAACCTTTTGCTAATTCACATTTATAATCAATTTTACGTTCAGTTAGTTCAATTCTAATTTGATTATTATAATCAAAAATACAATTCTTAACAAAAACACATAAATAAATATAACCTAGTCCAAAACCTAAAGCTCCTTGTTCTAATTTATCAGTGTTAAGTGATTTATAACCACTTTTTGAAAAGAAATCTAAAATTTCAGTGCTTTTAGATTCTTGTAAAGATACAACAATAATTTCTGGTAATGTTCCTAATTCAAAATTCCATTTACTTAATAATGCATTCATATTCATATCAATGTTACCTAATTTTTTAGATCCCATGTTAAAAGTCATACATGTCATATTAATTGTATTTAAATCATTACAACTATATGATTGTAATAGTGAATTGCCACCTTTTTTATTTGATTTACGATTATTCATATTAGTATATAATATAATTTCAGAAATAATAAAAATAATATTTTTGAAATTAATTATTTATTTAGTTTAATAATTTGAATATTATTTTCATAAGCTAATTCATTAACTAAAGTATCATTTTTATAATTATTTAAATAATTGATTTTGTTAATACCAGATGCAACTAATAATTTAAAACAAGTTAAACATGGATAGTGTGTAATATATGCAATCGAATCTGAAATATTAACACCTCTAAAAGCTGCATCACATACGGCATTTTGTTCTGCATGAACGGTAGCTTGTTCATGATTATTAATAACTCTGGAGATATGAGGAGCACCCCTAAGAAAACCATTATAACCAGTGGTGACAATACGGTTATCTTTGACAATAATACAACCAACATTTAAACGAGAGCAACTACTACGTTTAGATGCAAGAACAGCAATAGCCATAAAATATTCATCCCAAGATAATCGTTCATTATTAATAAGATTAGTTTCCATTTTAAACTAAAAATTTATATATATATTATAAAATGTCTTTATGTAAGGATACAATATTTTGTTTAAATGAAGTAAATAATAGACCATATATAATAAATTATCAACATTTAGACAAAAATATATCATATGAAGATAATTATAAAAAGTATGAAAAATTAATAGATGATATAGTAAAAAAAAAGATAACAAATACAGATTTAATAAAAGAAAAATTAATAAATTTATATACTAATCCAGATAACATACATAAAATAAAGTATATATTTATTGGAAATGTAGAAGATAAATCAATAATAGATTTATTAAATAAATTTGAAAAAAATAAAAAATTAAATAAAACAGAAATAAAATTGCTAGACAATTATTTTAATTATAACACACAAAATGAATGGAAAATAGATGAAAATATAGAAGAAAATAATGTAGATATTAAATTTATTTATCGTTTATTATGTGGAGATGATACAATAAAATATATGATAAATATGATAGTATTATATTGTAGTGATTTATATAATGATTTTTCGAATGATAATATTTATATTTATAATAATAAAGAAACAGATTGGACAACAGTAGAAAAAAGAACAATATATACTTTTAAAGAGAATAATGAACAAATTAAAAATAAAAATCTAGATATAGAAAAATATTTAAAAAGTTATTTAGTGCCAACCAAAATAATAAAAGATATATTATCAGAATATGATAATCCTGATAAAAATATAGAAGAAATTTTAAAAAATAAATTAATAAGAGTATTCATAGATAATTACAATCGATTTAAACCATTAACACATCAATTTCAAAATAAATATAAAATAGAATATCCAATAGATAGTTATATATTTAATTATTGGAATAAAAATTCAGACATATACATAGATGATATTGAAAAAGATATTAATATAGATTATTTAATAACAGATAATACAATAAGTTATATAACAGATAATAATAATGAATTTTATATGTATAATTTTAATTCAATAATAAAAAATTTAATGACTCAAAATAAATATACAACAAATCAATTATCAGGTGAAATATTTACAAATTATTATAAATATTTTTTAGGAAAACTATTTAATAATATTAAACAAAATGATTATGAAAAAAATATAAATAAAAAAGAATCTACAATAAAAGAATTAAAAAATATTTATGATAAACGTGATTTAACAATGAATATATATAATAATTTTAAAGAGGAAGATATAAACAAAAATATAAAAATTATATTTAACAAAATTTATTATGGAATTATAGGACATAATGTAGTTGGTTATAAGTTAAATTTACCAATAGATATAAAAAATATATTTAATGAATTAAAATTAAGTTTAGATGTTCCATTTGTTAAATATAGAGATTTAAATTCAAAGGAAATGATGTATAAAATTTATAAACCAATAACTCAAAAAGATTTTAATGATTACAAATCAATTGTACCAATAGAATTATTAGAATCGTGGATAAAATATAGTAATTATAAATTCGATAATGGTAAATTAACAGAATATACATTACAACCAAAAGAGTTATTATATAAATTATTTTATTATAAAAAAGAGACAGGTGAATTATTAAGAGGAAAAATATATAAATTAAATGATGACAATACATGTGACGTAATGTATAATGATTATGTATATAATTATGTAAATTATACATTAGTAAATAAAAAAAATAATGATGATAAAGTTGGAAAGTTAAATGATGAAGTATATTTTAGAAAATATGAAAGATTATATTTAGACGTTGAGTTATTTAAAAATGGAGAAATGAATATAACATTTAAATTAGATGATTTTAATTTTGAGGAAATATATTTTGGTGATATATTAGCAATAATAACAGATAAAATAAATAATTTCATAAATGAATTATACAATATTGATTCACTAAGAATATATAACGAATATATAAATTATATAAATCTAGAAAATTTAAAATACGATAGATATTTATCAAATAGTAAATTCGAAAATTTAATTTATAAATATGATATAATATTACCAAAAGATATTCCAATATCATATAACGAATTAAATAATATACGTAATTTATGTAATCAATTTATTTTAGCAAATGATAAACCATTATTAAAAGATGAACACGTAGAATATTTTGATGATACTTTAAATGAATGGGTCGGATGTAAAATAGTCGATTTTTCTTATGATGGATTATATACAATTAAAATAGACTATGTTTCAAAAGGAAAAGACCAAATATTAAAAGATATTTCACGTGCATTATTACGTTCAAAATCAGATGATGAAAGAAAAGGTATATATGAAATAATATATAAAAGAAAACCAAAATTCAATAAAATGCAACCAATGAAACAGATGATTATTCAATATAATAAATCAGGTTTATCTGAATTAATGATAAGAAGTAATTTAAAAGAAATGTTTGAGCTAACAGATGAAGAAGTCAATCAACATATTACTGATATTCAAAGAAAAGAGTCTGTAATTGAATTAGATAAATTAGATGCGGAATTAGGTATAAATATATCAATCGATTATACGGGAGAAGATAAAAAAACAAATTCAAATAAATTATATATATATATTCAAAATGTATCATCAATAGAATATATACCAACAATTTATAAATTTATAAGTTTCTTTTTTACATTATATATTGATAATATTACTAATAATAAGAATAGTAAATTATACCCAATAATTAAAAATCAAATAAATGAATTAGAAATTAAACAAGAAGAAGATTTATTAAATGAGATATATGCAAATACAAAGAATAATAAAAAAATAGAATCATTTGATGATTTAGATTTTAATGATTTATTTAATGAAGAAGATGATTTATTTGATTTTGATATTACAGAACCAAGTGAAGAAATTAAAAAAATAGATATTTACGATGAAGAATTAAGACTTAAAAAGATTATGGCCGAACGTAAATTAGAATTATCATCAAGTCAAGATGGTAGAACAGAAAATAATCCAATATTAAAAAAATTATATAATACTGATGCAAAATTATTTAATTGGAAAGAAGTAGTTGATAAAAAAGAAAAATCATATTATTCAACATGTCAAGGAATAAATAGATATCCAAAAGTATTAACAAATGAAGAAAAAGAACAAATAGATTTAGAACATCCAGGTTCGTATTCATTAGACCCAAAAAATAAAGATACTTGTGAAAACATAGATGATATTAAAAAGAATATGAAAAAAAATAATAATAAGATAAAATGTAATGCTATTAAATGGGGAACCACTGAAACAAATAAAAATTGGTATATATGTCCGCGTATATATGATATATTAGAAGGAACACCATTAAATATATCAGATTTAAAATTTGATAAAGACCAATCGCCATTTATATCTAAAAATATAGGTTCTATAAATGATTGGAGAACTGATAAAGAAACAGGAAAAGATATATTAAGTTTTAATCCAACATATAAAGGTAGAAAATTGATAGAAGATATAGAAAACTATTCACCAAATAAAAATAAAACTGTTTTAATATTAAAAAAAGGTGTAGAATATGCATACCCTGGATTTCAAAAATCGCCAACTGTTCCAATAATATATTCACCATGTTGTTTTACAACAACAAGTATGAGAGCAAAAGAAGCATTTATGCTAACATCTGACGATGATGAAACAAAAAAATCAAATGATTATATTCAAGGTTGGGGTAGAACATTAGAATATAATCCTCCAAGAATAGGTTTATTACCTGCAAAATTATATGAATTTTTGGATATAAATCCGAATCATTGTAAAAATGGAGATTTAACAGAAGATAGAAAATGTTTTTTTAGAAGAGGAATAAAACAAGGTAAAAATTCATTTTTAAGTTTAATTGCAAATATAAAAGATGATAATTGGACTGACGAAAATATAATTAAAAATATAATACGATATTTAACACCGGAAGAATTCATAACATTAAATAATGGTAATTTAGAAATACAATTTTCGGGTGTATCAAGTCAAACCGGATATCAAAACTATTTAGAATATTTAATATCTGATTCAGTGAAAAATTATAAATTTTTTTACGATTATTTAACTAAACCGAATAAATGGTTATTTGAGGATGGTATTGAATTAATTATAATTGAAGTATATACAGAAGGAGACGATGAATATTTTAAAATTTTATGTCCATATTTTATTTATAATAGAACCATTGATAAAGATAATACGCCAGTTGTATTAGTATTAAAAGATAATGATACATATGAACCAATATATTATTTTAATGGTAATTCAACACCAAAGAAGAAATTTAATGTATCATCTAAAATGATAGAAAATTTATATAATTTATATAATAAAAATTGTCAAACAATAATACCATCTAAATTAATAAATCTTGCAAATTCAAAAAATAAAACTTTATTTGATAAAAAATATACATTAAATGAAACAATAAATATATTAAAAAAATTAGATTTTTCATATCATCCTAAATTATTAATAAGAGATGATTATAATAAAATTATATCTATCTATTTAAATAATAATTTATTTATACCAATATATCCAGTAAATTCAACTGAAACAAAAATTAAAATTGTTCAATATAATGAAATAATAGATAATTTTTTATTAGATTTATATGAAACATTACAAAAATATGATGAATTATATATAAGAAGTGGTAAGAGACTTGAAATTTTACCACTTAAGTATTTTTATAACAATGAAAAATATATTAATGGTATTTTAACAAATTTAGGTATTTATATTCCGATTAAACCTACAAAATATAATGAAAAAGAAGTTAATAAATTAATAAATTATCTAGAAATAGATAAGAATATTAGAAAATATCAGATTGATAAAGAAAATTTAGTTTTTAAACCTAAAAATGATATTTATGAAGTCGAAGATATTTTAAATAATTTATATAAAAAATATAAAGACTCTAAATTTTTAATTAATAAATATGTATGTAATGACAATAATATAATAGCAATATTAGTTAATTATGATGTAATTATACCAATTCAAGAAATTGATAAAACAAAAATTAATAAAAAAAAGATTGAATATATTAATTATAATGAATTTAAAATAGATAATTATGATAAATATATCAATAATTCATTTGAATTAGGAAGACTATCTGATTATAAAATAAAATGTATTCCATTAGGTGGTATATTTGAAGATAATACACATAAATATAAAGGTTTGAAAATTGAAAGTAATTTTAATGTATATTTCCAAGAAAGTGAAGTATTTTTAATAAATGATAAAGATGATGTAGATTATAAAATATTAAAATTAATAGAACATAAGTTAATTGTAAAAGCATTAAATAACGATACTTATATTAATAGTAATAATTTATTTGTTGATAAACGTATATTAAGTGTTAAAAAATTAAATTATGTTAGAAATATGTATGAGATATTAAAGTATGAATTACATTTATTTTTACATAAAAAATTTAACAAAGATATATTAAGTTTTATAACAAAGATATTAGATTTTAATATAATGTCATCAAATCAAAAAAAATATATTTTATTACCTATTTTTAATTTGTTATTTAATTGTATTATTAAAATAAAGACTGATGATAATAATTACCCAATAGTTAATCAATTTTTAACATGTAATACTGCAAATGGATGTAATAATAATTCAAATTGTATTAAAGAACCTATAAATACTGGTAAAAAAATAAATAATTTAGATACATATATATCTCAATCATTAAATATAAAATATGATAAAAAATATTTTGGAAATACATTGTTAAGTTATTTTGAAAATGCACTTAAATTATATAATAAATTAATTGATAGTATAAATGGTGAAATATATTGTAAGACAAAATTATCAGATACGGTTGATAATTTATTATTAAATTCAATTAAAAATAAAATAGTAGAAGAGTGTATAAAAAATAATTTTATAAGAAATCAAATATTAAAAACATATACAAGAACAATAAAAAAAGATAAATATACATTATTTCCAGAAGTAGAATTATTATTAAATAAAGAGGATATTGATTCAATGGTATTAAATGATTATTATGAGCAAAAAAGAAGAGAATTCTTTGAAGATATTGTATTATTTGAAGAAATAAATACGAATGATAATATAGGTGCAATTTCAATAAAAACTACTATTGAATCAAAAGATAAATGTATAGTTGGTAAAATAAGTAATTATAAAACAAATTTTTTGATTAATAAAAAGCAAAACTTAAATACAAGTAAGATAACAAATATATTAGAATTAGATGAAATACAATATAGATTATTATCTGAAAAAATAAATAAATTAAATTTAGTATCAACAAAATATGAAATAGGTAAAGTATTTATTTATAAAACCAAATTAATAAAAAATAAAACAAAAAGATTAAAATAAAAATTATATAAAGAATAGTGTAATATTTTAGTTTATAAAAATGACTCAAGGAGAAATAGTTAATCAACAAAATAATGAAGAAGATTTTAGTGATTATGTATTTTTAATAAGAACGGTTCAAGCAAGTGCTTTTAAAACATTAATTGAAGCATTAAAAGAAATTTTAACAGATGTTAATTTTGAAATTGATCCGACCGGTATAAAGATTATAGCTATGGATAATAATCATGTTGCATTAATTCATATGAAATTATTATCAAAGAATTTTGAGAAATTTTATTGTCCAAAGGCTATTGATTGTGGTATTTCAATGTTTCGTTTATTTAAGTTATTAAAAACAATGTCTCCAAATGATACATTAACATTATTTATTGAAAAAGAGGAACCTAGTGTTTTAAAAATTCAAATCGAAACAGCCGAAAAGAACTTAAGACATACCTTTGATTTAAAATTGATGGATATTGATTTAGATAAAAATGATATACCACCTACAGAGTTCGAGAGTGTAATTAGATTGCCATCGAGTGATTTTAAAAAATTATGTGGTGATATGAATGCATTAGCAGACGATATTGAAATTAAATCAGCTGGAAATCAATTAATTTTTAGTATTAGTAATGAGTGGGTGAATCAAGAGACAGTTATAAGTGAAACAAATTCAAATAATGGATTATCTTTTATTCAAAATTCATCACCAGATGAAGTGATTGAAGGTGTATTTAGTTTGAAATATTTAGTTTTATTTGGTAAATGTACTAATTTATGTCAAAATATAGAAATATATTTAAAGAATGATTATCCAATTATTATTAAATATTCAGTAGCAAATTTAGGTGAGGTTAAATTCTGTTTAGCACCTAAAAATAAAACAGATGATTAGATAATAAAATATTAAGAAAAATAACTTTTTAAAATAATAAATTTTTATTTTAGAAAATTAAGTATATTAAGAAATACAAATTAATTTCGGAAAAAATAAACATTTATTTTTAAAATATTTGTTATAATTATATATAATGGCAAATCGTTTAAGAGCACAAGTATCTGATCTTATATCAGATGTTTCTGATAATATTTTAACAATTAATGCGGTTAATTCCGTTGTTTCTGGTAATACTAATTCAATATCTACATCAAATACTCAATTATCTGATGTTTCAGGTAGAGTTCATGGTGTAATTACAAAAGACGGTATTACATATGATGTTAAATCAACTACATCTCATTTTGGAAAACAACCTTGGGTTCCATCTCAATGGAAAACAGATTTTACTACATCAGCTTTCGGTGAAGCAATTGATGTTAATGATACTGTTAATCAAACTGGTTGGTTTAGTAATAACTTAGGTGTTAAAAATAATCGTTATAATCCAGGAGAATGGAAAATCACTCGTGAATCTGTCAAACACTTAAAACACTTTAAAGCAATTCCAATGTTACATTCAGGAACATTTACCAGTTATCATCCAATTTCTGATGATAAATATATTTATACAGTATCTACATGGGGTGCTGATTTAGATGCATTCAAAACATCAGTCAATTATTTCTTATCAAATACTAAAGCTTATCAAGTAGCTTTTGGTTTACCAGATGCTAATTATTGGACTGGTGTTTCATCTGGTTCTCATGGTACAGGTGATTTTTCTATTTTAAGTAAAATGGACCGTTTTACTGGTGAAATCTTAGGTTTTAAAACTATGAATGATATTACTGGTGTTTATCCAGATCCTTCTAGTGCTTACTACTATGCTAGATCATTTGGTGATAGTGCATTAAGAGGTGGTATTTATTCTTACGGAGACTTTTTATATGTTCCATCTGCTTCATTAGGTTTTGCATCAATTACTAAACTTAGAAAATCAGATTTATCTAGAGTAGCAACTGTTCAAATAGCTAGTGTTAATAATGCAAATGACCGTGTTGTTACCGGTCAAAGAGTTCCTAAAACAGTAGTTGGTGGTATTCCAACATCATTCTATACAGCTGAGGAATCTTCTTTAATTAATAGATGGACAAGAGAATGTATTGTCTTACCACCTGTTCCAGCTTCAAGTGATAGTAATAGAAGATTATATCCATTAGTTATTGTTGCAACTTCTCCACATGCACAATATGAATTAACAGCTCCTGGATTTGAACACTATTCATCTACATATGGTAAAACTAATGCAGGTCAATTATATGCTTACTATGATAAAGGAACAACATTAGATTTAGCATGGACTTATTCTGTTGCTCCAACACCAATATCTGCAGGTGATAAATTATCTGCATTATCCTTTCCATTTGAATATGATTATGATATTTCTCAACAAAGAGTTATTAAAGGTTCTAGAAAAACTCAAATGAGAATTCACTATCCAGTTAAATATATTACTAAGACTGGTGATTTTTCATCAGATGCTTCTCAAGCTTTTTACCAAGATAATGTTATTAAAGTCCCTATTTTCTATGAAAATGATACAGATGGTGTTCCAGTTGGTCATACTTGTAAATGGGGTTATATTAACTTAAACTTAAAAGTTGATTTATCTGGTAGTTATACAGCTGGATTTACTGAAATCTTAAGAGATGCTTCTGCAGGTTCTGGATTTGATATTTCTGCGAACTATCCTGTATATAAAACATACAATGATGCAAGTATTGCTACAAAAGATGCAAGTAATGCAGTTGCAAGAGCAGATTTTAATCCAGACACTTTATTAAGATTTACCCCAGATGCAAGTAATAATACATTCTTACCATATACTATACCAGCAGTTAATCAATGGGGTCTAGTTGGTGGTTTAAAAAGAGGAGCAGATGTTAGTGGTATCATTCTTAATACAACTACCTTATTAATTGATCATACTAAAGCAACAGGAACAACAGGTAGAGTTGTTACAGGTGCATTTATAGCAAACTTAGCTACTCCATCTGTTAGAATTTTATATAGTAATGGTATTGGACAAAAAGTATTAGACCAATATGAAGCTTATTCCTTAAATTATTATGGTGCAGGTATCTGGGGTTCATTATCATATGATTCAGTTAAAGATACTATTTTTGTTCCAACTGCAAATGTTAATTATGTTCCATTAGAAGAGATGGAAATGATTAGAGAATGTCAAACATTAATGACAAAAGTTAAAGATGATGCTGGAAATTTATATCCAGATGTATTAACTGATTTATCCAATAACTTTGGATTACAAGGTTGTGCTAGAAGTCCAGCAAATTGGTATGCAGATAAGCCAGGACCATTCCCTGGTCAAATTGCATCTCAAGAAGAAGTAACTCTTGCAGCATTAAAATGTTTTCCAGCTAAATTTGCATTAGAAACTTCTGGTCCAAGACAAGGAAAACTTAAATTTGTAAATGGTATTCCTCAAATGAATAATATTCCAACTGCTACACCATATATCGACCCTGCTACACAAAAACCGGTTGCAGGTTCTATTTACTCACCATTAGCAGATGCTTCTTATTCATTCGCATATGCTGCTTGTAGAAGACACTTAAAAGCAGTTGAATTATCAAATGAAGTTATTGATGTTGCTGGTAGTGAGCGTATTAAACGTTGTGCAAATGCTGCAATTGTTGCACTTGATGCAACTAGTGGTGCTCTTAAATGGTTTAGAAAATCTAATTCAGCAGATATTATGGGAGAACATTATATCTTAAACGTTTTAAGTCCTCAAATTAGACCTACCAGAGGTATGAATGCCGACCATGTTTCAGGTGTTGTTATTCCACCAACTGGTCGTAACGCTTTTACTATTAATAAAAGAAATACATTATATATGTTAAATTTAGATGGTTCTGGTGTTTCTTCTTCTGGAACAACTTTTACAGCTGGTTTCACTGTTCCATCTGGTAAAGACATATATCAAGGTAATGATGGTATTGAAACTATGATTGACCCATATGTCACACCTAAAGTAACTACATCTGTATATAATAGTGATTATGTTAAAGGTCATTATCAAATAACATATCCAGCTAATATAGGTAGTAATTTGATTCAAGGTGGTATGTGGGGTGGCTGTGCAGCTGATACTACTGGTATGTTTGGTGCAAATCCTAGTCAATGTGGTTTTCAAAATATTTCATTTACAGATGTAAGTAATGCTTATAATGTTGTACCTTCCGTTACAGATTCAAGTTTTGTAGATTTAATGAAATTATCTCCAAATCCATATTTTGCAATGACTAGATATTGTGATCGTGTTAGAGTTACAGGTTTCTTAAGTACTATTAGTAAAAATTGGTATGAAGAAACTAATAGTATGGCAGAAGGTGATACTAATTTTACTAATCCGGTATTCCTAGATTGGGCAAGTAATTATAAACGTGGTCGTATTGCTGCAGTTTCTAAATTTAGTTTATCTACAGGTAAGCCAATATTTGAATCATTGAGAGAATGTGGTTGGGATTATAGAGGTTCTGCACCAGGTTATGCAATTACATTAACTAAAGATATGTTTATTTATGCGTCTTTAGATGGTCAAATACGTTTCCATGATATTAGAAATGGTGCTCATATTTATACATATAGTGTCCCAGGTGCTTTTAACTCCGGAACTCCAATTGTAGGTGGTATGCTTTATGCGCAAGATGGTCATAATAAATTTTTTGCAAGTAATACTAATTTAAATAGATTTGTTAGATTATTAACAGTTGATGGTATTTAATTTTATTGTATTACATAAAAAGTAATATTATCAAGAAATTAATTAAAATGATAAATTAAATACATAGTAATATTTTTATTATGTATTGAATTTAATTAAAACGCATTTGTTTAAAAATAAGAAAAAAATAATAATCTCATTTTAATGTATAGAGATGTCCTTTTCAGTCAAAGCAGGCAGTTTAGCAAATTCAGGGTTTTATCAAGTATTTAAATCAATTGCTAATAAATCTTATACAATTACTTATAATTTTCAATTATTAGCTGGTTCATCATGTAAAATTATTGTCCAAGATGAATTCGGAACTAAATTAGTTACTGATACTACTATTTCAGATAATTTACAAAAAACTGGTTCTATTGCAGTAGTTGGTAATGGTAATAATATTTCAGCAGGTTTAATATTTCCAACAGCAAATTCATCCCAAACAATTAGTGTAAATAGTTTTGTAATTACTCGTAATAATTCAACTCAACCAACATTATATGACACTAGAGTAGTTAATGGTGCAACTACCATATCCGGTGGTTTAACTAATGATGCATCTAATAATTTGTTATTTGATGCAAACAATTTAATTTTATCTAATAGAAAAATATACGAGGATAGTTATACATATCCAAATGGTATTGGTCCTTATCAAATTGATGCAATTCCAATTTTACTTAAAGATAAATTTAAGATGCCTAAATTTAGTGCAAACTCAATTGGATTACAATATAAAAACAACTTCTTTTATGATACTCCAGCAGCTGCAGAAACCGTTGTGTATGTTCCATCTAACAGAACTACTGTTCAAACAACTAATATATTCGCACAATCAACTGTTAATACTAATAATAACATTGGTCATTTCCAAATCTCATTAGAAGATTGGGCAGTATTAAGAAATGGTAAGGCAAATCAATCTGGTTGGTTAGGAACTAGTTTAGCTACTAAAGTCCAATCATTTGTCACTGCAGCAACTAATCCAACTACAACAGATGCAAGTAGAAATGCATTATTAACTGCTATTGTTACTGATAATGACTATGCAACTATTAAAAATAATGTTAAATTACCATTTAAGGTTTGGAATCAAGTTAAAGATGCTTCAAATGGTTTTCAATTTACAGACTTATTAGATTTAAGTGGTGTAGCAATTAAAAATCAATTAGTTGATAATTCTTATTTTACAACTCAATGTATTAATTCATCATGGCCTTTAGATGGTTCTGGTAATCCAACCGAAATTTTACCAGTTGCTCAAAATATTAATGCTATTAACTCTAAAATGGGTTTATTTATTTATTTCTTAGGTAATGGTCAATTACAAGCAGACCCAACATCAATTGTTCCTTCATTAATCGCATCATTAGGTTATGTTGTATTAGTTTGTGCTGGTAATCCTATCAATGGTGATGGTTTAGTTACTAAATCTGCAACAACTATTTCTAAATTATTAGCCGATAAAGTTATTGATTTAAGTCTTAACAGTTTCACAAATGATTATTATATTGCTCCTAATACTTGTTATGGTGCTCCAGATAATACTGGAAGTTATAATAGAATTAACTATAGAAATAGTGGTATGGCTCCTGAAGCTCAAGTCATTTTTGAAAGATATATTTATCAACAAATATGTATTCTTAAGAAATTAGGTTTATATAACTTAATAGATTGGAATAATGTAGTAGCTGGTGGTATGTCTGGGGGTGGTTATGCATTAAATATTGTTCATGATATGTTAAACAATACTGGTAGAACAAGATATTTTACATTAAATAATACTGATGGAACAAGTAAAAATATCTATCCAGATTTAGTTAAAGCGAAGGCATTAGTTGGTTATCAAACTGTTCATTATGAATTATCTAGATTAGCAGAAGACCAAAAAATTCCAGCAGCATATACCGATGATTTAGGTAGAAATAATCAATATAATATTGGTATTAATGTATTAAAATGTCCAATGGTCTATATAACTGGTGATGGTGATGCATATTCAAGAAGTTTACCATATGAACAATTATTTGCTTCTAACGCTCAAACTATATTCCAATTAACTAAGAAACAAGGTGATGCAGCAACTGATATTATTTTATCACAATGTGCTGTAATTTATAAACCATCAAATGGACACTTAACAAGTGTAGCTACAACAAATGATTTTACAGAAGCTTATGTAGGTTCTTTATGGTTAAATTGGTTAAACGGTGGTTCTTTATTACCAAAAAATACTACCATACCAGAATTAAATAATATAGCAGCAACTGGATTACAAAATAATCTTAAATATATTCAATATGATGATTATAAGT
>JACCDX011524200.1_pt1 | contig 16126 bp, 11 predicted proteins | sample 7449681 | NCBI WGS metagenome assembly JACCDX01 (sample SAMN15323450, study PRJNA562643) | freshwater metagenome | isolation source: river surface water | place: USA:Blue River Watershed | collected 2017-08-18 | reverse complement strand
ATCCAAAAAATTACCCGATGTCCATGGAAAGGCATAGGCCTGCTGCTCGATCACCATGACCGAGGCAATATCGCGCTCCGACATCGGAGACCAGGCGAGATCGGGGGATCCTTCCCGCTCGGCCGTGGTCTGCGCGACCTTGTCGCGGACATACAAGGGGCGCAGGGCGCGTGGGTGCTGCCAGGTATGGTGATGTGCGCACTGCGGATCGATGGCATAGCGGGCCATCCACGCGGCCAGCGGTAAGTCCTCGGCACCAAGATCGGCACACGTGGGATCGACGAGCGTCACATGGTGTCCATCGGTGGGATCCTGGGCACTGACCACCATTGGCGCATGCAGGCGCTCGATTTGGATGTGTGTTGCGTCAGGGATCCATCGCAGCTGCGCATTAAACCGCTCGCCCAATCGCGCATCAAATGAAATCGACAGGTCCACGCCATGCCGGGACACCCCCGCGGACCCGTGCCGATTGGCGGTCCACCAGATATACGCCCAGAGATCAAATCCATGGATGCCCGCCACCGGTTTACGTGCGCCCAGGGCGATTCCTTGGACAAGGCCCACCGCGATCCGCAAGCCGGTGAACGATCCCGGACCGATGCCCACCACGATGCCGTCCACATCCGACAACACCATGCCCGCCTGGGCCAGTAGGGTCTGGGCCATGGGCAGCAACTGACTGGAGTGTGATTGTCCGGAATCGGCCATGCGATACATCAATTCGCCATGGGCACCACTCAACGCCACCGAAGACGTCATGCCGCCCGATTCCAGGGCCAACACACAACGGGGCGAGGACACCATCTATCTCCGAGAACGGACCAAGGTGGCGATCGCTTGGGCAGCAATGCCCTCGCCGCGCCCGGTGAATCCTAATTTTTCCGTCGTTTTGCCTTTGATGTTCACGCGATCGATCGACACACCACAACACTGGGCGATGGATTCCTGCATGGCCTTGGCATAGGGCGAAATTTTCGGCGCCTGGGCGATCACGGTGGCATCCACATGGGCCACTCTCCACCCTTTCGCCTGCACGCGCGATACCGCTTCGCGCAACAACACGCGGCTGTCGGCACCTTGGTAGGCCGGGTCGGTATCCGGAAACAGCCGCCCAATATCCCCCAGGCAGGCGGCCCCCAGAACGGCATCCGTGATGGCATGCAGCAGCACATCCGCATCCGAATGCCCGGCAAGCCCCTTCTCATACGGAATGGTCACCCCACCGATGATCAGCGGCCGACCCGTGACCAAGGCATGCACATCAACGCCTTGACCAACGGCAAACGGTAAGTCTTCCTGCGACTGCGCCATGAGCGCCTCCATCACTAAAAAATCATCCGCCGTGGTGAGTTTGAAGTTCTCGGCGTTGCCCATCACGAGGCTCACCTCGCCACCGGCCGCCTCCATTGCGCTCGCCTCATCGGTGGCCGATGACTGGGATTGGTACGCCGCCACCAAGGGCTGCAATCGAAACACCTGAGGGGTCTGTGCCGCCCACAACGCGTCACGGCTTACGGTCGCCTCCACATGGGGCCCACTCGCCGCATCACCTGCACGTGGATCGGCCGCGCGCTTGATCGTATCGGAGACCGGCAGCGCCAGGATCGCACCATCGCGGGTATCGCGTGGCAGGCCCTGGACGGATCTCCACAACCGTTCCAGACTCTGCACGCTGACGCCAGGGCGGGCCGCGTCATGCACCATGACCCACGGGGTTAACGCACCGATCGCCTCGTCCACCAGGGCACAGCCGGCCATGACCGAATCGCGTCGGGATGCGCCTCCAATGGGCACCGCCAGCACATGATTCAATCCAGCCAGCGCGTCCTCCATACCGCAGGCAGACCAGTCCGTATCGTTCGGGCCAAGGACCACCACCACGGCCGCCACCGGCGCGTAGTCTGCAATCTTGCGCACACTGCGCGCCAACACGGTCTGCCCTGCGAGCACGTGATACTGCTTTGGAATCGCCAAGCCACTGCGCTCCCCACGACCTGCGGCGGGAACCACACCCACCAGCACATCCGATGTCCCACACAAGGCACGCAATCGGGTCAAGGCCTCGGCACGGGTTGGGCAAAACAGGCGTTTTATATCCATAGAACCTACAATTTACCGTTTTCACCTCTTTCCTTCATGTCACCCCCATTCCATCACGCGCCTCCCCGGGATCGCGACCATGATCTGTTTGCCGCCTATGGTCGCGTTGCACCCGGTCGTGGACAGACGCTGACCCTGCCGGCCCCCGCCGGCAGCGCAGACGCCTGGATGATCGCGCAGTGGGCGACGGCCATTCGCGACGACCCCATCACGACATCTCGGGTGCATGGCGCCGGGCTTCTCGTGGTCTGTGAACTGGCCCTGGACGCGCAGCGTCTCTCCGAGGAAATTCCATTTTTTGCACCCCAGGCGCGCGTGCGACTGCTGCCGGACTGGGAGACACTGCCGTACGAGGCCTTCTCGCCGCACCAGGATCTGGTGTCGGAGCGGCTCTTAACGCTCTACGAAGCGGCAACGGGCGCACTCGACGTACTGGTCATCGCCGCCAGTACGGCCCTGCAGCGGATTGCACCGCCATCCTTTCTTGCCGCACAGACCTTTTTCTTTCGCAAAGGACAAACCATCTCGGCCGATGTCCTGCGGGCCCAGCTGCACACCGCAGGCTACACCCCGGTGACCCAGGTGGTGACGCCGGGTGAATACGCACTGCGCGGCGGAATCATTGATCTGTATCCCACCGGGGCCACGCTGCCCTATCGCATTGAACTCATCGGTGACGAGGTCGAGTCGCTGCGCGTATTCGATCCCGACTCGCAACGCACCGTGCATCCCGTGCAGGAAATACGGCTCCTGCCCGGCCGTGAATTTCCCAGCCATGAACAATCGGCCCAGGACTTTCGCGCCCGTTGGCGCGAGGTGTTCGAGGGAGATCCGTCACGCTGCAGCCTCTATAAGGATGCCGGAAAGGGCATTTTCGGTGCCGGCATTGAGTATTACCTGCCCATGCTTTTCGATCAGACCGCCAGCATCTTTGACTACCTTCCCGCAGATCACATCCGAATGGTCACCGTAGGTGCCGTGGAGACCGCATTTGAAGACTTTCACCGTGATCTGCAGTCCCGCTACGCATTCCTGAAAGCGGATATTGAACGCCCCGTGCTTGCGCCAGCGCAGCTCTATCTCAGTGGCGAGGAATTCTTCGTGGCGGCCAAACCGGCCGCACGACTGAGTCTTCGGCCAACACCCGCAGGCGACGTTCGCGACGATTCCAGCACGCCCCCGGTCGCGGCGACGGTGAATGAATCCGTATCGGACACACGACCCGTTTTACCGGCCCCGGACATCAGCGCCGACCGTAAAGGGGCCGACCCACTTGCGAAACTGCGCACGGCGCTGCAACGCTATCCACGCGTCCTCATGACCGCCGAAAGCAGTGGCCGACGCGAGACCCTCGCCCACTACCTAAGCGAACACACCATTTCCTTTGAGCATGCCGACGGGTTTCAGCCGGCCGTCGATCGCCCAGGCGCGACCCTGCAGCTGCTCATTGCGCCACTGCATCGGGGTTTTCATATGCCCTTTGCGGATCTGTTGGTCATCACCGAAGGCGAGCTCTTCGCCCATGTCGCACGACGTCAGCGGCGTGGTCGAGCCCAGACCGAGACCAATATCGATTCCATTGTTCGCGATCTGTCCGAACTCAAAATCGGCGATCCCGTCGTGCACATCTCCCATGGCATTGGCCGTTATCGCGGTCTCATTCACCTCGACCTCGGGGAGGGAGACACCGAATTTTTACAGCTTGACTATGCCGATAATGCCAAGCTTTACATTCCTGTGTCCCAGTTGCATGTGATCGGGCGCTATAGCGGGGCCAACCCCGAACATGCCCCCTTGCATACGCTGGGCAGCGGCCAGTGGGAGAAGGCCAAGCGCAAGGCCGCCGCACAGGCCCGCGACACCGCAGCGGAGTTACTCAACATCCACGCACGTCGTGCGGCACGACAGGGCCACGCGTTTCGGTTCGATCCACTGGAATACGAACGGTTTGCCGATGGCTTTGGCTTTGAGGAAACCCCCGATCAACTCGCCGCTATTCATGCCGTCGTGCAGGACATGGTGGCGGGCAAACCGATGGATCGGCTCATTTGCGGCGACGTTGGTTTTGGCAAGACCGAAGTCGCGTTGCGGGCCGCCTTTCTGTCCGTGATGGACGGCAAACAGGTCGCCGTGCTCACGCCCACCACCCTATTGGCAGAGCAGCACCTGCAGACCTTTAAGGATCGTTTCGCAGACTGGCCGATACGCATCGCCGAGCTCTCGCGATTTCGGTCTGCCAAGGAAATCCGTCAGGCCATTGATGAGCTGGCCAGCGGTCAGCTCGACATTGCCATCGGGACCCACAAGCTGCTCTCCGCCGGCGTGAAGTTTGATCGACTGGGACTGGTGATCATCGATGAAGAGCATCGCTTTGGGGTGCGGCAGAAAGAAGCCTTAAAGGCGCTGCGCTCCGAGGTGGACGTGCTCACGCTCACGGCCACGCCGATTCCCCGCACACTGGCCATGAGCATGGAGGGCATTCGCGACTTCTCGGTCATTGCCACCGCCCCTCAGAAACGGCTGGCGATCAAAACCTTTGTACGGTCGGAGAGCGATAGCGTGGTGCGCGAGGCCCTGCTGCGCGAACTGAAACGGGGCGGTCAATGCTATGTGCTCCACAACCAGGTCGAAACCATCGCCAACCGTCAGGATGCCCTTCACAAACTCGTGCCCGAGGTCCGTATCGAGATTGCCCATGGTCAGATGCATGAACGTGATCTCGAACGGATCATGCGGGATTTTCATCAACAGCGCATTAATGTATTACTCTGCACCACCATTATTGAAACCGGCATCGATGTGCCCACGGCCAACACCATCGTGATTTATCGGGCCGATCGATTTGGTCTCGCCCAGTTGCATCAGTTGCGTGGCCGAGTGGGCCGCAGCCACCATCAGGCCTATGCCTACCTGCTGACCCCCGGAGACGACGCCATCACCAAGGATGCCGCCAAGCGGCTCGAGGCCATTCAGGCGATGGAGGAGCTCGGCAGCGGTTTCTTTCTGGCCATGCACGACCTTGAAATTCGAGGAGCCGGTGAGGTGTTGGGCGACTCACAGTCCGGAAGCATGACCGAGGTTGGATTTCAGATGTATTCCGACATGTTGGCCTCGGCGGTGGCCGCGCTCAAGGCCGGCCGCGAACCCGATCTGGAGGCGCCCCTATCGGCCATCACCGAAATCAATCTGCATGCACCCGCCCTGCTGCCCAACGACTACTGCGGCGATATTCATGAACGGCTCACACTGTATAAACGGCTGGCGAACGCGGCCACGCGCGACGACATTGAGGTGCTGGAGGAGGAACTCGTGGACCGATTCGGCCGAATTCCAGACCCCACTCGAGCGCTGCTGGAAACCCATCGGCTGCGCATCGATGCCAAACCGGTGGGCGTCTCCAAGATCGATGCCACGCCAGAAACCGTTGTGATCACCTTTGGCCAGGATGCCCGGGTCGATCCGGCCAAGGTGATCCGACTCATTCAGACCGATAAGCGGTATCGTTTGGTTGGAAACGAAAAACTACGGCTCGATATGGCCATTCCCGATATTGCGCAACGCGCCCGTACCATACGCGACATGCTGGCAGGAATCTCTCTATGACCTTTCTGGTGGCCTCACCGGCCTTAACGCCCTCCATCATCCCCACCACGGCCCGTGGCCGTTTGGCGCAGTCCGCCTTATTCGCACTGGATCGTGCCACGGGACAGGCCGAGCGAAGAATGCGCGAGAGTCACGCCGCCGTCTGGGATCTCGGTCAATCCGCCCCTGCCGAACTCCAAACCCTTCTGCATCGTGTGCGCGGCCTACAGGAAACCCATCCAGTGGACATCGCGCTGCTGCAGGCGCCTTATCGCTGGCAGGATTATCGAGTACTGGCCATGGATATGGATTCCACGGTCATCACCATTGAGTGCATCGATGAGATCGCCGATTACTGCGGAAAGAAGGATCAGGTCGCGGCGATCACTGAGGCCGCCATGCGTGGTGAGATCAAGGACTACGCCGAGAGCCTTCGCCAACGGGTCGCCCTGCTGGCCGGGCTTGATGCCGGCGTGCTGCAAGACGTCATCCGTTATCGACTGAAATTCACGCCGGGCGTCAAAGAACTGGTGGCCCGTGCACGATCCGCAGGACTCCACACCCTGTTGGTGTCAGGCGGCTTTACCCAGTTCACCGACTTCGTGGCCCAGAAGATCGGCTTTGCCCAGACGCGCTCGAACACCCTAGAGATTCGCGAAGGAAAATTGTCGGGTCGGGTGTTGGGACGCATCGTGGATGCCCGAGTAAAAAAGGCCACCGTGATCGCCGCCTGTCGGCGCCTCGGAGTCGGTCCGCGCAGCGCCATCACGGTAGGCGACGGCGCCAATGATCTGGAAATGATGAAGATCAGCGGCCTGTCCATTGCCCATCGGGCCAAACCGGCCGTCGCGGCGCAGGCCATGCAGGCCATACGGTTTGGCGGGTTGGATAACGTGCTGGATTGGTTTGAGTGAGTCTGCGCGGTGCGTCTGCGCGGTCAATCTACACCCACATCCACGACCTGATAAGCGTCCACGGCCTTAGAAAATCAACACCCGGGTGTCATCCCGTTGCATCTGGGCCATCACCGCGGTGGCCCCGGTCTGACCGGTCACCTCGGGGATGATCGATTCGCCACGATGATGCTCGGCCAGCGCCATGCCGCACATGTAGAACTTCACGCCGAGGCCTGCCGCCCGGCGAATGTATTCCAGGATGGTCTGCTCACGCTTCTGATCGGAATAGGCACAGGCGGCCACTCCCTCAAAGGCCCAGCGCACGGCCGATGAGGTCAGATGGATTTCCACCTCCATCTCCAATGCACGCGCACACAGGGCATAGACCAAGGGGGCTGCCGCCTTATCCGGCGCGCTCGGATCGGCCTGCCACATCACGATGACCGCGCGGGTGACCGGCATGACTAGTAACTGATGTTCTGCGGATCGATCGGCGGCATCTCATACTTCTGCGGATCGGGTTTACGCAGGCGCTGTGTGCAATGCGCCGTGAGCCACTGACGGTACGCCGCCACCGGCATCAGCAGTGAGGACTCCTCCTCCCAGGCAATCGGACGCAACCGATACAGCCAGCCCGCACGATACGGATCATCAATCACCACTTGAATGTCGTTCTGTACGGCCTGATTGGTTTCCACAATCACGCAGCTCAACGGACATGAAATCGCCACCGCCGTCTTGGCGGTCTCCATGACCCCCAATGACTTTTCCCGCATGACCGGTATCTCGCAGGGCCGCGGATAAAACACCATAAACTGCCCGTGGGCCACGACAAACCGGTTCGCGCCCACCACCACTTCCTCATCCTCTTGCCGCACCCACAGGTCGTGCTCGGGCGCATAGAGGTAGTCCTCCGGCAGCTCCGCAAGAATCTCCGCTAGTTCCACAGTCATGCTCCCCACCACAATGGACATCAAACACCGGCTCTTCATCAGTACAGGGGAAGAACCGAACCAAAACCTGGCGGAAGGGTATGGGAGTCGAACCCACCAGGGATTGCTGGCAACCCCTATCAGATTTGAAGTCTGACCGGACCACCGGGCCGCGGCACCCTTCCTTCGTTACATCACCTGCACATCGACCTCATCCGTCGGGCTTCTCAGACACCTTCGCCGCAACGTCAAACGGGTTCGGCCGTCGAACCACATGCTCATCCCGGATACGACGCGTAAATCCCACGCGATCAAAGAACTCCAATATCTGTATGGCCACCTTTCGGCCCCCACCGATACAGTCCCTAAAATCCGCCGCACGTACCGCGCCATGCCGATCAAACAAATCCTGCACCATGGCCGCCATCTCCGAGACATGATGGGTCATAAAGAAATGATCCAGCGCCACCAAAGTCACGTCTCCAACACGGGCCACACGGCGAAGATTGGCACGAATTTCCGTCTCCGGAATGTTGACCACCTTGGCAATATCCCTAACACGCGGCGGATTGTAGGGAGATGACTCCAACAGCGGGGCCAATGAGGCCCACAGGTGTCGTTCGGCGGGACTGAGCTCTGCCTTATGCGACGGTCTGGCAAGAAACGCCCCCTTGCGCACCAGCTGCCCACGTGACACCACATGATCCACGAGTTCGGAAAACGCATCGATCTCCAACTGCGGGGCCGCCACCCGTCGCGCACGATTGAGCTCGAGACCCGGCATCTCCGGTTCCCGCACGTGGGTTTCATCGACCGCCATCACCACGCGCTCGGAGAACCCCTGCCAATGAACGGGATCGAACAGCAGGCCCGCCGCGCCGACCAATTGCGCCTCATCAATCCATTGCTGTGCCCGCTCCTGGCGAAGATTCCACGCCTGCTGCCAACGCGACTGCACCACAGGGCCTTGCCCCGCCAGCGCCGCCAGCGCCCCCGCACTCGGGGCCTCGCTTAAGGCCTTCAACACGGCAAGCCGTTGCGGCGTGCGTTTACCACGCGATGGCGGCGTGGTGTCCAGCACCCGGGCGCCTGCGAGCGTGGTCTGAGCCTGACTGTCCCGAATCACAATGCGATCGCCCACACAAATGCTTAATCCTTTGGGCACTACGACACAGGCAAAGCAGGACTCTCCTGGTCCAATACGATCGGCCTCTAAGGGGTACAGGCGGGCCAACGTGTCCAGCGCACCATGATGCAGGTGCACCTCCAGGCCAGACGGCAGGATGCGATCGTGCTGCGCAGAGGCGGTCAACAGCACATCAAACCGCGGGGAGGATGCGGTTAATTCCGAGCCGTTGATCCAGGCGCCCCGCGGCACATCCTCGATCGCCACCCCCACCAACGCGAGGGCAAGGCGCTGCCCGCCTCGCCCCACTCCGCTGTCGCGATCCTGGGCGTGCAGCGATCGCACGCGGGCCGTCATTCTGCGATCGCTGCCGGCCACGACAATGCACACCTCATCCCCCACGCGCACCTCGCCCGCATGGGCCGTACCGGTGACGATCGTACCGATCCCCGATAAGGTAAATGCGCGATCCACGGCGAGTCGAAAATGACCATCGGTGGGACCCCGATCCACCATGGCCGCCTTCTCGATCAGGTGATCGCGCAGGGCATCGATGCCATCCCCTGTGACCGATGACACCGGGAATAAGGGCCAACGGCTCGCGGGCTGCCCGGCCACCGCATCCGCGATCGCCGCGACGGCCGCATCTCCGACCGTCTGGTCCACCGCATCGATTTTGGTGAGCACCACCGCACCGTCGTTCACGCCGAGCAACCGAAGAATCTCCAAGTGCTCTAAGGTCTGTGGCATTGGGCCATCGTCGGCCGCCACCACTAACAAGGCATAGTCGATACCCGTTGCACCGGACACCATCGTGTGCACAAACCGCTCATGGCCGGGCACATCGACAAATCCCATCACACCCGTCTCACCGGGGGCGTCGGCTTCTTTTGCAGGCAAATAGGCATAACCCAACTCAATGGAAATGCCACGGCGCTTTTCCTCGGGCAGTCGATCCGTATCCTTGCCCGTTAAACGTCGGATCAACGACGTTTTACCGTGATCGATATGCCCTGCCGTGCCGACAATCATGCCAACAAGGACATCAGGATGGCCTCATCGCGCTGCGACAGGCATCGGCAATCAAACACCAGGGCATCCTCACGGATACGACCGATCACGGGTGTGGACAGGCTGCGGAAACGGGCGAGCGTCTGCGTCAGTCGTTTTCCGTTACGTTTGCCGATTGCCATCGGGCGAAGCCGCACGGCCGCCGACGGCAGTCGCTCCTCCGGAAGGGCTCCACTTCCGATCTGACTGGCACACTCGATCACATCCATCTGAAACTCTGGACCGGCGAATCGCGCCAGTGCGGGTCCGACCCGTTCACAGGTCTGCCAGATCACATCGCGGGGTTTGGTCAACATAGCCAAGACCGGTAAGCGCTCGGTGAGCCCGTGCGCCGAGTCGTACACGCGCAAAGTGGCTTCCAATGCGGCCAGCACGATCTTCGATACCCGCAAGGCACGCTTCAACGGATGTTTTTTTATTTTGGCGATGGCCTCCCGAGTGCCGACGATGATGCCGGCCTGTGGTCCGCCCATTAATTTATCGCCTGAGAACATCACCACATGGGCGCCCTTGGACAGCGCATCGGATGGCAGTGGCTCGCGCGGCAAGCCCCACTCACTCATGTCCACCAATGCGCCGCTGCCCAGATCGACCATATAAAACAGGCCGTGGGCGTTGGCCAGCTCCGCCAACTCTGCATCACCGACTTCCGCAGTGAAGCCGGTCACCGCATAGTTGGAACGATGCGCCTTGACCAGCAGAGAGGTCTTGTCCGTGATCGCCTCACGGTAATCCTTCAGATGGGTGCGATTCGTGGTGCCGACCTCCACCAATCGACAATTGGCCGCTCGCATGATGTCGGGCATACGGAAAGCGCCACCGATTTCAATCTGCTCACCGCGGGAGATGATGACCTCCCTGCGGGCGCCCAAGGCCACCAGGGATAACAAGACAGCGGCAGCACAATTGTTAACCACCGTGGCCGCCTGCGCACCGGTGATCCGACAGATAAGCTCCTCGATGATCGTGTCGCGATCGCCACGCTCCCCCGAGGCCAGGTCGAATTCCAGGGCGTTGTAAGCGCGCATGGCCCGAGCGACCGCATCAATCGCCTCCTCGCCAAGCAAGGCACGGCCCAGGTTGGTATGAATGACCGTACCGGTCAGATTGATGACATTGGGCAGACGCGATGCGGCCGACTGTTGGACCTCCCGAATCGCACTCTGGACAAGCTGCGCCTCGGAAGGCGCCTTCCCCCCTTGGGCGATCTGCGCGCGGGCCTGCTCCAACGACGCCTGGACTGCGCGTTTGAGCAGCGTTCGACCAAACCTGGTGAGCGTTTCCTGAAGCTCGGAATGGGCCAGCAGCCGATCCACCGAAGGCAGATGCAGCGCGGAGCGAGACGGCTTGGATTCACCCGGACCGGGCAGAATCGTGGGGTTCATGGCTAAGACTGGCCTGGGTAGAACAATAGATTGGGTCCGGTTCGAGCATACCCTTTTTCATCCACTAGCACATCCAGGGCCAGGGAATTCAGGTCATCCGCAATCGGATCGACCGAGGGATCCTTCTCCTGCACAAAAATCTTGAGGTAGGTCTTGCACTCATCACAGGTCTCCGCACGAATGGGCATGTCGGCGGGTTTTTTGTCATCGTCCTCGATGGTCAAATACCCCACACCCTTTTCCTCTTCACACGAGCTGCATTTGACCCGCTCCATATTCCATTCGGTCATGCACAGGGAGCACACCAGATACCGGTAGTTCAGACGCTCCGGATCCATCCGCACCAGGCTTGCCGTCGGGCGCATACCGCAGCAGGGACAGACCGTAGCGACATCACAGGCGCCCACATCCTCGGCATTAAGCGTCGCGGCCATCCGGGTGAAATACACCTGTAACGCCGCGCCGATAAAGGGCACAAACGGGCCATCGTCCGGCTCCGAGACACCGGCGATCAATCGATCGGCCATCGACTCCAATGCCGTGGGCTCCTGGGCGATGAGCGCGTCCAAGCGTGCCAACGCCTGGGCGAAGGCCGGATTGGCGGCATCCATGGCCTTGCGCACGTGATGCACCACGTCGCGCAGGTCAGAGCGCCACATGGCATCACGCGGAAACACGTGGGCCGAGAGCGGCGGCATGCCGTGGTCTCGGCTGTTGGACACCGCGCGCTCCGAGACCCGCTCGGCACCACGCGCATCCAACGCCGCACACTGACCACGGCAGAGATGGGCAAGAAACCGCAGATAGGCGCCACTCTCGCCATGCTCGGCCAGCGCATCAAAGCGTGCCGCCCGCTCCTTAAAGAGCGCGCTGCCGGTCGGGATCACCACCTGGGGCGCCCGAATCAGCCTGTCCATCGTGCCGTCCGTAATGATTGGCGTTGGCATAAGGTCTTTTCCTTTGCAGAAATAAAAACCGGCCCCAAAAGGGGCCGGGGTCTCCTACCACTTCCTCTTTAATTCACTAACCGATGCGGCTCACTTGTTTTCCAGTGATCGATACCACAGCGGATGATGATGCTTAGCCCAAGCCCGGGATACGGTGCCCTTGGTAATGGCACTCATGGTTCCCTTCACCCAGATCGCAGCATAAATGTGCACGATGATGGTGATAATCAGCAAAACCCCTGACACGGCATGCACGAGTGCGGCCAGTCGCAGGGTATCGATCGTGAACATATGCGAGAAAAACTGTCGCCACATCACGATGCCGCTGACCAAGAGCAGGACCATAAACAGGAACGTGAACCAGTACATGAGCTTTTGGGCCGCGTTGTACTTGCCGATCTCGGGCATGTTGTCGTCCCGATTGGCCAATACATCGCCGATACGCCCCATCCACGCCCAGTCATAGGATTTCATGATGTTGTCGCCCATCTTTTGGATGGCAAATATAAAAAACGACAGGAACATCAATACGCCCAGGATCGGGTGCAGAAAGCGGGAGAGTTCCCCGCCCCCGAGCACCGCCGACAAGGACCAGAACGACGGATGGAAGAACGCCAGACCACTGGCGGCTAACAGCACAAAACAGATGGCCGTGAACCAGTGGTTGATGCGCTCATTGGCGGCGTAGCGCTGCACTTCATTGCCTTGAACCATGGCTTACGCCTCCTTCTCGTCGACCTCTTTCGGCCCCTTGATGAAGTAGTGGGCCACGCCAACAGCAACGGCGGCGGCCATACCCCAGGACAGAACGGTCTTGGTCATCCCCTTCCACAGGTTCACTGTGGGACTGATTTGCGGATCACTCGGCAACCCGTTGTAGGCCTCTGGCTTATCGCCATGGCGCAACACGTACATGACGTGCGTGCCACCGACCCCTTGCGGGTTGTAAAGCGCCGCCTGCTGATAGCCACGCTCCTTGAGATCCTTCACACGGTTATCCGCCCAGGCGACCAGATCCTTTTTCTTGCCAAAACGAATCGCCTTGGTCGGACAGGCCTTGGCGCACGCTGCACCTTCGCCCACCGCCACGCGATCGGAGCACAGCGAGCACTTGTACGCCTTGTGATCGTCTTTGCTGATTCGTGGAATGTTGAAGGGGCAGCCCGCCACGCAGTAGCCGCAACCGATGCAGTTGTCTTTTACGAAATCCACAATGCCGTTTTCGTATTTCACAATTGCGCCGGGCGCCGGACAGGCCTTCAAGCAGCCGGGATCTTCACAGTGCATGCAACCGTCTTTACGGATCAGCCAATCGAGCCCACCATCGGCACGCTCGACTTCATTGAACCGCATCACGGTCCACGACTTGGTGGTCAGGTCCGCCGGGTTGTCATAGACCCCCACGGTGGAACCGATCACGTCGCGGTTGTCGTTCCATTGCATACACGCGACCTGGCAGGCCTTGCAGCCGATGCACTTGGATTCATCGATCAACTTCGCAACCGCGATGTCCGGATTGGACTTCACCGGCATCGGCGCGGTCGTGGCGGAGCGATTGACAATGTTCATGGGTGTTGCAGTAGCCATTGTGTCTCTCCTTATACCTTAGCGATGTTGACGAGGAACGCCTTGAACTCCGGCGTCTGCGAGTTGGCGTCACCCACATAGGGGGTGAGTTCGTTGGCCAAGAATCCATTCTTGGTCACGCCCACGAATCCCCAGTGGATCGGAATGCCCACGTGGTGCACGGTTTTGCCATCGACCGTCAACGGACGAATCCGCTTGGTGACCGAGGCCACCGCCTTCACCTGACCGCGATTGCTCCAGACCCGAACCATATCGCCGTTCTTGATGCCCTTCTCCTTGGCCAAGGCTTCACCGATCTCCACGAAGGGTTGCGGCTGCACGATGGCATTGGATTCCACGTTCTTGGTCCAGAAGTGGAAGTGCTCGGTTAGGCGATAGGTGGTGGCCGCATAGGGGAACTCATCCGACTTACCGAAGGTCGGCGCATCGGCCTTGTACACGCGTGCACAGGGGTTGCTCGTGACCTTTGGGTTATTCGGATGCATGAGGTTCTTGCCCACGGGGGTCTCAAACGGCTCGTAATGCTCAGGGAACGGACCTTCCGCCATGCCCGGGGCGAACAAACGACCCACGCCTTCCGGGTTCATGATGAAGGGGCCCGTGGCCGGGGGCAGTGCCGGCGCAATGTCCGGAATGTCCACACCCGCCCACTTGCTGCCATCCCACTGAATCGTGGGCCGCTTGGCATCCCAGGCCTTGCCGGAAGGATCGGCGCCGGCGCGGTTATACAGCACCCGACGGTTGGCGGGCCATGAGTAGCCCCACTGTTGGTGTATGCCCATGCCGCCATCGTCCGAGTTATTCCGACGCGCGGAATTGTTGCCGGCCTGGGACCAGACACCGCCATAGATCCAGTTACCACACTCGGTGGTACCGTCATCGCGCAGCACGCCAAAGCCCGGCAATTGCTCGCCGGCCTTAAAGAGCACGGCACCGGTCTTGGGATCCTTGATGTCGACCAGCGCGCGACCGGAGATCTCTTTCAAGAGTTCTTCAGCCGGCGGATTGCTCGGATTGGAGTAGTTCCAATTCAGCGCGAGGAACGACTCCTTCCCTTTTCCGCCTTCTTTGCGATACATCTCGCGCAGTCTCGTGAACAAGGTACCGATGATCTCGCGATCGGTCTTCGCCTCGCCCGGAGCGTCGGCCGCCGCATAGTGCCAATGCACCACACGACCAGAGCTGGTGAACGTGCCCGGATCCTCGGCAAAGCAGGTGGAGGGCAGACGAATCACTTCGGTCTTGATGTCCTCGGGTTTGGCATTGTTCATCTCACCAAAGTTCTTCCAGAACTCGGCCGACTCGGTCTTCAGCGGATCGATCACCACCATGTACTTCAGGTTGGCAAGCGCCTTGTTCAGCTTGGCCTTGTTCGGCAGGGCCGCCAAGGGGTTAAAGCCCTGGCAGATCAGACCGTTCATCTTGCCTTGCGCCATGCGCTCAAAGTTCGCCAACACATCGTAGGCGCCGTCACGCTTGGGCAGGTAGTGGAAACCAAAGTCGTTCTCTTTTGTCGCGTTATTCCCGTAGTACGCCTTTAATAGGCTGGTATTCCATTTCGGGAAGTTCTGCGGGAAGTTCATCGAGTTTGGACGCGTGGCCTTCGGGGTACGCACCTTCAGATAGGTCTCACGACTGTCGTCGGACTCCATCGGCGAGAGCATGTAACCCGAGAGCACTTCCGAATAAGCACACATGTCCGTGATGCCCTGCACGTTGGCGTGACCGCGCAATGCGTTCACTCCGCCGCCCGGACGGCCCACGTTACCCAACAACATCTGGATCATGGCCATGGTGCGAATGTTTTGCGATCCATGGGAATGTTGTGTCCAGCCCAGGGCGTACATGATGGTCATCACCTTGTCGGGACGCGAGGTCTCGGCGATGTACTCACAGACTTTCAGGAACTGGTCCTTCGGTGTGCCGCAGATCGAGGAGACTTTCTCCGGCGTGTAACGGCTGAAGTGGGACTTCATCAGCTGATACACACAGCGAGGATCTTTCATGGTCATGTCGACCTTGGCGAATCCATCATCGCCCATCTGATACGTCCATGACTTCTTGTCGTAGGCACGCTTCTCTTCATCGTAGCCGGCAAACAGGCCGTCTTTGAAGTTGAAGTCACCGTTGATCAGGAAGGGAGCGTTCGTATAGTTGCGAACGTAATCCTCATGGATCTTGTTCTTTGACACCAGATAGTTGATCACACCGCCCAGGAACGCAATATCGGTTCCCACGCGGATCGGGGCGTAATAGTCTGCGATCGCAGCCGAGCGCGTGAAACGCGGATCCACCACCACAAAGCGTGCCTTGCGGTGTTCCATTGCTTCCGTCACCCACTTAAATCCGCAGGGGTGCGCCTCGGCGGCGTTGCCGCCCATCACCAAAATCAAATCTGCATGCTGAATATCTGGCCAGCCATTTGTCATGGCGCCACGCCCAAACGTCGGACCCAGACTGGATACCGTGGGGGCGTGTCAGATACGTGCTTGCGTAT
>JACCDX011018866.1_pt1 | contig 16126 bp, 14 predicted proteins | sample 7449681 | NCBI WGS metagenome assembly JACCDX01 (sample SAMN15323450, study PRJNA562643) | freshwater metagenome | isolation source: river surface water | place: USA:Blue River Watershed | collected 2017-08-18 | reverse complement strand
TTCATATATAATCTAACCATTTGTTTCATATATAATCTAACCATTTGTTTCATATATAATCTAACCATTTGTTTCATATATAATCTAACCATTTGTTTCATATATAATCTAACCATTCATTAATAATTGTTTCACTGTATTGTCTAACAGTTAATTCTTGTTTAACTGCATCTTTTAATTGTTTTTCATCAGTGAACTTTGTTTTTAAGCTCATAATAATGTTAGTAATTTGCTCACTATCAGAAATCTGTAATTCAATATCATCATAAAAACCAACTAGTACATTTAATAAACGTGTTATTCTACCAGTAAAACACATACATAATCCATCAGTTATCTCTTGATTTAGTACTTTTAATATTTCATCTTTATTTCTAATGCGCGACCATACATAAATCAGTAAATCACTATAAGTAATTAAATAAGTAGAATGTTCAGTTTTATCGTCGCAATAGTTAAGTATTTCACGTTTAGTTTGTTCAGTTAATATATCACTACTAATAATTTCATTTTTAACTGTTTCTAGATTAATAGTAGGTTTATCTTTTAGTAAATTATTTAATGAATTTCTAAAACTATTTTGTATATTATGATTATGTATATTTTGGGTATCATTATAAATTTTATTAGTGTCTTTAATTCTATTTAGCCATCTTTCAACTGGCAAAGGTATATAATTTATTGGATTAATAAAAAAGTAAAAATAATTAATATTTCTTAAATTACATAAACTTAATGGTAATTCAATAATTTGATTATTACTTAAATTTATTTCTTGTAAATTTATCATTGTATCTATTTCTCTTATTTCAGTAATTTGATTATTACATAAATTTATATGTAGTAAATTATTTAATGAATTTATGTTTGAAATTTTATTTATATAATTATTAGTTAACATAATATATTTTAATTTTGCTAAATTTAGAAGGCCATTAATTTCTGTAATTTTATTACAAGATAAATTTATAGTTTCTAAATTTATTAAATTATCTAAACCTGTTATATTAGTAATTTGATTATCAGAAAATCCTAATTGTTGTAAATTAACTAAATTATCCAAACCTTTTATATTTTTAATTTGATTACGTGCAAAATCTAATGTTTGTAAATTAACTAAATTATCTAATCTATTTATTCCTTTTATTTGATTTTTAAGTAAAGATAAATTTTGTAAATTAACTAACCTATCCAAGTTTTTTATTTCTTTTATTTGATTATTACTTAAATCTAATTTCTGTAAATTAACTAAATTATCAAGTCCTTTTATTGCTTTTATTTGATTATAATCTAAATTTAAATATTGTAAATTAACTAAATTATTAAATGTATTTATTTTAGTTATTTGATTATCACTTAACAATAATTCTTGTAAATTAACTAAATTATCAAGTCCTTTTATTCCAGTTAGTTGATTATTATGTAAGTTTAATGTATGTAAATTAACTAAATTATTAAGTCCTTTTATTTCTGTTATTTGATTATAATTTAAATTTAATTGTTGTAAATTAACTAAATTATCAAGTCCTTTTATTTCAGTTATTTTATTAATAGATAAATTTAATTCTTGTAAATTAACTAAATTATCAAGTTCTTTAATTTCAGTTATTTTATTACCACAAAAATTTAATGTATGTAAATTAACTAAATTATCAAGTTCTTTAATTTCAGTTATTTTATTGTCACCTAAATTTAATGTATGTAAATTAACTAAATTTTCAAGTCCTTTAATTTCAGTTATATTATTATAACTTAAATTTAATGTATGTAAATTAACTAAATTATCAAGTTCTTTAATTTCAGTTATTTTATTGCCACATAAATTTAATGTATGTAAATTAACTAAATTTTCAAGTCCTTTTATTTCTGTTATTTGATTATTATGTAAAATTAATGTATGTAAATTAACTAAATTTTCAAGTCCTTTTATTTCAGTTATTTTATTATTATATAAATCTAAATTTTTTAAATTAACAAATTTGTGTAAATTATTTAATATTAAATTGATATAATTAGAATTAATATGTAATGAGTTTATTTTTATTGGATCACAATTTATAAAATTATTGATATTATCATCATAAATATGTAATTCCATAAAATAAATAAATAAATAAATAATAATTTAAATAATCAATTTTTATTAAACATGAGATAAATATATAGTAATACCTAAGTCATCAAGAGAAGTGGTATAAAATGAATTAAATGTATTTTGGTATTTTTCAAAATTTACACGAATAATATTAGTAATGTAATCAATAGCTAATTTTTCATCAAGATTATATTTTTTATTTGAATATGACCAAAAAACATTAATTGGATCCCATGGATGTAATCCAGCATCTTTTCGTGCTTTTTGAATACTTGTTGCAACAAGCCTATAATAATATAGTTTTTCCATATTTTCATCATATGTTTTATCAAGAAGTATAACAATATTTTTAGAATCAAACTTAAATTCTTTAATAATATAATCAGTCATACTATCATTAGAAATAGTATAATTAATATTAAATAGTGTTTCATCATATTTAGTATCAATAATATGTTCTAATTGTGTTAATGTCATTTCTTGAAGTTTTTTAAATTCATCAGCAATATCTTTACCATATTTTTTAAAAAATAATGCTTTAACAGGTGTAATAGTTTTACTAATATTATAATTAGTTGGATTACCATCATTGATATATAATACATTACATTCATCGTTAATAAATTGTGAATAATTTAAATATTGAGTATTAATTGATTCATCATGAAGAATACAAATAGATTTAATAGGTTTTTTAAGTGATAAATTACAAGTTCCTCTTAATTTATAAACATTTTGAATAATATTATATACAAAATTGAAATCATATGCTAATGTTTGTTTAGAAGTGTCTAATTGGATCATATCATCTCTTTTACCAAGATGAATACTTTCATAATTAAAATATGTATCATTAATATTAACACATATTGATTTTAAATTTAAATATTCTTTTTCAGCAAAAAATGGAATAATAGATTTGAAATCATTAATAATAAGTTTAATAAGGTAATATAATACATTTAATGATTCCTTCCATTCTTTTTTATCATTAGTTTTACCTTTTAATAAATTTCTGCCTAATTTAACATACCCATTATTAACAATATCAACAACAGTATATAAAGTTCCAATTGCATCTTTAAGATTATAATTATCCATGTGTTTAAAATATAAATTTCTTAATTTTGAATATTCAGTTAAAATCCAAATATTAATTGGATTATTAATATCAGAAAAATTAAAATTAAATGTATCATTGTCTTTAGAATAAAGTTGGTAATATTCTTTCCAAAAAACAACAGTATTTGATAATGGAATAATAATATCTTTCATAACATTATGAACACCTACTTTTGAAAATTTTAATGTTTCACCTCTTGATGCTGGACTAGATAATAAGTATAATCGTAAACAATCTGACCCATACTCATTGATAATATCAACCGGATCTGGATAATTTTTAAGACGTTTTGACATTTTTTTACCATCTTCAGCTAAAATTAAACCATTAACAATTACATTTTTAAAGGGAATTTTATCAAATAATGATGTTGATAATACTAGTAATGTATAAAACCATCCTCTTGTTTGATCGACACCTTCAGCAATAAAATCAGCTGGTAATATTTGATGTTTAGTTCCATCATTTGTTTGAATATATGGATTATTATTATTATCAAATTCAATACCATTAGAAGAGTTTCGTAAAAGTTCAACAATACCATCACAACCTAATGATGCATATGGCATTGCTCCAGATTCAAACCAACAGTCAAAAATTTCAGAAATTCTTTTAAAAGTTTTACCATCTTTATGAATTACAATATGATCAATATTATGTCTATGTAAATCAGTAATTGAATTTTCAGGTAAATTTGCAAGTTTTTCGAGTTCATAAGATGATTCAATACAAATAATATCACCATCATCAGATTTCCAAATAGGAATTGGTGTACCCCAAAATCTAGATCTAGAAACACCCCAATCGCGTGCATTAGCTAACCAATTATTAAATCTATTTTCACCAACATGTTTTGGTGTCCAATTAATTTCTTTATTTAATGAAACTAAATTATCACGTAAATCTTCAACTTTAACAAACCAACTTGACACAGCTCTATAAATAAGAGGTGTATCAGATCTCCAACAAAATGGATAATTATGTGTAATTTGTCTTTTATCAAAATAATAACCTTTTTCTTTTAATTTAATAATTGTCCAAGTATTTAAATCTTGCTTCTTATTATCAATTAACTTATGATTTTTATAAAACATACCTTTTAATTCTGGTATATCATTAGAAACATAACCATTTACATCTAAAGGTTGGAATAATTTAGTTTCTTTGTTAATAATATTATTAATTAAACATATACGATAATCATCTTCACCATAACAAGGAGAAATATGGACAACACCAGTACCATCTTTATCACTAACATAATTATCAGCGATAATTTTAAATTCATGATTTAAAAAGTTTAGAGGAGGTAAATAATGTAAACCAACTAATACACTACCTTTAAATGTATCAATAATTGTAACTGATTGTTTAAAAGTTGATTCAATTAAACTTGAACCAACAATAAAATATTTATTTTTATATTCAACAAGTGAATAATCAATATCGTTATTTACACATAATGCATAATTGGCGGATAAAGTCCATGGTGTTGTTGTCCAAATCATTACATACACATTAAAATCTTTAAATTTGTTAACTAATGGTAACATTAAAAATAATGAGTCATCTTGAACTTCTTGATAGTTTTGTTGAGTTTCAAAATTTGAAAGGGGTGTTCCACATGTAGTTGAATATGGCATAATTTTTACACCTTCATATACTCTATTTTTATTATATAATTGTTTGAAAACCCACCAAACAGAATTCATAAAATCTTTTGTCATAGTTTTGTAATCATTTTTAAAATCAATCCATCTACCTAGACGACCCATTGTTTCTTCCCATTCTTTAGAATATTTCATAACAATACCACGACATTTTTCATTATAGTTATCAATACCATAATTTAAAATTTCTTCAGTAGTTTTAATCTTAATTTCTTTTTCAATTTCATATTCAATTGGAAGTCCATGACAATCAGTTCCATTATGTCTAGGAACATTTTTACCTAAATTATGATGATATCTTGTAACTGTGTCTTTGATTAATCCAGCTAAAATATGACCATAATGTGGTAATCCAGTTGCGAATGGAGGTCCATCATAAAATGAATACAAATCATTATTTTCATTTTCTTTTACAGTTTTATTAAAAATATTATTATCTTTCCAGTGCTTATAAATTGGTTGTTCTTGCATAAATTCTATATATTGTATATAAATGTTAAAAATTCAATTTTTTTTAAAAAATTGAATTAATAAATATTAGAATAGAGACAGCATATTTATGAATCTAACTAATTATATCATTAAAAATAAATTACCAGTAGAATTATATAATATTGCTTTTATGTGGTTATATTTTGTTATAAATATAATTATGTCATCATATCTTAATAATTTTAATGTAAATGAGAATGATTTAGTTTGTAATAATATTTATAATAGAGTATTTGATAAAGTTAAGGTTGATATTTTTATAAATATAATTTGTATACCTTTGCTAATAATTTTATTTTTCTTAAATAAAAATTTACTAAAAAATATATTATTTGTAATATATTTATTTACTATAATTTTTGCAGTAGATGAAAAAATATTTATATATCAAAATTTTAAAAAAAATGATGGTTTAATAAAAATAAGTACATGTACTAATAATATATATATTATTATTGAAAATTTTTTAGTTTTAAAACATATTGTAAATTTTGCATATTTAGTAGCATTAATAATAAGTAATTTTTCTTTTCTGATGTATTTTCTACAAATAACATTAAATGAACCAATAGACTATGAAACTTTTATAGCTACCCGTTAATAAATTTTACCAATATATCATTTGGTGTTAATTCATTTATTTTAATTGGTGGTTCAGGTATATTATTTTTAGTAATATAGTCATCACATAATAAACTTAATGAATTATGTATACAATAAATACCATGTAATATATATTTACCATTTTTTTCATTTTCAATATATTTTTCATATTTTTTATTTAAATTATAATCAATAAGTAATAAATTAATATAATCTATACAATCTTGTGTTTCAGCTAATGAATAAATATATGAATAAATTTGTGGTCCACTAATATTTTTAGTCATATAATTATATTATATTTAATCTTTAATTATATATCTTAAATATATGATTTAAAGATTATTTTAATGATGTAATTCAACACTACAATAAAACTATTATTTACTATTTTTTTATTACAATTATAAATATTTTAAAATTTTGTATATTATTATTTTAAAAAAAATATTAAGAAATTTTAAAATATAACTTAATATATAATACATATTATGGTGAAAACTTTTGAAGATTCACCCAAATCATCAGAATTAGATGATATTGTAAATGAAACTGATTTTAGTGATAATGATTTTGATAATAGTAATAGTTTTAGTGAAACAAAATTATCAAAAAAAGAAAATATTAGAGATACTGAAGATTTAAATACATTATTAAGTGATATTTGTTCAGAATCTAAAAAAAAAACAAAATATAATAAATACAAACAAAATGTATATTCTACAGAATGTTACGATGATACATTCATAAAACCATTTAATTTTAATTTAATAAAAGGGGATCAAGGTGTAATGGGACCATCTGGACCTCGTGGTGAACGAGGTTATATTGGACCTCAAGGAATTATGGGACCACCCGGACCTCGTGGGAAAACTGGACACACTGGAGCACGTGGGAGAAAAGGAGATCCTGGTAAATCAGTAGTTTGGAAAGGTATATGGTTTAATGATGTATTTTATGAAAAAAATGATATTGTAAATTTTAATGGTTCTATTTATATTGCTATTAATTGTAATTCAAATGTAGAACCATCATCTGAACAATATGATTGGGATTTAATGATTCAGAAATGTATATGTATTGAATGGACTGGAAACTGGAATGAAAATACATTATATTCTATTTATAATTTAGTTTTTTATAATGGCTCTACATATATTTGCATTATACCAAATGTTAATACTGTACCTGATATTAACTCACCTTATTGGAATATATTTGCACAAGGAGCACAAGGACCACCAGGTATTAAAGGTGTTAGTATTCAAGGACCACCTGGTGAAAAAGGTGATAGTATCCAAGGACCACCTGGTGAGAAAGGTGACAAAGGTGACAAAGGTGATAGTATCCAAGGACCACCTGGTGAGAAAGGTGACAAAGGGGACAAAGGTGACAAAGGGGACAAAGGTGAGAAAGGCGAGAAAGGTGATAGTATTCAAGGACCACCAGGTGAGAAAGGCGAGAAAGGTGATAGTATTCAAGGACCACCTGGTGAGAAAGGTGAAAAAGGTGATAGTATTCAAGGACCACCTGGTGAGAAAGGTGACAAAGGTGACAAAGGTGATAGTATCCAAGGACCACCTGGTGAGAAAGGTGAAAAAGGTGATAGTATCCAAGGACCACCTGGTGAGAAAGGTGAAAAAGGTGATAGTATCCAAGGACCACCTGGTGAGAAAGGTGAGAAAGGAGAAAAAGGTGATAGTATCAAAGGATCATTTGGTGAGAAGGGAAATAAATCGCCATAAAAAATAATAATAAAAAAGATTGTTATAAATAATATTAAAAGTAATATTATAAAAACAAAAATAAAATTAAATAAAATTAAATAAAACAGAATTATAATTATTATTTTTTAAATTTTCAAGATCAAATATCATTTTATTAATATTATTAATTTTATTTATAAGATGTTTTTGATCATCAATATTTAATAATGGAATTTCAAAATTTTCAATATTTTTTTTACTTATTGTAATTGTTTTATTATTATTAGCAATTTTAATAAAGTCATTTTCAAAATATAATAAAATAAAATATAAATAATTTTGTAAAATATTAGTATTTTTAATATGTAAATAATAGTTATTTGTAGATAATTCATATTGTGTTGATGTTAAATCAATATAACCAGCATTATTAGTATTACGTTGTATATAAATTGTATTAATTGTAGTAGCTTCATTCGTAATATCACAAATTTCCTCAATTTTGATATATGTAGTTGTAGTAGTTAAATAATTTTCAATAAATTTTGTTTTTATTTTTTCTAAATTTATAATTTGTAAATTTATATAATTATCAAGTTTATTTTTATTTTCAATTGTAATATTAATTAATTGTTGTGTTTCAATATTTGGAAGTTCTAATTCTAATTGTTTAATAATATCAATATTTAATTGATTAGTTTTTCCTTTTATAATATTTTTAATTTTTAAATTAAAAAAATGTAATAATTTATTATTAATGTATTCTTGATTGTAAATATTTTTGTTTTTAACTATAAATAAGTAGTCAGCATTAGTAATATTATTAATATTATCAATATTAAATAAATTATTTTTATAAGAGTATAAAATATTTTCATTATCATATTTTTTATTTTTATCAAATTTAACTATATTAACAATACTATCTATATTAACAATACAATTTATATTAAACTTATTATTATTTTGTGTAGTAATAATATTTTTATTATAATTATAATAGTAAAAAGAATAATTATTTTTAATAATATCATTAATAGTGAATTCATATGTATCATTATTTTCAAAAAAATTAAATATTATTTTATTATTTTTAATTTTATTAATTATTAATATTGATTTTTTATTATCTAAATCAATAATTTTAACTCCAAAATTTTCTATAATATATTTTCTTGTATTAATATGTTGATTAGAATCGCCAAATAAAAAACTATTTGATGTGATTATAATACCAACACCATTTTTATTAAGAATTTGTGAAATATATTGTATTATAAGTGGTTCTGATTTAGTACCTCTAATTTTTAAAAATTTAATTTTTGAATTACAGTTTGCATAAATTAAATTTCTAATATCATCTGGTAAATCTGCAAGGACTAAATCATATGTAGTATTAAGTATATCATCAGTAATTACATTATTTATTTTAAATGTAATATTATTAATTTCTTTATTTTTAATAAGTAAATTTATATAAGATATTAATAAAATGTATGGATTTTCATCAACACATGTAAATTGTTTATTATTATCAAACATATTATAAATTAATTTACCAAACCCTGAGAAAAGATTACAAATACTATGTGGTTTTAAATTATTTATTATTGTATTGATATAATTAATATATTTTAAATCGGTATAATATAAGTTAAATTCTTTTAAATATGATTTTAATTGTTTTGAATTTGTAAAAATATCATAAATTATATTAATTAAATAATTATTATTAATTATATCTAAAATTTGGTTATCAACGTGGAATTCATTGTATAAGTTAATAAAATCTTCTTTAGTAATGTGTGTAATGGAAACATTATGTAATGGAATGTCTTTCGAAAAAGTATTTGTAAAATTCATGAAATTGTCATAAGTACAATTTGGACTGGATGTACTTATAAAATAGTAAACTAGTAAATGAACAGTAAATAAACGAACTGGTAGTGACGATGAAAAATCGATAGAAATTATTTTATCTAAAAAGGGACTCTTATAATGATTAGATATAAATAGATTTGTCATATATATATAAATATTAAAATTTTAAATAAAAACTTTTAAATTTTTTATTCGTTTTTATATAAAAAAAAAATATTTAGTTTTAATATTTATATTTATAAATTTTAAAAAAAATACTATAATATTTTAAAAAAATATAGTCTAATATATACATGCCAAAAAACGGCTCCAAGTCAAAATGCAATATGTCTGATTCCGAATCATCCTCTGATAATACAACTGATAGTGTTAAAATGTATATGATTCAACAAAAAAGTCATAAACATAAAAAAAATCATAAAAAACATCATACAGAATCTGAAACTGATTCAGAATCTCATTCTGAATCACATAAAAAATCTGATAAAAAACATGAAAAAGAAAATAAATGTGATAAAAAACATGATAAATATGATAAAAAAAATGAACATCATACTGAAAGTAGTTCAGAAGATTCAAAATGTAGTAATAAAGAAAAATGTACTTTTGATGATGTTTATAAATATTATAAAAATCAATTATTATTAGATGAAACATTACAAGTTGGTGGATCTGATACATATATATCATCTTATAATAATACAGGCGATACTTATAATTTATCATACCCAATAAATTTTACTAATAATAATATGTTATTAAATGTAGATCATCCAAGTTTTAATGCACCATTTTGTGTTAGATCAAGTGGTATATATTTATTATTTTTTGTTACATCTGTTCAACAATCGTCTCAATTTACTTTATTTATAAATGGTATTCCTAATACAATAAGTACAACTGGTAATAATGCTGGTTCAGGACAAACAATTTTTAGGCAAATGTATAAATTTAATAAAGATGATACACTAATTATGAGAAATTATGAATCATCAGCGGGTTCATTAATTTCACCATTGTATGTAGGCGGTCTTTTACCAGGAAATAATGCAACATTTTTATTAATGAAATTAGGATCATTACATTGTGATGAACATAAAAAATTATGTAATGATTGGAATCCATCATGTTTATCAAGAAGAAAGCAATATTTATTTAAAAAAATTTTAGAAAAAATGTTACTTGATCCTGAATTAATGTTAAAAGGGTATAATACATGTGGAACTTTTTGGACAAAAGCAACACAAATTTTACCAACAGAAAATGATGTCATTTTTGATTCATCATCAAATGTAAATAATATTGGTTGGTCATCAACTACTCCAGAACAAATTAAAATTTTAGAAGATGGTATTTATAAAGTATTTTTTATGTGTAATACTACTACTTCTGTACAATTAACTTTTTATGTTAATGGTATGCCAATGGATTTTACTACGATGGGTTCAAATAAAGGTGCCGGTCAAACTTCATTAAGAACTTTATTATCACTTAAAAAAGGGGATTATGTAACAGTTCGTAATCATACATCTACTAATGGTCAAGTTATAATAAATGACCATGATGGTGGTATATTAGATAGTTTAAATGCTATATTAACAATATTTAAAATTGCACCATTATACAAATGTGTAATTAAAAATGATTGTAAAATTAATAGTTATTATAAAAAATCATTTGATAAATTTAAATCTTATTTATTATCAAATAAACATTTACAATTAACAGGTACTGATGTTTATTTTAATTATGCATCTACAAATTCACAAGTTTTACATGTTGGTGATGCAATTAATTGGGAATTAACTACATTAAAAGAAAATGTACAACATCGCCAAGCAACTGTTCAAACTGTAATAGAAAAAGATGGTATTTATGATTTATTTATTGATTGTATTACATCTGAACCAGCACAATTTACTATTTTTATTAATGGCATACCCGATTTAGATACAACTACTGGAAGAGATTCAGGTGCTAATAAATGTTTAATAAGACAATTTGTAAAATTATATAAAGGAGATGTTATTGATGTCAGAAATTATACATCAACCTCTGTAAATGTTACTACATCATTAAATTCAGGCGGAAGTATTCCAGGCATACCAGTATTTTTTATGGGTTTTAAATTATGTAATTTAGATGAAACTTGTAATAAAAAATTAAAAAATAAAAATTAAAAATTTAAAAATATAATTTATTTCTAAAATTAATTAATATTAATGAATTTTAAAAATTTGTTACCTTTCAAAATATTTGAAGAATTTCAAAATTCTTCATCTAATGTTTTAGTCAATAGTCAAAATATAGTAGGTTCTAGTCAAGAAGCATTATGTAATGATTTATTAAAAAACCAAGCTTCACAGAATGCTTTAACTATAAGTGGATTAGTATATAGTCAAAAAGCACTTGGAGAATTTAGATATCTTGATTTACAAACACAATGTCAAAGTCAAGAAGCTGTTTTAACTAATGAAAAAGACATATTAATTCAAGAAAAAGATAAAATTATTCAAGAAAAAGATAGTTTACTTGAAACACTAAAAAATGAAAATATTATTATAAATAAAAATTTAAAAGAAATTATTAATCTTAAAAATTTGAATAATACTAATACACATACTAATATTTTATATGGTGTTACTGTAACATTATTAGTTTTATTAATTATATTATCATATTTCCATTTTTATAAAAGTTCAGATTCTAATTAAAAAGCTTGTTTATATTTTGTATGAAATTTTTATAAACATTGCTTATACAATTTTCTTGATAAACTTGTAAAGATATAATTATTAAATAAATTACTAATAAGTAATATAATTTTACTGCAAATATATTTTTTCTGTAATCAATTACAGGTTTTATTAAATTATAAAAAAATCCTTGTTTAAATGTTTCACCTAAAAAAAATCTCTCAATATTAATTATTCCACATTTTCCATATTTTGAACTAAAATGAAATAAAATAAATAGTAAAATAACTAGAACATTTAATTTTAATGCACAATCATCAATAAACGGACTTAATGCAATAAATAAATAAAATAATAAATGTAATGTTTTTATTATATAATCCATTAAATTAAGTTATATTTAAAAAAAATGAAAAAATAATTCCTTAATATATTTTATTTTATTATGAATAAATTAAGTATTATTATATTAATTTTGTATATTGTTTATGTATTTTGTAATAACGATTCTATAATAATTGAATATGATATAAATATATTGGATTCTAATATAAATATATTAAACTATGATATAAATATTTTAGATTCTGATATAAATATATTAAACTATGATATAAATATATTAAACTATGATATGAATAATAAAAATATAATATATTTTGTTGTTTTTTTATTTAATACTAATTATTTAATTATAAGTTTTTTTATCATATATATATATGTCAAATAATACTTACTATTTTAAATATTTAAAATATAAAAATAAATATTTAGAATATAGAAATAAAGTTTTATCTGAAGAAAAAAATGAAATATCTAGAATATTAGATAAAGTTGAGATTAAAAATTATGAATATGAAAAATTAAATATTGAAGACAAATATAAGTATACGCGTTATAAATATTCAGAATATGAACTAAAAACAGAAGGAGATGGTTATACAATACAAATACCTGAAATATGGATCAAATTGAATATAACACAAGAAATGTATAATAATTTGTCAGACGAATTAAAAAATTGTTATACAATAGATGTTGCACAACCCCAAAATTATATATTTAATTTATCATGTGGAAATAAACATGATAATAGCAGTACTGGAAATCCATTCAGTAGTGTGTATAAAGATATAGAAAAGGCTAATAATATGATGAATACGAAGAATGAGACGAAGAATGAGGATGTAGTATTAGTAAAATCAATAGAGGAAGCGGAAGCAGTAAAAACAACAATAGCAGAAGTAGCAGAAAAAGCAATAGCGGAAGCAGAAGCAAGAAAAAAAACCAGTCAAGAACTAAACAATAGTATGAATGATGATATAAAAAACTCTAATAATATGCGACTGCAACATATGATTAAAAAAAATTTAATCTATTTTAAATGAGTAAACTATAATACCAAATTCTTAATAAAAACTATTTAATTCGTTTATATAATTAAATCATTACAATGATTGACTGTACATTGAAATTTAGTATTTGAACAACCTTTATCACAATTTGGACAACCATAATTTTTACAAACATTGTCTCCTGCACTATTACAAACATTATATACTTTTTAATACTTTATCTACCCTGGGATTTTGATTATTTTTGCATGTAATTTTAGCAATAATTGAATAGTTTAATAAAAATAATAAATAAATTAATGGTTTGTACATAGAATTAATATTTATTTAATTTTTAAATATTTTGTTAATGTTTGATTTTTATTTAAAGTATAATATATTTATATAAAATATGGAATATAAAATAAAATCAGCTTATAAATATTATGATGAAAAGATGAAAATATGGAATTTGTTTATTTTTGTAGAATTTTGTTCAGTTTATTTTTGTATTCATCGTTTTAGAAACGATATAAAATATTTAACTGGTGAAATGAAGTATGATGATGATATTGATGAAATTCAATTTTTAAAAAATACAATATTTAATAATCATGATGTTATTTATATATATGAATCAAATAGTTTTATAAATCAAAGTATTTTAGAATTAAAAAAAAAATTAATTGGAATAAAAAAACAAAATATAACAAAAACATTATATAAATCAATTGAATGTTTTTCATGTTATTCATGTAATTTTCCAATTTATATGTTATCATGTGCATATATTGAAAATTCTGAAAATATAATTAAAAATGGTATATATGCAGATTATCAAAAAGTATTTTGGCATGAAAATGATATTGAAATATTAAAAAATACGATGGAATATAATAAAAAAAATATAATAACTGATGCAGAAAGTTTAATTAGTAAAATAAATAATTTAATAAATAGTAGCTATAATAAAGAAATATTTTAGAATGATACAGATTGATAATTGCAATAATATTAGTTTTCAATATTGTTTATTAAAAAATGATATTTTAAATTTGTGTTTTGAACATTATACTAAAGAAAATTGTAAAAATCATGGAATGTTAAATTATTAAATTCTCATTGTTTTAAATGTTATGTTAATTTCTTTTTCTTTTAATTTAATAATAATGTTTCTTAAAAAATAAAAATTATTATTATTTTCTAATACAGTACTTAAATTTATATTAACAGGATATAATAAATTAGTTTGTTCTAAAATTTTATAAAAAAGTAAAATAACTGGTTGATATTCTAATAATATTGGATAATCTTCCAATAAATTGTCAAAATTAATATCACTTGTTAAATTTAAAAATTGATTACAATTATTTATATAATATTCAGAATCAAGTATAGAATTTAGTAACTCAGATAATAAAAAATAATACTCAATATTATACAACATATAATTAGAAATTGGTTGTTTATTAAAATATTTTTCTATTATTTCTTTTAATAAAATAGAATTAAATAGTGTCATATTTTATTTTATATCTATATATTTATATATGAATTATTATAAAAAATATTTAAAGTATAAAATGAAATATATAAATGCAAAAAATTATGAACAACTAGAAAATAAAGATAAAGATAATTATGAAATTGTATATAAATTAAAACTAAAAAATATAATTAGTTTAGATGAATATGATAAATTAACTAATGATGAAAAAACACAATATGTTGAAAGTGAAAATTTTGTTAAAAGTAATACATATGATTATAAAATAGATGATAATTTAAAACAATCAACATATATTTTGAAAAGTTATCAAGATGAAATTATAAAAAAACCTATAATAACATCAATAGAATATAATAATTTAACACCTGAAAATAAAAAAAAATATGATATTAATAAATCAACTGATTTAAAAGTTGTTACACCTGGTAAACAAACAACTATTGAAAAAATACCAATGGAATATATTTATAAAGATCTTTTATCTAAAAATGTACTAAAACCAGAAGAAAATAAAATAATAAAACCAGAAGAACAAAAACAAACAGTTGAAAATAAATATGATAAACAAAATGCAACTAAGCAAAAAGAAAATACTAATTCTAATATTATTACAGATGCACAATATGATCAATTAAATAATGATGATAAATTATTATATGATGTTCATAAAAAACAATATATAAGTCATGGTATAGAAACACCAATATCATATATTCGAACAAGAAATAAAATAGAGGGACCTCAAAATAATATTATTACAAGAGAAGATTATGATAAGTTGTCTAAGGATTATCAATTGCTATATGATGTTTATAAAACAGAAACCACTAGATATGGATATCAAGATATAAAAACACCAATAACATATATTCAAACAAGAACTAAAATAGATATGCAACCATCTAACCCACAAAAACAACCAATTCATTCTACTAATAATAACAATAATAACAATAATAACAATAATAACAATAATAACAATAATAACAATAATAACAATAATAACAATAATAACA
>JACCDX010222925.1_pt1 | contig 16126 bp, 16 predicted proteins | sample 7449681 | NCBI WGS metagenome assembly JACCDX01 (sample SAMN15323450, study PRJNA562643) | freshwater metagenome | isolation source: river surface water | place: USA:Blue River Watershed | collected 2017-08-18 | reverse complement strand
TTGTTTGTGTGAAATCATCCTGCGGCGGAGGCATGTCGAATTTCGTGAGGTTCCCCATCACGAAATCCAACGATGGTATGTAGCTCGTTCCCAAGAACGTTTTTGTGAGAGATGCGATTAAATCATATATATACGACTCAATGGAATAAATCAAATAGGGATACAAAAATAATACAACGAGCATGATGGAATCCACCCATTCATTGCGCGGCACACCATTCCAATATTGGACAGCATACATCACATGTATTAAGACGAAAACGAACGCGTAAAATAATAGCAAAATATTATTCACAATATGCAGCGTATTTTTCATTTGCGCCGTTTGCCTGTATTGCGTCTCTTCCACCCGTATTTGCGATTGCAAGTCCGCGATTTTATTTCCTAAATCCGTATTCTGTCTTGTTACTGCATCATCTGGCATTTTTACTTATATTATACTGACACTCACAAAGCGGTATATTTATCTATGCCGACGTTGGAAGGAATCAAACCCGTATCGATTTGTGTAACCGCCGAAATCGGGAGAGACATGCGCGATTTATCCACATATTGCTCGCCACTTGTGTTGAAATTGCCTAAATTGGCTGTAAAAGCTTCCGCAAACAAATTAACGTCAGAACCACCGTCAGTGTCCGAACATGTCTTATTATCACTATTGTACCATTTGTTTGTCTCGTCGCATCCGTCAGGAATGCACTTGTGTAATTTATTATTGAATGTGGTTCCAGTAGCACAGCAACTATCATCTGCGCACGAACCGCCTTCGCCCAATAAATCAGCCGCCGAACTAGGAGTCAATTTGCCTAATTTTTCCTTCTCTCCCGGATTATTGGTCGGTAAATCTAATTCATCGTAGTTGAGTCTTGACCGCGAACCCAATTCGCTAAAGTATTTCGCAATGTAAGAACCCACAACTAAAATCAATACAATCATCAATATGTTCGTAACGACACCGGGCAACATGGGCTCGGCCATTTGAATGAGGATGAAACCAACGAGAAAAATCACGACCATGGCGGCGATTTTGGTGTAAGTAGCATACCGCTTGCGATAGCTGTCGTTTAATACGCCTAAACGTTGCATATTGGCATTGGTATTTTCAAGGGTTGTTATTTGAAGTCCGGGTAAATTTTTAATTGCCACAGCCATACTGAATAGTTCTTCTTACTTTATACGTGTATTTATGTGTCTTGCAACAGCAAAGATTAATTATTCCATTTTATGTATAGACCAAGCGCTACACATCCGACAATCATGTTTATGGTGAATGACAATTCGCGACCATACAAGGTTTGCATATCGGCGGTTTTATTCTTTTGCGAGGAGAGAGTATCCATTAAACCGAGGTATGTTGTCGCTAAAGATTTGTTTTTACCACATTCACTACTGTCTTGATATCCAGATGGACAAACGTTGGTATCTTTGTGTAAAAAAGAGGTGGGTATAGTGGTGGTGGCCATTTAATCAGTGTAATTATATTTAAGCATTAATATAATTATTCATACTTACTTACTGTTCATAGAGAGGCTGTATTCACTTGCCAAAGGCTGTATTTACTTGCCAAAGGCTGTATTTACTTGCCAAAGGCTGTATTTACTTGCCAAAGGCTCAGAGCGCAGTGGTTCCTGCATTAGATGCAAATGCGATATTTAATGGTTTCTCCGGCGGTTGGACTGGAAGCGGTTATTCTCGCCACTTCACCAGGACGCAAACAAATGGCTAAAGCCACTGGGTCAAACCGCGAAATTTCGGGAAATTGGCTGTCGTTGCTAATCAAATATGCACGTTTCACGTCTTCTTTTTCGGTTTCGCTCAATACTTCGTATTTGGGAACCTTGATGTGTTTCAAAATATTGAATTGCAATCGCTGAATGTTATGCACGACAACAAATACGCCATTGCGATTATATGTTTTGGATAATGTGTCGAGTAATGTTTCATTGGGCTCTTCATCTTGAATAATGATGAGTGTATCTTCGGCGGATAAGATGCGTTCTAAATTGAATATTTGATGAATAATGTTGGCCAGCATTTTATTGATTGAATTCACAAGAGCATATCGCACGTATATTTTGCGACCATTCACACTGTTAGTGAGCAACATATCGAGTTGATTCGTGCGATACATATTATCAATATCTGTTTGCGAAAAGTTGGTGTAGTCATCGACGTTGTATCCCAAATATTGGAGTTGTTCTAAAATATTGGTTCGGGACTTGAATAATTTCAATATAGTATTGTTTGACATGTGGATAGTTAAATGAATTATACTTTATATGTTTAATTCATTACACACTTTTACTTCAATTTTTTTCACTCATTCATTTTGATTCATCACCCATTTTTTTAATAACTAACCCTTTTGAAAAATCTATTCCTGCTAAATCCGATGTTGATTTATCCTCCGCTCTTTCTCGAAGACCCGGATGGTCGGGCGTTTGTCTTTTTGATGCATCGCCATGAGTCACATTCTGACCGGATTTGCCTTCTTCCGTTCCGCTATTCACAGAATTATCAGGTCCATTCACTATTTTAATAACCGGATTAATATTTATTCCTCCCTGTGAATTCGGATGTCCTAACAAATTCGCATTGTTGGTATTTGCCATTTGCATTTGCATTTGCGATAAACGTTCTTTCTCCAAATGTTCGTAGAATTCAGGTGTGGGCAAAAATATTTCTTCGGGAGATACCACTTGCACACTATTTGTGCCTTCATATGCATCATTTCCAATCGTGATAAAACCATTTCCTATTCGGCGCACTTCCCACAACGAATCCGGTTGGAGTCCTATTGCCGATGAACCGCGATATAATACTTTTGTACCCTCCTCTATATTCGCTCCGCCATATTGTTGTGTTGGTTGAACATCTGTATCATTGCCTTGATGAGCACCAGGTGGAGACCAAGATGGAGTTGGTCCTTGTTTAGCACCGGGTGGAGTCCAAGACGGAGATTCGGGTGTAAGACCTTGTTGTTGAGTGCCTGGCGGAGAACCAATTGGTGGAGTGCCTGGCGGAGAACCAAGTTGCTTATTATGCGGTGAATAATTCGAATAAACACTGGATGTTGAAACAGGCATTTGCCAATCGGGACCTGGATTATATAACGGGCTTTCTTCTTCATTGTTGCGGCGAACTGATACGAATTTATTATATTTCTCATTAGTTTCGGGAGAGAGGTTTTCTTTCGGTTTCATGCGAACAACATTTTCATATACGCGTTCTTTGTATTTCCCAATTTCTTCAACACCCAATTTCAAGACTTCATTCAGTGAATCTACATTCGCTAATCGTTTCACATTGTCCGAATTGGAAATACTATCGATTTGACTTATATTATCCTCTGTAATAATACGCATTTGTATATTAACCGCCTGCAATTCCTGCATGAGTAATTTAAACGAATATGGAACTTCCACAATACTGAATGAACGACCATATTTACTCACCGTTTCTAACGTAACTCCACTATCTCCCGAAACAACAGACGATTTGAATTTCAACGGCCCATCCGCCAAAGGACTCAACCACAAATTCGCAGCTGGATTACATATAGCTACCGCTCCCGTGGTATTACATATAGCTAATCGCACATTGTCGCCACGCACCATCATACTTTCCGTCAAGAAATTCGTGATTCCGTGTGAAATCAACACGTCGCGTTCCATTTCGCCGATGCGCAACCCACCATTGTTGGCTCGACCAGCCACCGGCTGACGCGTCAAGGCTGTGCGCGGACCCGTTGTGCGGTAATTAATTTTGTCTTTCACCATGTGTTTCAAACGCATGTAATATGTGGGGCCAAAAAACACTTCCATTTCGATTTGTTCCCCTGTCATGCCATTATACATGATTTCATTACCAGATGAATGAAACCCGTGTTTTGACAACATGGAACCAAACACGCCAACCTTCGACCCCTTATTATTAAACGCCGTGCAATCACCAAAGCCGCCCTGCATTGCACACGCTTTTCCAATAATACATTCAACCAAATGACCAATGGTCATGCGGGTGGGTATAGCATGGGGATTCACAATAATATCGGGACGAATTCCACTCGCAGTATATGGCATGTCTTTTTCTGGAACGACCAAACCAACTGTGCCCTTTTGTCCAGCGCGTGACGCCATTTTATCGCCAAAAATGGGTTGGCGTTCTTCTCTGACGCGGACTTTCGCAATGCGTTCGCCCTCTTCACCCTCGGTAATAAACGCTTTATCGACGATACCGAGTTGGCCTTTTTTGGGTTTTTTGCTGGTATCTATAGCTAATTCTGGATGCTCCGAGTTGGTGCTGACCATTCCGATTAACACGGTTTGGTCATTAACGTGAGTTCCTTCTTTAATGATACCGTCGCTGTCTAATTTACTGTAATCAAACCCCGGAGCCAAGTGGGAAACACCTAATGTGTCTTCAATATTGGCCAGTCGAATGTCGGAGAACACGTGAGCATTCTTAGACGATTCTTCGTGTGCTTCGTATGTTGTATAATAGGTTGTGCGGAATAACCCGCGTTGAATAGCACCCTCGTTAATTAGAACCGCGTCTTCCACATTGTAGCCGGTATAACACATAATAGCCACCATCGCATTAACACCGTAGGGTTGTTCTTCGTGACTAATATATTCCAAATAACGCGATTTCACGAGGGGTATTTCGCCCATGTTTAATACAACGCCCATTTTATCCATACGTTGTTGATAATTGGTGTGGTAGAGTGAGACGGATTGTTTGGATTGACTGCATGAGAATGAATTGCGGGTGGGTGGGTTATTTTCAGGGAAAATAACGTGGTTGAGCATGGTTCCAAATATAGTGGATTGGTGTAATTCCATGTGTGTGTATTTTGTGTTTTTATTTTCAATAATGGTTTCTGCATCCAGTGCAATCATCAAATCTTCGCTCTCATTTGGATCAACGTATTCCAACACGGCTTTGTTTTTGATGAAGGTTTCTAGTTTTAATGGGTTAGTTTCATTGGTGGGAATACCTGCATATAAATCTTGTAAATTATATAAGACCGGATAATAAGGATTAAACTCAACATCCATTTTACGGCGGTTGAAACCGGACACTAATTCCGTCCAGGTAAAATCTCCCGAATTGAGTTCATCTATTTTCAATTCGAATGAAAACCGGTCGGTTTCCGGGTCGCGATAAAATATGGGACGATACACGCGACCAGCATCTGTAAAAACGTAAATTGTTTTTGATTTTATGTTAAACGTGATACTAGTATATAGAGGAATCAACCCATTTCGACGATAAAATTTCATTTTGCGCACTGTTCCAATCGGGTCTGCTACCACACCCGCCCAATACCCATTAACTATCACCTTTACCATACCAGAAATGACAATCGGTGAGAGTTCGTCCAAACGTTTCATTTCCACATTTTCGCGCATCCATTCAATTACGGGCTCGCGAGACGCCCCGCGACTTATACGCGTCATGATGCCCAGCGTTTTATGTAAGCCGATATTTCCGCCATCCGGAGTATCTATTGGGTCAATAAATCCCCAGTGAGAACTATGCAAGACACGCGGACCTACTATTTTCGTGGAAGAATCCAGCGGCAGATTCATTTTACGCAAATGACTTACAGCGGAATGACACGATAAACGGTCTAACACTTGCACGATACCCACGCGTTTAGTGTGTTCCGCTGCGCCCCAATTGCCTTTGTATGCTTTTCTGAATCCGGCTTCAACAATGCGCTGTTCTCTTGAGTCGAGTGCCTCGTTGCGTTTTTCGAAAATGAGTTTGTGGAGGTCTTCTTCATACATCTGTTTGTTGTAATAGAGAGATTTTTCATACATTAAGTGAATGGCAGTCAGTTGTTTGGTGTAATACTCTTTAAATAAATCATATAATAGCGCGCCACTGACTTCTATGCGCTTGAATTTATACGAATCGCGGTCGGTTGGATTTTCAATGCCGCTGCTAACACACAATAATCGGAATGCCAAATATCCCAAGAAATACGCCTTTTCTACATAATTCGTTTCACCAATGTGAGGCAATAAATAATCGCATAAAATTAAATGTGCCGACTCCATGGTGTGATATTTTGTCAAATGTGCGATATATGTGAGGGCCGCATCTTGTGTGAATATACGACCAGCATCGTGAATACTTGGCAATAATTTTTCGGCCAAAAACGAGTATTTCTCCCGGTCCAAGAGAATAAAATCGATGATATCGCGGTCACTCGTGATTCCCAATGCACGAAATAGAATAAATAATGGCACTGGAGCGCGCACATTTGGTATATTCACGACAATGTTTTCATTTGTATATTTATTGTTTGGAGCCACGAGTTTCAAATACAATGTGCGATTGGGTTTGGACGCGTTTTCACTAACCGAACGTATGCCAGCGGAAAAAAGATATTTATCGTCGTGGTCTGGGCCAACATTAATCATATTATCGCCGAATTTTTCCTGCATGATAATGGTGCGCTCTTTCCCGTCGATGATAAAATAACCGCCCAAATCGTTTTTACACTCTCCCAGATTGAACCGAGCTTCACGCGGTAATCCGTTTAAAATACAAAAACTCGATTGCACCATGATGGGAAATTTGCCGAGATAAACTTGTTTCATTGTGGTGCTATATATTTGCCGATTTGCCGCAACCATTGATTTATCGTTCGCTTCTTTCATTGCCGCTGCAATATTAGTGGTGTATTTCGCTGCCAGACGCGCATTCGCGGCTTCTTTTTTCGTTTGTTTAGGCGCGCCACCATGCATTTCATTGGGGTCGTCGTCGTAATCAATATGTCTCCCACCCAATGCGAGTGCTTCGTCTTCGTGTCCTCCGAACATGGATTGTTCGGCTTCTTCGTCAATTTCTACACGGTCATCTTTAGAAAGAATCATTTCGGCTAACATGTCTTCTGCGACATTTTTAGGCGTTTCTCCCGGAAAGAGTAAATATTCGAACTCGAGGTCAATATCGTAATGAATAGTCATGGCGTAGGTCATGTTACGCAATCGGGCTTCATTGGGAAACATGTATTTAGCACCATCTGCGTCGTTAATGGTGGGTTTGCCAAAATAGATTTTGCTTCCGTCTTTTCCTCCGAAATACATGCGACATTTGTATTTGAAATCGCCCAATTTAGGGTCGAACAAAGAATTTAGCGTAACTGGATTTTTTTCGCGAAAGATGGAATTGATTCCACTGCGGTAAAAATCGTCAAACGATTCGATGTGATGTGATACTAAAGTTTGCGGATTCTCTTCAAAGTATGAGTGTATGATTTTCCACAATGTTTCGTTGTTCATTTAATTTAGCTATATACTTATTATTCATAAATAAGCATTTATATCCCTTTTTGTCAGGAACCTACGGTTCCTAGACGGTACCTCCCTTTTGCCTCCGGCATGCATGTTTTATGTAATATGAACTATGAACTAAAACCATGTTTTATAGCCAACCATTTTATTGTTCCCTAAAAAAGTTCCTTTAGAATATAGTACGATATGAATACTAACAGTCTTTTTGGTCCCATCGGTCGCGAATACTGCCTCTACTTCTACATCCTCTCCGTCGTTGCCATCGTCGTGGCTGCCCTCATCTTCATTCCCGCCATTTACGTGGGCGTGACCGAGAAAAAGGGTTTTCAGTATTTCTTAATGTCTTTAGCCGGTATCATTGTTTATTTGATGGCTTACCTGCAGAACCGCTTGTTATATAACATGTGCGCCAAGACACTTTAAGACCATTTTTGCTGCGTAATTATTTATATTTGACATATAAATGAATAGATAAATTTTTCATCGTATCAATAAAATATTTTCCTTTTTCATCCCAATATGGTATATTATATTTATTGTAAGTATATTTACACCATCCACAATTATAACCACTGTCTGTATTTGTATAAAATAATTCTTCACCATTTATTTCTGCATTGCTGTAATGCTCATTCCAAGAACCAGGACTGAATTCGTATTTAAATTTTAATGTATCATTTGCATTATTTGTGAAAGTGTAAAATAAACAATAAGTTGGATATTCTTCATTAATATAATATTTTTCATAATCTTCTTCAGTATAGATTACTTTTTTCCACTTATCAATTTTCACACTATTAAAAGTATTCAATATACATTCAGTTATATTATTGTCCTCGATGAATTGATAATATTTCTCTAATATTTTATCACTCATCAACTCATCAACTGGTTTAAGCGTGTTTTTATTTTTTTTGAGAGCTTTAGACTTACTCATTTCTTTTGTTTTCATTCGAAAAAAAAAGAAATCAATAAATCAATTTTGTTACATGGGACCAGGTTAAGTTCTCGTGCGTTCTAATACTATAAATAACTCGTGAATTAACTTATTTATATTGTCTTTCGTTTGATGCGGTATTCCTCTAACGTCACCCAAAGTAACCAACTGATTAATCAGCTTTCGCGTGTCTAATTCCTTACCTTCAAATTCGTTTATTCTCTCCCGAATATTCGTTATAATTAACTCAATCATGATGGTTCGGTCGTGAATTGATTTCTCATTCATAACATCATAAATGATTCCGTTACTGCCGCCGTTTGTTTGTATTATTGTCATTTTGTATATTGTATTGTGTATTGTATATTGCGTATTATACATATGTTACATAATGCAAAATGCATTTCAAATTTGTCATCGTTTCTAATAGAAAGAAAGCACGATGACATACAGGTGATATACAACAATCAATCCTAAAAATCCCCACGATTTGTATTCTAAGAACCGCACAGACGTCGGATATTTGCCATTGATTCTCTGGATTCCGGCCACATGAATCGTGCCGTATATGACGGCCAAATAGATAAACATGTAGATGATACTCCATGGGTCGCGCAATTCTTTCATGATTTGATTATACGTAAATGTGAGCGGCTGTGACTTGTCGTTTTCTTCCATTTGCCAATAGAAATAAATCGCGTATGCCACAATCAACACAGTTGCAACCACATCCACTATAAGTGTGTTTGTATTCATTTACTATTATATTATATATAAAATAAATATAAAGACACACCTCTCTATAGAGCATATAACACACAACACTAACAACACTTGTTACTAGTTTTTTTTAACCCCCGAAAAAGCAATGTCTGAACACAGCGATAATCACACCACTTATTCTGACCCCAGCACTGAAATTGACGAATTCTATCAGACGGATTTTTATAGCGATGATGGAGATAATGCAAGCGAAGTAAAACTGACTAAAAGAGAACGCGCCGCTCAAACGGACAGCGGTAAGCATGTAATTTATAAGAGACGTGGTGGAAAGAGTTTTCGCGTTGTCGCGTATTCCACGAATGGTAGTCCCGGCAGAATAATTCGTAATGCAGTAAATGGTTCATCGTATTTGAAATACAAGGTGGGTTCGGCAGACGAGGATTTGTTTTTCAGTGTGATTTTGGCTTCAGGGGAGACGGGACAGACACCCGCCATTTTATTCTATGATACTCCGGAGCAGTATGAGGCGCATTTTCGCGTGAATTTACCGGACGAAGCCAAGGCCAGATGGTTGTATAAGTTCAATGATGCGAGAAAGAGAATGGAAGAGTTTGATAGTAAGACGAACACATATTCTGGCTTGAAGCGCGAAGACCAAATGGATGTGATAGAGGTAAAGTAAAGTATAGATTTATATATTGTGATATGTAAATATATTTTGATATAATATAATATAAGGATATGTAGTGGAATTTAATGAAACACGTATATGGATTTTTACCAAGGGTCACCCCTCCTTTCGTCGGGGTTTTATGAAATACCGATTATTTTTCATTTGTGTGAATATTTTTGGAGTAAGAATTATGAGATAAATCACGAATATGAAGATTCGGAATTTGCTGAATCTTTTATTTTATGTGTAAAATATGATTTGAATGAAGACGGAAAAATCTGGATTCATTTCACAAAAGCGAAGGATCAAGATGCAAAGAATCCAGATGAAATATATTTTAATGGCGGTGTATATGTCTCTACTTGGGACATTATAAACGATGTATGTAGTGGGCGTGAGATATACATTGATATTGGTGATCTAACATTGAATGAATTGATGGATACTATTTTGAATAATTTCGCAAAATTGCAAAAATAAAAAATAATATAAATATAAATATATTATTTTATTTATTTTTAAATAAAATATGTTTGGTGGATGGTTGATGTGTGGTGTTCGTGAAATATATGATTCGCCGGATGTGTTGGAAGAAAAGAAAAAGATTCGTTTTTTTTATAAAAAAATAAAATCTGCAAAAAAACTCACGAAGAAAACTGAAACAAAAAAAATTATTTATTACGATAACTATACTAATACTACTAATACACAGAATGTAAATACAATTAAATATACAAAAATTTTTGATGAAAAAAAATATCACGTCAAAGTACGCGAAAAAAAGAAATTATCTAAATTAATTAAAAGAATTGTGGATTCAATAAAGAAAACTATTGAATCCAATCTCGATGTAACAAAAATCCTGGATATTACTCTGAATCGCAATTTAATTTCTTTTTATTGTTTGAATAATTATAAAAATAAAAGATACACCAAAATAAATCAATTAAAAACATTGTGTTTATTTTGCACTAATCACATTAAAATAGTAAAGAACAGATTAAATAAAAAAATAATTCATATTATGGATTCAGATTATTTAATACGATTATCTTCATTAATTGATTATCACTCGCATATTTTATCCGAATTAGACACGTGGAATATAATAATTAATCCAATTAAAAATCACATTTGTCCAATCACATTAAATACTTTTTATAATTGCATTGAATGTAACGTTTGCAAAATATGTATAGATTATGATTATGGATTACAATGGCTAAAAATAAATCCACATTGTCCTCATTGCAGAAGTCATATGATTGTTAATACAAAAGTTACGCATGTGTATCCAGTTTGCGAATTAATAAAAAATCAATACAAGATTTTGAATTATGGTATGTAATTTATATTAATATATATTTAATAATTCTGCATTTTCATTTTTTCATAATCATATGTAAAAATATTTGGATTCATTGACAGTTCATTCCAGTCAATTTTATCTTGATTTATTTAGATGTATTTAAAACAGTCCGGATATTGTTGATCTACTATTTCGCAATCCACTACTTTTATTTTTTCGAAACCAGCGACTTTAAGCCATGATTTCAATTTATTTGACTCTTTTTCCATATCAGCCGGCATTATTATAGCGCGAATATAACTTGCGGGAACGGTATCAAAGAGAATTTCATGCGAATTTAAATATTCAACGTCTTTGTTTCTTGCACCTGTGATTTTTTTATTTATATGTTCTCTTAATGTTTTCCAATCTGGGCGTTTATTGTTTGTGGTATCAAACATGAGTTTCGACATATCGCCATGAGATAACTCACTCAAAGCATACATTGTGGTTTGTTTCCACACATTCACGTCTATTATTAAAATGGGTTCATTCGTGCCAGAATACAGACTCCAATTCCAATCATAATATCCCGTTTTCATACCATGAAATATGTAATGGCAATATACTTTTGGATTGCAATACCACTGTTTGTTCATGTTGGATGCAATTTGATAATCTGTGTCGCATTCCGTATTTATTTCGCCGTTTTGTAAAATACTATACACACCATTTATATCCTTCACTGAATGCATGAAGAAATGCATTTTTCTGGGCTTTCTTCTCTTAAGTGTGGATGAATTCGCGCTCGGCCTTGAATCCATACCACCTCTTATTTTTTTATGCCTTTTTGTTTTTGCGTGAGTCATTATATTATATACGAACAAATCTGTCAGATTCTCTCACCCCCCACATTTGTGTTGGTGACCTTGTAATTCTGTCCTCCACAAAATAAATCACATCCGGTGCTGCCACTTCGACATCGCCTGCATCCGCATTATAGTCGGATGTATGGCTCCCAACATTTTTTTTCGATACATATTCCAAATATTCGTGGTGATGTTGGTCCTCTAAAATATATTTTGCGCCGTCTGTAAATACGGCATAACGAGCATATTTTCTATCCGAACCAGTGCCATCGTCTAACAACGGTTTCTGCGTAAAAATAAACACATCACCATACTCTTCGCCATATTTATAAGAATCAATGGTATCTCCGTGTTGAAATAATGTAGGTGCATTATTATTCGGACTCAGGTCTGTTGTAAATACACCAGATTCCGTTTCTTTTACCATATATTCCGCAAACGGGAATGCAACACTTAATTTCCATAAAACAGGGTTCTGACGCATCGTATCCGATACTGCCACATCCACCGGTATATTCCAAACACGGCGTTCAAATACCAATTCATCCACTATTGCCCAAGTCAATAAGACCATACCTTCCTCACTTGAATTATCTCCCAAAAGAGTCAAACATTTACGATAATCGAACATTGCTAAACAACATTTATGTGTCGCATTAAATACCATCCCCCGAAAAACCTGGTCATAAAAAGTGGGGTCAGATGGCTGCCCTTTTATGCCTAATATTTGCATCAAGAAAAGAGTCGTTTCTGTCTTAAAATATTCATCATTCGATTCCACTTCGGAACATGCAAGTTCAATGGAAGGAAATGTAATCGTGGAACCGGGTTCAATCACATATTTCAAAAATGGCATTGTTTCACCATTAATTTTGCAAGAGCCATCTATGTCGAATATGCCCACGTAAATTTTAATCGCCGGAAGGTCCGGTGTGCTAACACACATATCTATATCTCGAGACAACTCATTATCCGACAAAAAATCTATTCCGATTGGTTCGTGCGAACCCCGGTTGGAAGGTCGTTTGTATAAAACGGAATTCTCTGGTTCCCCTTTTGTTGCTAAATAATCAAATCCAGGACTCACTTGTTCATCTTGTGATTGTGTGTTGTTGTTATTTGTATTTGTATTTGTATTATTCATATATATGCAATCAGATTAGACTTATATATCAAATATAGACGTTAAAAATTGAAATATTTTTGTGGGGAATTCGAAAACCAAAACAATTAAAAAAGTTATACATGTAAAAAAAAGACTGCTTGTTAAAAAAAACTGAAAAAATAATGAATTTATTTGTGTTATCCCTCTGCTTCGCCGAATGTGCTCAATGGATGTTCGACAAACACATCAGCAAAATGATACTCGAAACCGCGCAAATGCTCTGCACCACCAAACGGGTGCTAGACCCAGAGGGTGTTGATTTACAAGGCCATGATATAGTATATAAACTCGCCCATAAAAATCACCCCGTCACCATATGGATGCGCACCTCTTACGCCAACTACTGCTGGGCACTCGACATGGTCGATGCCATGCACGCCGAATGGAAATACAGGTATGACCACCCCGCCGAAACACAACATAAATCCTATGTTGTGTGTCAATGGTTGCGCGACCATCCGCCGCCACTTGCCACATTTCCCGAAACGGGTCTGACGCCATTTGCGCAGGCGATGCCCGATGAATACAAATGCGAAGGCGATGCCATCAAAGCCTATCGCGAATATTATCAATCCCCCGAGAAGAAACGCATTGCTAAATGGACGAAACGCCAAATGCCGCCGTGGTATCGCCGCACGATTCGCGTACCTAAAGTTATCTAACAAATTCCCTGATATAATCATGACAGGTTTGTATAATTTCATTCATCAATAGAATAATTTGGGTTTATGTGTATGTGATTTTTGTGTTTGTGAATGCATACAATACAACCGTTTATTATTACGCCATATTTTTATACAACAAAATGTATGCCCCGCGTGTCATATTGGGATGACTCAGTTTTTTTTCTACGAATTCCTCTTCCAGGAAGACACACGTATCGTTGCAACTATACCATTGGTTGTCCCACGTTCGCACCACACTAACATAATGCCCACCATGCAACGACCCCATGTGCAACACCACACCCATCAATTCATAGTTGCTGTATTTTAGCGGATTGTATGACGATATGAACTCCGACAGGTCGAGCCTTGCCGGAACAGACACTTCTCTGTCGTTTTTGCGACGACCATCTCCCGAAAAACGTCCTAGTGCAATGAACATATATTTAGGCAATGTCCAGAACGAGGTTTCTTTGATGGCTTGACCACCATTGTAATCCACTTGGGTACCTTTAGCGTATTCACGTATGCACGACATCACGGACCATCCCTCCTCGGTTGGTCGGGCGTTTGAAATAGGAACATGTAGAATGGAAAATAATTCGGCAGAGTATTGGGGTGTATTCTCTCCCGAATTCATTGGAACGATTTTGTTTGTAGTGATGCCATAGAAAAGTTGCATCATTTCCGAATACTCTTTTTCATACGTCTGTTTTAGCGTATCGTAACATAGTTTCGCTAATTTGTCTTTTTCCGTATCCCCCGTCCCACTTATGTGCATTTTGACTGGCCGTTTCGCGGCGTCATGCCAACCATTTAGCAAAAAATACAGGAATTCGGTGGCATCATTTTGGGCGAACCCGGTGAATTGCAGTTTGCCTTCATGCGCGGCTACGCCGCGCACAGCTTGGACGAATCGAGTTGGGGAAACAAATGTCCCTGAGGTACCGGTACTATCTATGATATGTGACAATTCCAGCCATTCGTCGATAAGACAAGTGGATGGAACGGTGTTGGCGACATTGTGTTTTAAGTTGCGCAGTTCGGGTATTTGTGCTAGAACTTGCAAAGTGGAATTTAAGTAACACGTGTTGCCTAAATTGGCGAGACCGACAGGTTTAGGCATTTTTATGTATGTTATTGTATTTATTATATGGCATAAACCACTATTACTTTTTTGAATGTAAAACTAATAAAGATTACGCGCTAAGCCAATATAATGCCGAAGGCAATCATAGATAAAGAACACATTGATTTTGTGAAATTTAATGAATACAATAAACCAATACTTGATAATCGCGGTGTTGTCTGGAAAAACTTGAAACAAATAAGCATACAACTGGCTAAATTTTTAAATATTTCTCCATGTTCAATAGTTCCATATTTTTACATATTACACGAAATAGAATGTTACACTCGTTTGGGCGAAGTTATAAATCTTAATAATTGCAAATTGAGAGACGTATTAGGAATTAATTATGATTATGATTTTTACAATCATTCAAAGATGATGGAATTAATTGAAAATGTATTATATCTACATACAAGAGAATTTACATATGTTGATGATTCCGATGATGAATAACAATAATTATGAAATAATATAAAAACACAACTGATATACGAAATAGGCTAAATATAAATGGAATCAAACAATGCATCTGCTGCGCAATTTATATTTGATTTGTTTAACACAAATAGGCGCGATTTAGGCAATGATTTAGTTGATATTTTGCGACAATACAATGACAACATGGCGCAATACACTGCCACTGTAAATACGCTGGTAACTCTTATCGCCAATCGGACGCGACCAATCGACGGGGTGCGTCGGGATTGGCCGCTTGGTGGGCAAGCTACGCAAGGATTGTTTGGGACGGGATCGTTGGCCGACTTGTTGGCGAGGCCTGATTTATTAGCAAGGCCCGATTTATTTGGCAATATCCGGTCGCAAACACAAACACAAAGGCCGGCAATATTCACGGAGGAGCAGGTGGCGGCGATTAATAGAGATACGGAGACGTTTATATTTAGGAATTCGGATTCTGAGCCGGATTCTGACAATGAACAGGAAGGAGTATTTGAGACAGTGGTTCAGGTGTGTCCAATCACACATGAGCCGTTTCAAGATGGCGACCAATTAATGCGAATTCGGCGGTGCAGACATACGTTCAAACGGTCGGCGCTGATGGAATGGTTTGGGCGGAGCATGAGTTGTCCGGTGTGTCGAGGTAGTATGGAGTCAGGAACCTACGGTTCCTAGACGGTACCTCCATCAAAGGTTCTGCTTCGCAGAACTTTGATGCGCCAAATGCGACGCTTGCGTCGTATTGCTCCCTTAGCCTCCGGCAATAAACCGATATCAATTGTTCTTATAATAATTATTTATTTTCTGCGGGTGCGTCGAGTGAGTTTTTTATTTTTGCGCGTGGCTTTTGATTTTCTGGAGCGACGACGACGGCTTCTTCTGCCGCCGGCTTGCGGTTGCGGTTGAGT
>JACCDX010967780.1_pt1 | contig 16138 bp, 27 predicted proteins | sample 7449681 | NCBI WGS metagenome assembly JACCDX01 (sample SAMN15323450, study PRJNA562643) | freshwater metagenome | isolation source: river surface water | place: USA:Blue River Watershed | collected 2017-08-18 | reverse complement strand
CCTTGAACACCTCCGGCAGACGGAGCACCTTGAGCACCTTGGAAACATGTTGCACCTTGAATACCTGTTGCACCTTGAATACCCTGGGCACCCTGGAATCCCTGAGGACCTTGAATACCTGCACCACCTATACCCTGAGCACCTTGGAATCCCTGAGCACCTTGTACACCACCTGCCGACGGAGCACCTTGAGCTCCTTGAAAGCCTTGGCGACCTTGGAATCCCTGAGCTCCTTGAATGCCTTCTAATCCCTGGGCACCCTGGAAGCCTTGCCGTCCTTGATTTCCTTGATTTCCTTGTATACCCTGCGCACCTTGAATACCTGTTGCACCTTGAAAACCGGTAGATCCTTGGAATCCTTGAGCACCTATAATTCCTTGTAAGCCTTGGGCACCTTGCAAGCCTTGAATACCTGTAGCTCCTTGAGCTCCTTGAATACCTACAATTCCTTGGAAACCTTGGGCACCTTGAATACCCTGCGCACCTTGAATACCCTGTGCACCTTGTACACCGTCAAAACCTTGGAAACCTTGAGCTCCTTGAATGCCTTCTATACCTGTTGCACCTTGAATACCTTGGGCACCTTGAATACCATCAAAACCTTGGAAACCTTGGGCACCTTGAATGCCTTGGGTACCTTGTAGGCCTTGAGTCGACGGTGGACCTGGAATTCCCTGAAAACCTTGGGCACCTTGTGCTCCAGGTGACGAAGGCGGACTAGAATCTACCCAAGTATTATCATAATAGATAAAAAGATGGCCACTAACAATATCGTACCACAGTGCTCCTTCGCTTGGGTTAAGAGGAGGGAAAGAATTAACAATAATAGTAGCACTGGAATTGCTTATTAGTCCAGCTAATTGTGAGAAATTATAATTAATTTTTCCAAAAGCAGTTCGTATGGTGTCTCCATCACCTTTATTCGAACTAGTACCTGTGTTTACGTATTGGATTGCCATTGTTTAATCCGCATCAATTATAGTAATGTAACTAGATCCGCTTGCTGCCAATGCTGCTACATACTGTCCATTTGTAAAATTAAAATCTAATACTGTATTGGGAGGTAATACTGCACTTGATGTTGTTGCAACTACCGTGCTAGTTCCGAATGCTACAAAATGAGCTGTCGAACCATTTAGTAAAGTAATACGTCTGCTCGATAGTTGACTGCTTCTTATACTAGTTGCACCTGTAGCTAAAGTTTGAAACACCGCAGTTCCTGTTGAACTATACAGAGTTAAATATCTACTCATTTTTATTCCTTATAATTTGGATACATTGAAACACTATCTGCACGTATATCTGCGGGATGTTTTGGTCCGTTCCATCCTCCGCCGGCTTGGTCAGTCACTGAACTGATGTTTGCAACTACCACTCCAGGACTATTGTTATATAGTTGGTATGATTGTGTTAAAAAGTCAACAATTTGTTGGAATCTTCTTTTTTCATCATCATAGACATCATTGTCAACTTCCGGTTCTGCGACGGTATCAACTTGCGATTCAACATCACAATCTATTCTGTCTATTAGATCTAACACATTTCGTATAACGTCAGTGGTTTTCATTATAAAACTATTTAGTTGAATTCTTTATTTAAGCAGGTCCAAAATATTTGTCATAAAATCTCTTTGTAGGAACAGGGAAATTAATGCCATCAGGATATCTGCAAACACCCTTTGTAATCCTTAATTCATCTATATATCCAGAAGTTAATGCTTGGCCATCGCTTGTTCCGCCTATAGATAATGGCGAAATACTGTTGTACAAAACAGCAGACGATATCGCAGAATCTACTAAAATTCCATCAACATATAGGTAAAAATTAGATAATTGTCGACACATTGCTACATGATACCAGACATCTGGCTGAACAATAGGGCCAAGGCCTCTACCAAGATCGTATGCTAAAAAAGGATTGGGGGAAATATTATTATTATATCCTTTTGCGGAAAATCTATTATCAATGATTCTTAATTGATAACCGAAGAATCCAACCCCGTCGGCTTTATTCACCAATATATCAGTTTCAATAGGATTAACTCTACAAAACAATTCAACAGTCCAGTCGCCTGTAGAAAAATTAAATGCTGTTTCGTCCGTGACCGTTAGATATGAATTAACATTATTAAAAAATCCAGATGATCCACCAAATTTAAACTGATCTGTTTTTATTCTTGCACCAATAAAGTTATTTACTACTTGCTTTTCCCTTGGACTGAAATCAAAAAATAAAACCTGGTCGTCTTGACCATCCATGTGTAATAACAATTCAGTTTGGTCATAGAAAATGTCTGTTCCTACAACAGAATTTCTTCCATATCCATATATTCCAGTAGTAGATGATAAAAACGGCATAAGATTATCCAAATGGTACCAATTGTCCAAGAACTGAATATGTTCCTGCATTATTCAAGATTGTGTAACTGATTACATCTGTACTCGAACTCACTCCTACGGGTTGCAATCCACCTTGCCATTTAACTGTTCTTGATACTCCATTTATCTGTAAGCCAACAGGAGTGTATGGTGTAGCAGATTGATTTAACAACAATACTACAACTGTGGAATACTCGGAATCTAAAGTTAAATTACTAAGATTCACAGTAAATGAATTCGCTATGCTAGTGTGATTGAATATTTTTGATATAGATGTATCATGCACAACCACACCAGTGGCACCGGATATATTAACAAAAGATTCTTGAACACGATTTATTGTTAGATTTTTTGCAATATTTAAATTGCCTCCGACTCCTATGCCACCTAAAACTGTTAATGCACCTGAATTTGTGGATAATGATTCCGTAGTGTTAGTTATTGTTATTGTTTTATTTGTGATGTTACCGTAATCAGTAACGTTTTGTAACGTGGCTGTGGACCATATAGTTACTGTATTAGATACTTTTACTACCTGCGATCCAGTTCCGGAAATAAATGTTAACGAATCAAAGTTGGTTATTCCTTGGGCACCTTGCACCCCAACTGTCCCAGGAATACCTTGGAAACCTTGCGCGCCTTGAGCGCCCGTTGCTCCTTGGGCACCTAAATTACCAGTAGCGCCTTGAACTCCTTGTACTCCAATAATTCCTTGCGCACCTTGGGCACCCGTTGCTCCTTGCGCACCCTGTGCTCCAGTTAGTCCTGTTGCACCTTGTGCTCCAGTCGGCCCTATTGCACCTTGAGCACCGGTTTCTCCTGGAATGCCTTGAAATCCTTGAGAACCAATGTCAACCTGTCCCATCCATTTTATCCCGTCAAAAGTATATGTAACATTATTGTCACCGACGTATATTGTACCTGTACTTGGATTTGACGGAAAATCTAAAGCTGCCATAATAAAATCCTATTATTAATCTTATATTTATAGTTTCTCCTGGACCAATTATCAGATATTTTTGATAGACAAATCCGTAAAAATATGCTATAATAATAAAATCAAACTCTATTTTTTTATGTAAATACATTATCACAATAATGAGAGGTTAACGTGTCTTGCTTAATTCTTAATTCCGACGCAGCACCGGTTAGCCTTCTTCCACTTAGCATTGTTAGTTGGGAAGAAGCTATCCGCTATCTAGTCACGGATAAAGGAACTGTTTTAGAATGGTATGACGATTGGGTAGTTAGATCTGCCCGATGGCAAACCAATGTTCCTGCTGTAATGATACTCAAAGAATATCAAAAAAAGAAAACCGTGATTCGTTTCAGCAAACAAAATATTTTTTTACGTGACGAATACAAATGTCAATATTGCGGAATAAATGTTACTCACAGAACTGCTACACTTGACCATGTACTACCACAAAGCCATGGCGGTAAAAGCGTTTGGGATAACTGTACTACTGCGTGTTCCAACTGCAATAGCAAAAAAGGCAATAACAAGCGTATTGTTCCACAAAAAGCTCCTTGGAAGCCTACGTATTGGCACTTGGTAGATAAGCGTAAGAAATTGGGCTGGGAGTTAGCGCATCCTAGTTGGGCCAACTACCTAGAATAAAAAAGCACCTTCGAAGGTGCTTTTTTTATGTGGAGAATTTTAGTAAAAAAATGCTTTGTAGCGTTTTTCCCCCAATAGTGAATAAGATTACTTGTCTCGAAATACTATACGACCTTTTGAGACATCGTATGGGCTAATTTCCAAATGCACTCGATCTCCCTCAAGGATTTGAATTTTATTTTGTCTCATTTTGCCACTAATGTGACCTAGAATTTCTGATCCTGTTTCCAACTTTACTTTGAACAAGGCGTTTGGAAGTACCTTCTGTACGATACCTTCCAACGATATTACATCACCCTTAGCCATTAAATCTTCTCTCCCTTCTTGAACCCGCGGAATCGCAAAAACCTTGGAAAACGCAAACTATATGTACCATCTTGATTCAACGTAATAGCATCTGCACGAACTTCAACAATCTGCTCAAGAAGACTGTCTTTGTTGAACCAAAATTCTTTACGTTGATCGTCACTAAATCCACTTCCTACATTGACTTGAATGGATTTACCATCGTCCGTGCCTTCGCACACAAGAGCGCCCAATCGTCCTTCGTTGCGTCCTGTGCCCTCTTCTACCGCTGTAACTTCCAAACTTACTTCGATAAATGGCTTGATTTTCAACCAACTATGACTTCGTTTGCACTCATATGGTGCATCTACATCTTTAACCATTATTCCTTCGAACCCTTGTTCGACCATGGTACGATTGAACTCTTTGAACTCAAGCTCGCCCACATAGGTATCGAGGTCAATTTCTTTTTGTTCAGTAAGTTCAATGTTGCCACATTTATCAAACACATGTTTGAAATTGCGTAGCAGAGTACTGCGGCGACGTTGACCCATTGTACTGAATCCGAGTTTGAATTCAGCCAAAGGAATGATATCAAACGCCATAAGAATAGCATCGCCTGCCTGTACGTTTTCCTTGCGATGAATTTGCTTCATCAATGCTTGAAAACTAGAGCTAACCATCTCTCCATCAATCACATAACTGCGCTCGAAGAGATCGATGTGTTTTTCCAATTCCACTGTGATATGTCCGAAATTTTCGAGTACCTTACCGTTGCGTGTAAATTGTGTAATGGTACGATTTTCGACATTTACGACTGTAAGACAACGAGCACCATCAAACTTTGGTTCGAGCAACTTTTTGCCCACGAGTTTCTTTTCGTGGTTAGCTCCATCATGCGCCAGCATACATTCGAAGATAGGTACGGCATTTTTCTTGATCTTGTTGATAGTCTTTTCGGAGACACCACAGCGAAGATCCTTGATCAAAATACGACGATACCAATTATTCCATTCATCTTGTGTAGATGCCGAAAGTGCCAACTCAATTGCATCTCGTGCAGCGTGGCCAGTGAGTTGGCGAGTATACAACAAATGAGCCAACTCTTTAAATGCCGCCCACGGCAATCCTTGCCCGTCAGGTCCGCCATGAGTCGGAACTTTCTTCACACCAAAAGTATAAAGATTATCAAGAGCCATACGAAATCCTTCGAACAGCTCTTGATTATCCAAATTTGCTTGAATAATTGCTTCTTTAGCAAGCCGGCTGTTATCGGCTTCGAGCTCGGCGATAATTTGATAACCAGATTTATTCATAGATCCTTCGAACACAAAGTTTTGATTGTTCTATTATATAGGATCCACAAATGAAAGTCAAGCACTTACACACTGAAACTCGAACCACACCCACATTTACCTGTACTGTTTGGATTGTTGACCACAAAACGTGATTCCATCAAACTTTCTGCATAGTCAACTTCTGCACCTGCAAGATATTGCATACTGATCGAATCCACGGCCAAATTGAAATTGTCTAATGGAGTGACGAAATCGTCCTCATTGATTTGATTGTCAAATACAAATCGATATTGCATGCCACTGCATCCGCCGCCCTCGATGTAGATTCTCAAAAAGGTTTGCGGTTTGTTTTCGTCAATTAAAAGGTCGACTATTCTTTGTTTTGCAGCTTCTGTTACTTTCAACATATCAAAATTATTTATCTGAATAGAATCAAGCTCATGATCACAGTCTGTGCCACAAAACCAATTGCGATTGTTGCGGCATATAGACTATTTTTGTCGATAAGACTCTTGAAGAACAAAGCAATCAAACTAGCCCAAACAAACAACATTAGATCAACTGGCGGCAATCGATCACTCTTGCCCAGCAATACAGCCATCAATGTGGGTATACTACTAAAATGGGCCAATACAATAGCCAAAAACCCTAGTGTGTGAGCACTGATATTTCCAAAATGGTCTTTGAAAAAAGTTGTAACGGCGGTTGTGAATTTTGAAAATTGATTCATGATTTATCTCCTTTTATTCATAAAAAATGTGACGAGAATTATTTGATTGTAAGGCATAAAAGGCAACATGTCAAGAACTAAATATTAGCGTAGTTCGCGGGCCTCGGAAACCCCAACTACTCTATGATTATAAAGGAATCACAGCATGTTTATTTACTATGTTTATGCGTACTTGAGAAAATCTGACAACACACCTTATTATATAGGAAAAGGTAAAAAAGATCGAGCATATAATGGCCATCACGGTGTATCCATCCCTAAGGATAGATCTAAAATAGTCATTTTAGAATCAAATTTATCCAATGTCGGGGCATGTGCTATAGAAAGAAGAATGATCAAATGGTATGGGAGAATGGATTTAAGAACAGGGATTTTATTGAATAAAACAAATGGCGGTGAAGGCGGTAAGGGAGGAAGTAAAAAAGGTCGAATTTTTTCCGAAAGCATGAAAAAGAAACTATCAATTGCCGGAAGAAAAAGGATTCAGAGTGAAGAGACTAGAAAAAAGATTTCTCTTGCTCACACCGGAAAAAAACGTCAACCATTTAGCGATGAATGGCGCGACAACCTATCAAAATCTAGGTTAGGAAAAAAAACTAGGCCTAGAACGGAAAAAGAAAAACAGCACCTAAGTGACTTAAATAGTAAACCAGTTTATTGTGTAACAAATGATATTTGGTATAAGTCGAAAAAAGAGGCTGCTCTCAAACTAGGTCTGAAAGCAGCCAATATAACACATTGTTTATTAGGTTACCAGAAATCTACTGGTGGTTTTGTTTTTACTCGTAAAAAATATGACGCCCAATTTTAGCCACTTTCTTCTTACCCCAGCCCGGGTCTGGTATGTAATCCCCGTGGAAATACAATGCAGTAGTTAGACTAGGTAACCTGAATCCTTCTAAAAGAACTTTCTTGGCTACTGTCATACTTTCTTCAAATTCTTTTGAATTGATTGGCCTTACAGAATTATTTGGATTTATGCAATACCAAGAAAATTGACACATCAATCCATTTTTCTGATAAACCACTTCACATACATCGTTTGGAAATTTTCCAGATTCCATGCGATTCAGTGTAACTTGTGCTACTGCTACCATTCCTTCAAATGGTTCACTGCCTGCTTCATAATAAATGTTACGAGCCAAACAGGACAATTGTCTTTCCCGCACCTTTGTAGTGATATTACTTGTTGGTTCTGCTTCAATACGATCGAATTTGTCCTTTACCATCCACGATAGTCCATAGAAAGATAAAGATAATGCAATTATCATTATTGTTGCAGTTATTGCTCGTATTAGATTTTTACTCAATTGAGCATTGTCCGCAACCTCCGTTGCAGTTATTTGCGTCATGATTGCTCTCCTTTTTTTTAAACCTTACGGCTAAATTGGCAAGTTTTGGATTTTACGACAAAAACAATTATTTGTCAAGTAGAGATTTCAAAAGATTACGGACCAAACCCACCGCCGTCAAATCCACTACCGTAACCAGGGTCAAACACTGGTTGATATCCGACATTCGGAGTTGGTACAATACTAGTTAATACTTGACCATTTAAATTGAATCCAAGGAAGAATCTGGTTTGACTCGGGTCACCGGACTCTAATTGCACTACTCTGGAAATATTGTCGCCTCGTATATAATACCAAGGAATATAGGTATTTGCTCGAAGAGTTGGGCCATGTGCCGGTCCTGCACTAGGATCATACGTGGTAGGAAAACTGATCGAAAGATTACCATCCCCATCATCATATACCGTACATATATTACCATTACCCATTAGATAACCATATGCATATCCAAATGAATATCCGCCATCTTTAACATTGTAATTACCGGCTGGATAAGTAGCAGCAGCGCCACTTAACGGTATTCTATATACTTCTGCCCAATAAGGATAAGGAATTGAATTTCTAACCGGAAACCTTGTATTCCACACCGAACCTACGGAACTATTTGAAATATCTATTGCGAATGATCCTGGTCCTCCTTGATTAGTAATCCCAAAAGTTATTGTATGTTGTCCGGCAGTTAGATATACAGTACCCGAAGCATTGGTACTGTATGCATTGCTATTTGGAGCAGTATATTCCACTAATCCACCATAATCATCCGTAGTGGTATAAACGAATGTTCTCCTATCACTAATTATATTTCCATCGATTGCAAAATATCCATTATTGTCTGCGGCAAATGTCCAATTATACGTTGCCGAACTAGGCACATTGAATGTATATCCTCTTGTTTGTTGAATATTATGTGGTAAATTACTTTCTGATCTAAACCATACTCCATAATTGTTTAAAAATGAAGTATATGCTCCATTTGTTGGAGCAACAAACAAAGCAGGCCCTGCATTTGGTAAGGAGTCAGATCCAATTCCTAAATTATCCACATTGGCCCATGTACTACCGCCGCCGGATATTTCCGGTGCACCGTTGGCTCCTGCTCCCACTCCTATTGTTAGATATCTTACACCCTCAACAACATCATAACTTAATCCTACTACAGAATTATTATAAGCTGTGGGACTACGCCATTTACCTAAATTCCTAGTTGCTCCTGCATTGATATTCTTGGTCATCGTCATTACTGCTGAAACTGATGCAGAAACACCAAATGTACTAGAATACGCAGTTACGGATAATATCGATACATATGTACCATTAACCACTTGTGTAGGAGCAAATACAACTCTAGGACCATTTCTACCACTGGTATTCAACCCAAACGATAAATTATGATAATTGTTTATTGAAGCAGTATAACTGGTCACTGGCATTCCTGGAGGCGTTATAATATCAAATACTTGCGACTTTGCTTCATTTGTTGTTACTGTATCAGTCCAAGACGATGGATTTAACGATATTACAAATGCCGGCTGAGTTATGTTTATAGTAATAGGAATTATTACTACTCCTGCTTGATTGTTCGAATATATCACAATGGCTCCATTTACCGCAAGTGCCTGTGCTTTAGTCGACGTAAACGATAATTTTATAATCTTTGATTGCCCGGGATTTAAAGTGCCCGGAGCCGATAGCGTAGTACCTCCAGTATTCCATTTTATTATACTATTAGACGGCGGAGTCGATAGTAGATCCTGAAAACTTTCACCCAATACTAATTCTAGTTTAGACACTGTTATTACACTATTACCATTATTAGTTACTGATATAGTAGACTCTGCACTGGTTGTAACGAAATTAAATGAATAATTTAACGTACCAGGACTTACTGATAATATTCTAGTTGCCGGCGGAGCAATGGCCACATTATCGAAATCAATGCCGCTGGTGAAAAACTGCGGAGACGGAACTCCATACGGACTAGGACCATTATCGGCGGATGAATAATAATTAGTATAAGTTACCGTAGGTAATACCGATATAATTGCCGTTGGCGTTAATACTATACTAACCGTAATAGTTGCACCCGATCTTATCCAACTTATATCGATCGAATTTCCGCTATCTGATACATATATGTTCTTCGAATTTCCAGATACTTTACTAAAAGCATTATTTCCCGATATATTCAATTGCGAAATCGCACTATCGAATAGATTCTTCCACAATATATCATCAGGGTTTGTATAAGTTATATCGGGGTAACTTAATCCTACTTGTATCTTACCACCTAAATTAAAATAATAATCCGCTTCTTGCGAAGAATTAAAATTATACGTTATACTAGAAACTAACGTTGTGTTCCAATTTCCTGCTCGAACATCAGTGATAATTTGTGTGTCTAATTGACTTGGATGTACTGTATCCCTAGATATCCATAATAAATCTGCTACGGAACGTAAGGTATCAGCAAAATTTGCAGTGAGAATGGCTCCGCTGGAAGGCGGCGATAATCCTGGTATCACTGTGTTATTTTGATGTATATGACAATTTGTTAATTCTTGATATAAATTATTCCAGGCAACAAGAGAATTACTATTTCCCGTAACTACTGTATTTTGCGAATTGGGCGAGGTGTACCCATAATGAGTTTTAATTAAATCAAATACTTTATTTCTTATTAAATTAAACTCCGACGCTGTAACTAAATCACCCACGATTATTGTCATATATTACCGATCCAATTCTATACAAATATTTATTTCTTGACTCACACTCATTAACGAGTCTATACTGTAAATATCCGATAAAGGATTACAAAATAATGAAAAAATTTAAACACTCGGGCACTTTAGGCGATATAATCTATAGTTTGTCGTTGGTTAAACATTTCGGCGGTGGAGAATACTTTTTACATCTTAATCAAGTTGATTGGATCGCTAAACATTACTACAACTCAGAACCGAGCCCTTATCATAAAGGAAAAATGAACCAAAAAGATATAGATTTTATGCGCTCATTTTTCGAACATCAACCCTATATCTCAAAATTTGATCCACTAGACCCTTCCGTTGAAATCACACATAATCTTGATAGGTTCCGCCCTCTATTTGTACATCACCCTACTAATTATGTGGGTGTTTATTGTCAAGCCTTTGGTATTAATGATCCAGCTACACAGGATCTAATTACTTCGTCGCCATGGATTTCTATTCAAAATCCTGTCAAGGTATCCACAAAACCCATTGTTGTTAACAGAACCAGTAGAGGTTGGACACCTGCTGAACGTAACCCACTTTGGGATCAATGGCGAGAACAAGGTTACGATTTACAAAGTAGATTCGTTGGACTACCCGAAGAATACGAAGAATTTAAAAAATTTAGCGGGTGGGAGTTAGACTATCATCCTGTTAAAGATCTATTAGAATTAGCTCAAGTTATCGCCGGTGCTGAACTGTTTATAGGAAATCAAAGTGTTGCACTAAGTATCGCACAAGCATTACAAGTACCTTACAAATTTGAACGACGCAGAGATCTGCCCCTTGAACGTAACGAAAGCTATTTTCCGACTCATACACAAGGATCATGGTTTTAAAATCGTCAAGTTGACAAAAATTCATATATACCATATAATTGCGGTTCATACACACATAACCTAAATTCGAAAGGTATATATGAACAAATATAACATTTGGGTACGTATTGGTAGTTACGGACAAACTACTAATGTAATTATTCACGCCAATAATGATTACGAAGCCAAGTTGATTGCCGAATCACAATATGGCCAAGGAAATGTGCTCGGATACACCTTGATAAACGAAAACTCTTTTGGCACAGATTAATCGATTGTTGCCTTTGAACGTATTAGTGAATTGGAAACAACATGAGTCCGTGGAGTCATCTGCCCAATGCAGCACATATTGATCGTGTGATTTCGTCGTTAAAAACTCATCCAGAGATTTGGGCCGAGACTTGGGATGAAGTTTATGATGTGGCTCATACTGCGGTTTATGATGCGGCTCATAGTGCGGTTTATAATGCATCCCGGGATGAGGTTTATGATGCGGCTTGGAGTGCGGCTTATGACACAGCTTGGGGTTCGGCTCGGGATGCAGCTTGGGACGCAATTCTGGCACTGATCGCATACGACGATGCAGCCAAATACCTGAACATGACTAGCGATAAGCTACGTGTTTGGGGGATGCTCGGTGAAAAGCATGAATACGTTCTGTTGTTACCGGCAGTGATTGCATTTGAACGTATTAGTGAATTGGAGGCAGCATGAGTGCTTGGAGTCATTTGCCCAACGCGGTACATATCGATCGTGTTATTACTTCGCTGAAAGCACATCCTGAAATTTGGAATGCGGCTTCTGCTGCAACTGGAATGGCATTCTGGAGTGAGGCTTGGAATGTGGCTTCTGATGCGGCTTGGGATGTGGCTTCTGATGCGGCTCGGAATATGGCTTGGTATGCGACTCGAGATGCGGCTTGGGATGTGGCTTCTGATGCGGCTCGGTATATCGCTTGGGGTGTGATTCTAGCACTAATCGTATATGACGATTGCAGGAAATACTTAGATATGCCTAGTGAAAAACTCGAAACCTGGATATTACTGAGCGAACAACCGGTAGCAATACTCTTGTTACCCGCGGTGATTGCATTTGAACGTATTAGTGAATTGGACTTGGTATAATTTGACAATACACACGAATTCTGCTATAGTACATACTTAGCCAGTTAAGGAGCACACGATGACCCGTCAAGATGAATTCAAGCAGAAGTTGTTCGCCTTGCTCCGCGAGTACAATGTAGCCATGTCTGCGGAAGGCCTTCGCGGCGACCACGTAGTCAGAATTCTATTCTGATGTAGATTGGAATATTGACAATTCAGGCAATGTCGTGGCAGAGGATATCGACTTCACTATTGATTAGGAAAACGGCTGGGAGTGACTGAAATGAACGAACGAGTCAAAGAGCTCATTGAGCAGGCCACAACTAGGCAGGTTGTATCTGGTTCGGATGTGTTTACTACTCCTCCTGTATACTTCGACAAAGAGAAATTCGCCGAACTTATTGTTCGGGAATGTATTGATCAAGCACATGGTGTAGCTGACTTACGTGGTACGAATGACGATATGATTTACGGCGCCGATACTGCCGCTGTAAGAATTGCTAAACATTTCGGAGTTAAATGATGCCTACTAGATTAGTAGTAGACGAATATACTAAATCAAAAATGCCAGAGTACATTGGGCTAACACTAATACCAAGATACTGGCACTGCGATAATGAAGATTTGATCTATTGTGAGTGTTTAGAAAATCCACAATTAGACGGTTACATTTTTTATCTTTTTCTCGAGAATTGGAATATAGAAACCGAGATTAGGTCTGGAGTTGAATGATGAAAACTTACGAAGAAATGATCCAGTGGATAGTTGACCATTCGAACAATCGGCTACAGTATCATGAATGGCCTGCGGTGTGGGCTGTTTCTGAGATGTATGGTGTACCGCACCAAACTGTGTTCGAGGATGTACAGTTTGAAAAAGACTTCCGCGAGATGGCGTTAAAGAAGAAACGCAAGGCAGAACACCGTGCAAGCAATGAGCAACGTCGGTTGGCAAATCTTGCTGCTAAAGGAATAGGATCATGATCCGAAAAGTAAAACTCAGCCGTCAAAAACTGCATCTTCAGGATGGGATAATTGCTTTTAAGGCAGGATCTGGTAGTTCTAGGATGCGTATTTTTGTAACACGCCGAAAAGAAATTAAGGCTGCTCAAAAAATGAATGCTAGATATTGGAACAAGAAGGCACAAGAATTTGGTAATTATTGGATGTTTGGTGCAGGTTCTAAATCAAGAAAACAAAATGCTCACTAAAACACACACTCAAGTTGGACGCGAAAGTTGGCATAGCCGTATTGCTGGTATTCGTGTTGATCAGAAGTTTTTTCATGGCGTGAAGACCAAAAGGCGTATGTGGCATAACCGTATGGATTATGTTGGAAAATATGGTACTGCTATGACCAAACGCTACTTAGATGAACGGCGTATAAGGGCAATTAAAACATTTCACCGCCAAGCATGGCTAATCAAGCAGAAAAATGAAGGATAGGAAGTAGTCATGGGATACACTACACGTACACACCGTCATGGAGAAACTAAACATTTCTGGCCAGATGACAACGAACATGAGTTTTGGTTGAAGTCAGATATGCAACCAAGTTTGGCCATGATTCTAAACATGGCAAAAGAAAAGTGGCCTGGAATCGACCCGAACGATATTCTGATCGAGGCGGAAAAAATCCACACAGATTGTATTGGTTATGATCTGTATGATCCTGGTGATTACACCAACTTCATTCGCATTAGCCAAAGCCAAAAATAAGAAAACATTATGAAAAAATTCAATCAACTTCCTATTCGCGTTCGTGCAGCATTGATTGCACTAACAGTAGCAGTGCTTTTTGTAGGGTGGATTGTATGCTGGGTAGTATCCCCGATCACTGGATTTATTGTCACTATGACTGCCGGCGGGATACTCTTGTTTTATTCGGTATATCTCTCTGTTCTCGCAACCTTAGAGGCCCGAGACCTGGAGCGAAAACTTGACAATAAATCAGGCTAAACATATAATACATACACAGACAGTAAGGAACTCGCAAAATGGTCAAGACATACAGCATCCAATTCACTAGCCCTACGCATTACGGTGCTATCTCTGTGTCTGCCCGCTCTGCCCGTGAAGCCCTTGCCTATGCTCGAAAGCAATATCCGGGCGCAGTGATTGATTCGTTCGCTGTTGAAGTATCGGGCGAGGTGCGCGATTCCTTGGTAAAGACTGTCGATATCATCAACGACCGATAAATCCAATCAAAAACTATGCCAAACCTCAAAGTCAAAGAACTCGATTGGTACATGAAGCGTGATCTTGAAGAACATCAAGAAGAAGGCTATTACACGCCCTTGCCCGAAACTTTCAAGTTGCTGGGTCGTGATGGCTACTACTGTCGTGGGCTTGATGTATGGTTTGAATACAATGGAGTCGGATATGCTGCATATCCTAGAGAGACTCGGCAACAGGCTCGTGAATCTTTTTGCTATGATCTGACAGTGAACGATGAGGCAATTTTGCCCAGCAGAGAAGCAGAAGCATTGCGAATGGTTTTGAAAACTTCTCGCGACGGTACCCTTAAGAAGGCGATCCGTTCAAAACTTTACACGCATGATTCGGCTGTTGGGCTGCGAGAAACTGGTCGTAGTGCTAGAATATCCGCAACTCGTCTCTTTCGAAATATTCGCAAGAACAAAACGCCTCAAGGTTGACAAGTAATCCTGCTACTGCTATAATACACATATAGACAGTTAGATAACGGAGTATTCATGTTCAAGTCTTTTCGTTCAACATTCCTTACAATGCTGACAGGCATTGTCGCACTGTTGGCATTCTGCATCTACTTGTTTGAAGGGAAAATGATTCCTGCTGTATGGCAACTTGCAAGTATCTGTTGGGTAATGTATTGTGCCAACAAGTATACCTATGAAGACTGCAAGGTCAAGACAAAGAAGGTAGACGATGCAGAAGTCGAGCGGCAAGTCCTTGCTGCTATGAAGGCTGTGATCAACAACTGAGTACTTTTGGAGGTCGTTATGACGAATGAAAAGGCTAATTATCGTAAGATCAATGATCATACCCATAACTCTAGCACGTATCACAAGAAAGACGGCACTAATGTTCGTGCCAAGATGAAGGAACAACTTCAACAAGAAGTGAACGAGACTTCAACGAACAACACGGATGATCAAGATGTAGTCAGCCAAGTTGAACGGCTGCTCCTTGTAGGTTTTCTCACTATAGAAGAGATTGCTGCAAAAGTTGGAATTTCTGTTTCCGAAGTCGACGAAATTATGATGGCTATGGAAGTTCCAAGCGAGGAGTAACTGATAAACGATAAGAACAAATATCTTGGAGGTCGTTATGACGAATGATTTGAAGGGTAATTTCCACTTTATCTGGTCCAAAGCAGGTAGCACCACCCAAATTGATCTTCACGATAAAACATATAAGGAAGCTATGGAGATCGCCAAACATATGGGTTTTACACCTTGGACTTGGTATCGTCCCTCAACTTGGGGGAACTATTACACTTTCCGGGCCAGCTCTAGGGCCGACGGCAGACCGAGCACCTGGCGGTGGCAGCGATAACACCACCGTTGACAGGGTATTTGTTTGAGCATATAATACACATACACAGTAAGGAGCAAGTTATGATAAAAGGTTTTACTCTTATCGAAATGATAATTATTGCTATAATTAGCGTAATTCTGTGCCTAGTGATATTTGGGTCAGTTAATGGTGTTAAACAAGGCAATGAAATCAGTTTTGGTGCTAATGGTCTAACCGAAGTTCGATGTATCGGCGGTTACAAATTTGTAATCGGACCTGACGGTCAGGCTCGACAAGTTTTGG
>JACCDX010277049.1_pt1 | contig 16138 bp, 14 predicted proteins | sample 7449681 | NCBI WGS metagenome assembly JACCDX01 (sample SAMN15323450, study PRJNA562643) | freshwater metagenome | isolation source: river surface water | place: USA:Blue River Watershed | collected 2017-08-18 | reverse complement strand
GGTGGCATCCCAGCCGCTGGCCGCCAACATGGCCGCGGCCAATGTTTCCTTCAGCGGCGCATCGCCTTTGTCGGTGCGCCAACCGCGCTTGAACAACGGTTCACCCGAGGTGTCGATGTACAGCGTGAGCGTCTCGGGCGTGAGGTGCGCGTAAATGCGCACATCGGGCCGGGCGGTGTCCACGCTGGGGCGTTCGCCGCGCTTGGCACGAAAGCGGTCGGCCACGGCATCTTTGATTTTCAGGGCCGCAAAGTTCAGGCTATTGAGCGGGCTGTGCTGTGCGGTGATGTCGATCTTGAAAGTCTGTTTGGGCGTGAACCAAATTTCCCAAGCCACCTCGCTGGCGGCGTGGTACAGGTCGTTTTCGCTGCGGTAGTCGGTGACCGACAACTGCACCAACACGCGTTGGGTGAGGCGGCTGTACAGGTTGATGCGCAAGGCATCACGCCACGATGCACGCGCCATGACGCCGCCGCGCCCGGTCAGCAAGTCGTGCCCTGTGAGGCCGGTGATGGCGTGCACCTCGTCGGCCAAAAAGCCTTCGACGCCAGCGGCGCAAGGCATGAACAGGTTCAATGAATTCACTCAGATACTCTCAAAGGGTTTTGCGCAAGTTCGCAGGGGCGATCTTCAGGGCTTCGCGGTATTTGGCCACGGTGCGGCGTGCGCAATCGATGCCTTGTTCTTTCAGCATTTCAGAAATTTGGTTGTCTGACAGCGGTTTGGCGGGTTTTTCAGCGGCCACAAATTGTTTGATCAAGGCGCGCACCGCGGTGCTGGAAGCGGCGCTGCCACTGTCGGTGCCCAAGCCAGAACCAAAGAAATATTTCAGCTCAAAGGTGCCTTGTGGCGTGGCCATGTATTTGGCGGTGGTGACACGGCTGATGGTCGACTCGTGCATGCCCAACTCGTCGGCAATCTCACGCAACACCAAGGGGCGCATGGCCAATTCGCCGTGCGTCAGAAAATTCTTTTGTCGTTCCACGATGGCGGTGGACACGCGCAAGATGGTGTCAAAGCGTTGCTGGATGTTCTTGATGAACCAACGCGCTTCTTGCAAGCGCTGTTGCAAGCCCGCATGGTTGTCGCCTTTGCCACCACGCAGGGCGTTGGCATAAATGTCGTGCACCCGCAATTTGGGCATCACGTCGGGATTGAGCTGAACCCGAAACTTGGGCGTTGCCGATTTGCTGGTGTTGGTCACCAACACATCGGGAATGATGATGTTTTGCTCGGCCTGCACAAAGGGGCGACCGGGTTTGGGCTCCAGCCGCGCAATGTAGGGAATAGCGGCTTTGATCACCGACTCGTCCAGCCCGCAGGCCACGGCCAAGCGTTTGAAGTCGCGTTTGGCGAGCATCTCGAGTGGCTGACCGCAGATGGCCAATGCCGCTTGCGCAATGTCGTCGTCTGGGTCTTCTTTCAGCAAGGCCTTGATTTGAATGCGCATGCATTCGGCCAAGTCGCGCGCGCCCACGCCCACGGGCTCGAGCGATTGCAACAAGCTCAGGGCCACCGTGAAGCGGTGCACCAGTTCGTCAAGTTGTTCGTAATCGTCGCTGCCGGCCAAGCTGGCGGCCAACTCGGGCAAGGTGTCGGTGAGGTAGCCGTCGTCGTTGAGCGACTCGATCAAAAAACGCAGCGCTGCGCGGTCAATGTCCGACAAGCGCAGCGACAAGGCTTGGCGGTGCAAGAAGTCGGTGAGTGAGCCGCTGCTGCGGGCCAAGTCGATGGCGTCGGCAGTTTCTTCGCCGTTGTTTTGGCGTGGCCCTGCATCGCCGCCCCATTCGCTGTCGTCGGGCCGCATGTCCACGCTGCCATCGCCGTCCCAGCTCTCGGCCACATCGGTCACGGCTTCGTCGCGGACTTCGTTGGCACTGTCGTCGCTGCTGCTGGTGGTGCTGGCGCTTTCGCTCACGCGGTCGCCCAAGCTCACATAGGTGTCGCTTTGCTCTAGGCCAAAGGCCTCCATGGGGGCTTCGTCTTCGCTGCGTTCAAGAAACGGGTTCTCGTCCAGCATTTGGTCGACTTCTTGCGACAGCTCCAGCGTGGACAGTTGCAGCAGGCGAATCGATTGTTGCAACTGGGGCGTGAGCGCCAGGTGCTGGGACATGCGAAGCGACAGACCGGGTTTCATGGCTGTGTTCTCGTGTCGTGTGGCCGGCGTTGGTTCATCACATGCGGAAGTGTTCGCCCAAATACACCCGACGCACATCGGCGTTGGTCACGATTTCATCGGGCGTGCCGGCCGCCAGCACGCGCCCTTCGCTGATGATGTAAGCGTGGTCGCAAATGCCCAGCGTTTCGCGCACGTTGTGGTCGGTGATCAACACGCCAATGCCGCGCTGCTTGAGGAAGGCGATGATGCGCTGAATTTCAATCACCGCGATCGGGTCGATGCCCGCAAAAGGCTCGTCCAACAAAATGAAGCGCGGATCGGTGGCCAATGCGCGTGCAATCTCCACGCGGCGCCGCTCACCACCAGACAAGGCCACGGCAGGCGAGTTGCGCAGGTGGTCGACCCGCAAGTCGGCCAGCAACTCGTCCAGCCGTTTTTCAATGGCGGCCGATGACAGGGCGTGACCTTTGTCGTCGGTTTGCAGCTCCAAGATGGCCCGCACGTTTTCGGCCACGCTCAGCTTGCGAAAAATAGACGCCTCTTGTGGCAGGTAAGACAAGCCCATGCGCGAGCGCTTGTGAATGGGCATGCGCGTGACGTCTTGGCCATCGATCAAGATCTGTCCGCCATCGCCCCTGACCAAGCCCACAATCATGTAAAACGAGGTGGTCTTGCCCGCCCCGTTCGGGCCCAACAGCCCCACCACTTCGCCCTTGCCCACTTGCACCGACACGTCGTGCACCACTTGGCGGCTGCCATAAGCCTTTTGCAGGTGGTGCGCTTCGAGTCGGCTGTTCACAAGGGCTTCACTCATGGTTTTTTGCTTTCGCCCGTGCTGGGGCTGGTTCGCAAAGCCGCAGGCGAGGTGTTGTTTGTGGGCGCTGGCGTGGCGCTGGTTTTGCGCGGGGTTAAAACGGCGCGCACACGCTGGTCGCGCAAGTCGCTGCCTTTGGCACCTTTGGGCGTGCCGTCCACCGTCATCACTTCGGTGGTGTTGTTGAACACAATTTTTTGGCCGTTCAGTTGGTCGGCCAAGACCGTGCCGCGCAAGATGCGGACTTCGGCGCGCTGAATCAGTGTGACCACATCGGCTTTGCTGTCATAGATGGCCATTTCACCCTCGCCCTCGGTGAACTCATCCAGCCCTTCGCGTTTTTGGCGGAAAAACACACGCTCGTTGGGGGCGGCCCAGACGTGGGCAATTTGTTGGCCGTCTTTGTCTTGCTGCACTTCCATGCGCGCGCCGCGCAACACCATGGTGCCCTTGACGGCCACCACTTGCCCGGTGAAATGGGTGAGCAACTTGTTTTCGTCATGCCGCATGGCATCCGCTTCGATCTGCATGGGCTTGTCACGGTCGGCTTTTTCGGCCCAAGCGGGCAGGCCCAGCAAGCCGATCCCCGAGAAGATGAAGCCAATGGCGCGGAGGTATTTCATTGAGGGCATGAATCTTGCTGATGACGGGCTGATTGTAGGTGTAAGCGCGGTCAAATCTGTTGGTTTTGGGCCTTTCGGGCATAAAAAAGCCCGCCCTGGTCATGGGCGGGCTTTGGGCCCGGCGGGCGGCAGACAGGTCAGCGACCTTGGCGCGTTTGGGCAATCAGCGATTCGGCCACCTTGAGCGCGCGGTCCATGTTGCCGGCCAGACTGCCATCGGTGTAATAGCGACCGGCAATGCCCAAGGAGGGCACGCCTTCGACTTTGAAATCATTTTGCAATTGCACGGCGCGCTTGAGTTTGCTGGCCACGCCAAAAGATTTGTAGGTTTCTTCAAATTTGGCTTTGTCCACGCCTTGTTTTTGTGCCCAAGCCAAGATGCTGGCGTCGGTGTTGAGAGGTTGTTTTTCGACATGCACCGCGTTGAAGACTTTGACATGCAGGCTGTCCAGCAAGTTCATGGCTTCGAGTGTGAAAAACAAGCGTTGTTGGGGCGCGAAGTCGTCGCGGAACGAGACCGGAATGCGGCGCACGACCACGTCTTTAGGCGCGTTTTTGACCCACTGGCCAAAGGCCGGCTCGAAAGCGTGGCAGTGTGGGCAGCTGTACCAAAAGAACTCAATCAACTCGACTTTGCCCGCGCCTGCTTCGGTGGCCAAGGGGCGGTCGAGTGTCAAAAAGTCTTTGCCCGACTTGAACAAGGCAGCTTGCGCCCAAGCCGCAGAGGTGCTGATCCAAGCGGTGGTGGCGAGCAGGGCGGAGGAAAAATAACGGCGTTTCATTCAAAGGCTCCAAAAGGGGTGATCAGCGTTGCACGCGCACCAAGGTGTTTTCGATGCCACTGCTTTCAAGGCGGGTGCGGACTTTTTCGGCGGCGGCTTTGTCGGCAAACGGCCCCAAGCGTACACGGAACACGCTACGTCCGGCTTGGTCGCGCTCAGAGACCTTGGCGTCCAAACCCATGCCGGCCAACTTGGCTTTTTGGCTGTCGGCGTCGGCGTTGGTGCGGTAGGCGCCCACCTGGATCACGTACTCAAACGGATCGGCGCCGGACGCGGCATCGGCCGGCGTGGACAAGGCCGATTTGGATTTGGCCAAGTCCATCAGCGGATCGGCTGTGACAGCGGGGCGGGACTCGACCTTGACATCCGCTTTGACATCGGCCTTGGCGGGTGCTGGCGCTGGTGCGTTTGGCGCAGCGGGTGCAGCCGCTGAGTTGGGCGTTGCATTGGCGGTTGCATTGGAGGTTGCATTGGGGCTTGCGGCTTTATCGGCGCCGGGCTCGGTTGCCGGCTTGTTCGCCGTGCCGGGCACTTCTGCCGGCGGTTTGGCTTGCAGCACGCTGTTGGGGTTCCAGTCCTTGTTCTTCTCGTTTTCTTTGGCGTCTTGGTCGTTGCTTCGGGTTTGGTTTTTGTTCGAGAACGGTGTGGGCACTTTGGTCACATAGACCGCGACCGCCAAGGCCACGCCCAAGCCGATCACCAAGCCCAGAATGAAGCCCATCAGGGTGCCGCCGCGTTGGGAGTTGTGTTGCATGCTGAGTTACCGGGTTACATTTTTTGCGGTGCCGAAACGCCCAGCACCTTGAGGCCATTGCGCAGCACCTGCGCGGTGGCGGCGACCAAGGCCAGTCGCGCAGTTTTGACGGCTTCGTCGTCCACCAGTATGCGCTCGGCATCGTAGTAGCTGTGGTACTGCGAGGCCAGGTCGCGCAAATAAAACGTCACATCGTGCGGCGCAAAATCGTTGGCCGCTGAGGTCAGCATCTCGGGGTATTTGGCCAAGGCCAACATCAGCGCATGGGCCTGTGGGCTTTGCAGTGCCGACAGATTGGCGTTGGCCAATGTGCTGACATCGCCGCCCCAAGCGCTCAACACCGAACAAATGCGGGCATGCGCGTACTGAACGTAATACACCGGGTTGTCGTTGTTCTGGGCCAGCGCCAAGTCGATGTCGAAGATGTATTCGGTATCGGGTTTGCGCGACAACAAAAAGAAACGCACCGCGTCTTTGCTGGTCCACTCGATCAGGTCGCGCAGCGTGACGTAGCTGCCTGCACGCTTAGAAATTTTGACCTCTTCGCCCCCGCGCATCACACGCACCATGGTGTGCAGCACATAGTCGGGGTAGCCCTCAGGAATGCCCGCACCGGCAGCTTGCAAACCAGCCCGCACGCGGGCAATGGTGCCGTGGTGGTCGGTGCCTTGGATGTTGACCACGCGCGTGAAGCCGCGCTCCCACTTGGTGATGTGGTAGGCCACATCGGGCACAAAGTAGGTGTAGCTGCCGTCGCCTTTGCGCATGACGCGGTCTTTGTCGTCGCCGTATTCGGTGGACTTGAGCCACAAGGCGCCGTCTTGTTCGTAGGTCTTGCCAGCGTCACGCAGTTTTTGCACTGCGGCGTCGACTTTGCCGCTGGTGTACAGGCTGGACTCGAGGTAGTAGTTGTCAAACTTGACGTCAAAGGCCTTCAAGTCCAAGTCTTGCTCGTGGCGCAAATAGGCCACGGCAAATTGACGCATGCCGTCCAGGTCGTTCACATCGCCGCTGGCGGTGAACTCGCGGTCGTCCGACTTGACGGTTTTGCCTGCCAAAAAGTCGTTGGCAATGTCTTGGATGTAGTCGCCGTTGTAGGCGGCTTCGGGCCACTCGGCGTCACCGGGCTTGAAACCTTTGTCGCGCAGCTGGGTTGAGTTGGCCAAAGTGCCGATTTGCACGCCCGCGTCGTTGTAATAAAACTCGCGGTAAACCTGCTGACCTTGGGTGGCCAGCAAATTGCAAATCGCATCGCCCAAAGCCGCTTGGCGGCCGTGGCCCACATGCAAAGGGCCTGTGGGGTTGGCAGAAACAAATTCGACCAACACCTTGTTGGGCTGGGCGGCTTGATCGCCAAAGCACTCGGCCGCTTGCAACACCTCATGCACCACGGCTTGCTTGGCTGCGTCTTTCAGGCGAATGTTGATGAAGCCCGGGCCAGCCAATTCGATCGCGTCCACCCATTGTTGAAACGCCGGGGTGGCCAACAACGCTTCGCGCAAGGCTTCGCCCAATTGACGGGGGTTTTGTTTCAGAGCTTTGGCCAACTGCATGGCCGCGGTGCACGCCAAGTCGCCGTGGGCAGCCACTTTGGGCGATTCAAAGGCCGCACGCGCACCAGCGCCGGGTTGGAGTTTGTCGAGCTCGTTGGCCAAGGCCGCGAGCAAATGTTGTTTGGCAGAAAGCATAGGCAGCGATTTTACGGGGCTGGGCGCAGACCAGCGCGGGCGGCAGGCCACCAAAACCGATTTATCCGCGGCTTTTACAGTTGGACACAACTGGGGTTGTCCGCAGGGGGTAATGGTGCGTTAATGAACTGTTGCATGTCCGTGCAGCACTGTTTATTTCAATGGGAGTTCAAAAATGCGTCATTTCATCTCTGTGTCTGCGTTGGCTTTGGCCTTGATCACCGGTGCGGCTTTTGCCGCTGGCCCAGCGGCCACCGCCACACCAGCAACCGCAGCAACCGCGGCGACCACCGCTGCTGCAGCCCCCGCAGCCGCCGCCTCGGCCGCAGCAACCGACAAAACACCCCAGCAAAGCAAGATGGCCACTTGCAACAAGTCGGCCGAAGGCAAAAAAGGCGATGAGCGCAAAGCCTTCATGAAAGACTGCCTGAGTGCCAACAAGCAAGAAAAGCAGCAAAGCAAGATGAAAACCTGCAACGTGGAAGCCGCTGGCAAGAAGGGCGATGAGCGCAAGGCGTTCATGTCTGAATGCCTGAAAAAGTAAAAACCACATTGGAAGGGGTGCCCCTTCATCTCACAACAAAAAAGCCCGGCAGGTCCGGGCTTTTTGTTGTCTGCCCCCACATGTCGCCGGGTCAGTGGGCTGGCGTTTGCCAGTAGCCGGGTTGGGCGTAGTGCAGCTTCAAGTGGTCAATCCACAGCCGAACCCGCAAAGGCAAATGTTTGCGCTGCGGGAACACGACAAAAATCCCATTCGGTGGCGCGGCAAAATCTTCCAGCACCGCGACCAATTGGCCCGACCGGATTTCGCTTTCGACCTCCCAGGTGCTGCGCCACGCAATGCCATAGCCCGCCAAACACCAGTCGTGCAGCACTTGGCCATCGGAGCAGTCGAGCGGGCCGCCGGGGCGCAAGTGCACCACTTCTTGCCCGCTGTCGCTGGGGTTGCGAAAAGCCCAGCCGCGGGTTTGCGAAGCGTCGCTCGACAAGGTCAGGCAGTCGTGCTGCAACAAGTCGGAGGGCTGCATCGGCGTGCCACGTTTCGCCAAATAGGTGGGGGTGGCAACACACAGGCGGCGGTTGTCGGCCATGCGCACACTCACCAAAGACGAGTCGGGCAGATCGCCCACACGCACCGCGCAGTCAAAACCTTCGGCCGCCAAGTCCACCACTCGGTCGCTCAGGTTGAGTGAGATCGACACATCGGGGTGTAATTCGCGAAATCGCGGCACCAGAGGGGCCACGTGCCGGCGCCCAAAACCGGCCGGCGCTGTGATGCGCAAATGGCCACTGGCCTTGACCCCGCCCGCCGAAACGCTGGCTTCGGCATTGGCCACATCGGAGAGCAAGCGCTGACAATCTTCTAAAAATGCACTGCCTTCGTGGGTCAGGGTGATGCGCCGCGTGGTGCGCACCAGCAGTTTCACGCCCAAGCTTTCTTCCAGGGCATCGAGTCGTCGCCCGATGATGGCCGGGGCCACGCCCTCGGCGCGGGCCGCTGCGGTCAAGCTGCCTTTGGTGGCCACCGAGACGAAGGTTTCAAAGGCTTTGAGTTTGTCCATAGCGCCTGATTATGGGGGTTATGGGTTGTAATAAACCCTTATCGGCGCTGAATTGCTTCAATTTTTTGATTGTTTCCAACCTTTGGGCCAGCCGGCTTCGGGGGTCATGCCGTACAGCGGCTCGCCGGGTAATCCCGCTCGCAAAGGCTCGCGCGCGGCCATCAATCGGTCCAGGTCGATGCCGGTGGACACGCCCATGGCTTCGAACATGAACACCAGGTCTTCGGTGACCACATTGCCCGAGGCGCCCGGGGCATAGGGGCAGCCGCCCAGCCCGGCCAATGAGCTGTCAAAGGTGCGCACGCCCGATTCATAAGCGGCCAAGCAATTGGCGAGCCCCAAACCACGGGTGTTGTGCATGTGGGCTGCACCGGTGAGCGCGCCCATTTCTTGAAACATCCGCTTGAACAGCCGGCTCACTTGGGCCGGGTTGGCCATGCCGGTGGTGTCAGACAGACCAATTTCGTCGACCCCAATGGCCGCCAATTGCCCCGCCAGGCGCAGCACATCGTCTTCGGGCACTTGGCCTTGCAAGGTGCAGCCAAAGGCGGTCGACAGACCCACCTCGACCCGCACACCGGGTGCCAGTTCATCGCGCAAGCGCAGCACAGCGGCGACTTCTTGCACCATGTCTTCGGGCGATTGGCGCACATTGGCCATCGAGTGGGCGGGGCTGGCCGACACCGGCAAGGTGAGTTTTTGCGCACCGGCGGCCAAGGCCGCTTGCGCCCCACGCAAGTTGGGCACCAAGGCCATGACCCGCACATTGGCATGCTGGCGGGCGTGCTGCACCACTTGGGCGGCATCGGCCATTTGCGGCAACAAGCGAGCCGGCACAAAAGAGGCGACCTCAATTTCGCGCAGGCCCGCAGCGGCCAGCGCGTCAATCCAGCGCAGTTTGTCGGCGGTGGGCATGGTGGCTTTGACCGATTGCAGGCCGTCACGCGGGCCCACTTCGCTGATCAAAACGTCAAGGGTGTGAGGGCGGGTCATGACGAGATTAGACAACAGTCGATTTGTGCAAAAAAGTCATGGGTTAATGGCTATTGACCCTGTTTATCTGCATCCATACTTAGAATAAAGTCTATCCAGACCCAACAATGCAGTGCCCCTGGATGGCCACATGCATTCAAAAAAATTCCTGTTTTTAACTTTCCATTGAGGCTTTCATGACTGCACGCACCGCCGTTCACAATTTGCAAGTGGCCAACCCCTTGCTGAACTTCATCAACGACACCTTGTTGCCCGCCACAGGCGTCAAGAAGGACAAGTTCTGGCAAGGCTTCAACGACATCGTCGCCGATTTGGCGCCCAAAAACATCGCCTTGTTGGCTGAGCGTGACCGCATTCAGACCGCCATGGACCAGTGGCACACCGCCAACCCCGGACCTGTGGTGGGTGACAAGGCCATGAAGGCCTATCGCAAATACCTGAGCCAAATTGGCTACTTGGTACCTGAGCCCAAAAATGCCAAAGCGGTCACCGCCAACGTGGACGCTGAATTGGCCAAATTGGCCGGACCACAATTGGTGGTGCCGATTTTGAACGCGCGCTACGCCTTGAACGCCGCCAATGCACGTTGGGGCAGTTTGTACGACGCGCTGTATGGCACCGATGCCATCAGCGAAGCCGATGGTTGCGAAAAAGGTTCGGGCTACAACCCCAAGCGGGGCGCCAAAGTCATTGACTACTGCCGCAACGTGCTCGACCGCTGCGCGCCCTTGAAGTCGGGCTCTCATGTGGGCAGCCGGGGTTATGCGTTGAAAGGTGGCAAATTGGTGGTGACGCTGGCCAACGGCAAAACCTCCGGTTTGGCCCAAGCCAAGCAGCTGGTGGGTTACACCGGCGATGCCAAGTCGCCCGCATCGTTGCTGTTTGTGCACAACGGCTTGCACCTCGATTTGCAAATCAACAAGAACACCCCGATCGGCAAGACCGACCCTGCGGGCGTGTCGGATCTGATTGCCGAAAGCGCTTTGTCCACGATTTTGGACTTGGAAGATTCGGTGGCCGCCGTTGACGCGGACGACAAAGTGTTGGCCTACGCCAACTGGTTGGGCATTTTGCAAGGCACCTTGAGCGAAGAAGTGCACAAGGGCGGCAAGACCTTTACCCGCACCATGAACCCCGACCGCGAATACACCAAGCCCTCGGGCAAAGGCAGCGTGAAACTGCACGGCCGCTCGTTGATGTTTGTGCGCAATGTGGGTCACCTGATGACCAACCCTGCCATCTTGTACAAAGCCGCCGATGGCAGCATGAAAGAAATCCCAGAAGGCATCATGGACGCCATGATCACCGTGACTTGCGCATTGGTCGATCTGCAGAAAAAGAGCTCGCACCCCCTGCGCAACAGCCGCACGGGCAGCGTCTACATCGTCAAGCCCAAAATGCACGGCCCCGCCGAAGTGGCGTTCGCCGACGAGTTGTTTGGCCGCGTTGAAAAAGTCATCGGCATGAAGCCCTCCACCGTCAAGCTGGGCATCATGGACGAAGAGCGCCGCACCAGCGCCAACTTGAAAGCCTGTATTGCTGCGGCCAAGAGCCGTGTGGCCTTCATCAACACCGGCTTTTTGGACCGCACCGGCGACGAAATGCACACCTGCATGTTGGCCGGTCCGGTCATGCGCAAGGGCGATATCAAGAACAGCGTGTGGTTGGCGGCTTACGAAAAAAACAACGTGAATGTGGGCTTGGCCTGCGGTTTGCGCGGCCGCGCCCAAATTGGCAAAGGCATGTGGGCCATGCCCGACCTGATGGCGGACATGCTCAAAGCCAAGATTGGTCACCCCATGGCGGGTGCCAACACCGCGTGGGTGCCCAGCCCCACTGCCGCCACTTTGCACGCCATGCACTACCACCAAGTGGATGTGCCCGCACTGCAAAAACAAATGGAAAAGGCCGTGGCCAAACAAGACGCCAAAGCCCAGCGCGATGAAACACTGAGCAAGCTGCTGCAATTCCCGGTAGTGGCCAAAGACGCCGCGAACTGGTCGGCTGAAGACAAGCAAAAAGAACTCGACAACAACGCCCAAGGCATCTTGGGTTATGTGGTGCGTTGGGTCGACCAAGGCGTGGGTTGCTCCAAGGTGCCAGACATCCACGGCGTGGGCCTCATGGAAGACCGCGCCACTTTGCGCATCAGCAGCCAGCACATGGCCAACTGGTTGCACCATGGTGTGGTGACCGAAAAACAAGTCAAGCAAACCATGGAGCGCATGGCCGCGGTGGTCGATGCACAAAACGCGGGTGACGCGGCTTACCAGCCGATGGCGGGCAACTTCAGCAAGTCGGCGGCCTACAAAGCGGCTTGTGACTTGGTCTTCAAAGGCAAGGCGCAACCCAGCGGTTACACCGAGCCCTTGTTGCACGCTTGGCGTCTGAGCGTCAAAGCGGTTTAACCTGCCTGTCGGCTTGGGTCCGCGTTTCAGGGGCGCGCCCGGCCGATCAATGCGGCTCCTTCGGGAGCCGTTTTTTTTGTTACCGAGTTTGGCGCAAGGCCGATGCCTGAAAATACAGGTTTGGAGGAAAAAACATGCGCTGGATTGACCGGATGCCGATGTGGTGGTTGGTGGCTGTGGCCGTTTACTTGGCGGGTGCACCCTTTGTGCCCGAGCCGCATTTGGTGGAGAAGTGGCGCATGTTGTTCGAGGGCACTTTGAGTCGGCCACTCGATGTCTTTGACTTCTTCTTGCACACGGTGCCCTTGGGGGTGCTGGCCATACGTCTTTGGCGTGTGGTGCAGCGCCGCCGACAAAGCAACTCATAATTTGCGCACCATGTCGTTATCGCCAGCCATTGATCCTTGCCTGTGCCCCTTGTGTGGGCAGCCCAACAGCTGCGCCATGGCCTGCGCCCCCGACCCCGTGGGGGCTGATGCGTCAAGTCAGCCCACGCAGGCTGAGCCGTGTTGGTGCACGCGTGTGCAGTTCAGTGCGCATCTGCTCCAGCAAGTACCCGAGGCGGCTAAGAACAAGGCCTGTATTTGCATGCGCTGTGCCACCATGTCGCCCACAGCGACCACTTCATCCGGGAAAGACTGAGCCATGTGCCAACTGCTGGGCATGAACTGCAATGCGCCCACCGATGTGACCTTCAGCTTCAGCGGGTTTGCGCAACGGGGCGGCATCACCGACCACCACAGTGACGGTTGGGGCATTGCATTTTTTGAGGGCAAAGCGGTGCGCCATTTTGTCGACCACCAAAGTGCCAGCACATCGCCGGTGGCGGAGTTGATTCGTCACTACCCCATCAAAAGTCGCCATGTGATTGCGCATATCCGCAAAGCCACGCAGGGTGAAGTCAGCTTAGAAAACTGCCACCCGTTTGTGCGCGAGCTGTGGGGGCGCTATTGGGTGTTTGCACACAACGGCAATTTGGTCGACTACGCGCCAAGGCTGCATGGCAACTTCAAGCCGGTGGGTCAAACCGACAGCGAACGTGCATTTTGTTGGCTGATGCAAGAGCTGGCCAAGTCACACGCCAGCGTGCCCAGCGTGGCCGAGTTGTCATTGACATTGCGCGAGTTGGTGCCGCAAATTTCGCGCTTCGGCACCTTCAATTTTTTGTTGTCCAACGGGCAGGCTTTGTGGGCGCATGCCAGCACGCATTTGCATTACGTGCTGCGCCGACACCCGTTCATGCAGGCGACCTTGAGTGACGAGGATTTGAGCGTGAACTTTGCTGACCACACCCATGAGACCGACCGTGTGGCGGTGGTGGTGACCGCGCCCCTGACCACCGATGAAGCTTGGGTGGCTTTTGAGCCGGGGCGTTTGTACACCTTTGAAGACGGCGACTTGAACCCCTGAGCGCGGTTTAAGCCAATGCGGCCTCGACCGCATCCACGAACAAGGCGGCCACATCGCAGCCCATTTGGTCGGTGATCTCTTGAAAGCAAGTGGGGCTGGTGACATTGATTTCGGTCAGGCTGTCGCCAATGATGTCCAACCCAACCAGCATCAAACCGCGCGCAAACAAAATCGGGCCCAAGGCCTCTGCGATTTCGCGGTCGCGCTCAGACAGGGGTTGCGCCACTCCTTTGCCACCGGCGGCCAAGTTGCCACGCACTTCACCCCCTTGCGGAATGCGGGCCAAACAAAACGGCACGGGCTTGCCGCCAATCAACAACACGCGTTTATCGCCTTTGGCAATGCCTGGCAAAAACTTTTGCACCATCACCGTTTGCTGACCACCCCGGTTGAGTGTTTCAACAATGGCGCCCAAGTTCAAGCCATCGGCGCCGACTTTGAAAATGCCCATGCCGCCCATGCCGTCCAAGGGCTTCAAGATGATGTCCCCGTGCTGGGCGTGGAACTCGCGGATATCGGCTTCGCTGCGGGTCACCAGTGTCGGCGCGATGAACTGGGGGAACTCGAGAATCGCCAGTTTTTCGGGGTGGTTGCGCAAGGCGGCGGGGCTGTTGAACACTCGCGCGCCTTCACGCTCGGCTTGGCCCAGCAAATGGGTTGCGTAAAAGTACTCGCTGTCAAACGGTGGGTCTTTGCGCATGACCACCGCATCAAAATCTCTCAGAGCGGCACGGTGCTGCGCGGTGGTGTTGAACCAAACATCGGCTTGTCCGGTCAAGGTGATCTCGCGCACTTGGGCGGTCACCGCTTCGCCTTGTTGCCAACGCACATCGGTCATCTCGCACGCGACAATTTTGTGCCCGCGTTTTTGTGCTTCACGCATCATCGAGAACGTGGTGTCCTTGTAGATCTTGAAGGATTCCAGCGGGTCGGCAACAAACAGTATTTTCATGTGGGGCATTGTAGGGGCGCGCTCTTGCTGTTGTCTTGAGCAGGCTTGTTGGCTGAACCGTCTGAAGAGACTGATTCGGCTGAATTAGGCGGCGCTAGAGGGCGGCACTCCCGCCACGATCTGCAACTCGGCGGGAGCGCATCGCACGTCCAGCGAGGCGGCCACACCCAGATATTCGCCATCTGCAGCCACGGGCACACCTTGCGGGCAACTGATGTGCATCTCTCGATAGGGCTGAGTTCGTACCAATGGATGCCCCAGGTGCTTGCCGGTCATCAAGCGGGGCAGCATCAAAGAAGCCCCGGCGGCCGAAAAAGGGCCCGCCAACAACAAGTCAAGTTGGCCATCGTTCAGTTGGGCTTGCGGCACAGCCGGCAAGCCAGAACCATAAGTGGGCGTGTTCAGGCTCGACAAAAACAACGCGGGACCCTCTGTCAGTGGGGTGCCGTCAACCTGCACACTGAGGTGCCAGTGTTGCAGTTGAACCAGCTCTTGCAAGGTGGCCCAGAGGTAGCGCGGTAAGCCTTGCAACCAGCGCGGGCCTCGCAATGCACGGAGTGCCACGGCCGAATCAAAACCCACCGTCAGGCTCGACAAAAATGGCAAATCGTGCCTGACCCCTTGCAGATCGGTCCAGCTCACGTGACCGACGTCCACGGCCTGGGCCGGGGCCTGCAAGGCGTGTTGCAAGGTGGTTTGCCAAGACAGCCCGTGCAGGCCCAACGCCCGTGCACTGTCGTTGCCACTGCCCATTGGCACCACGCCCAAGGTCAATTCTCTGGCCAAAATGGCGGGCAACCACCGGTTGATGGTGCCATCGCCACCCACCGCCACCACGCGGCTGCCGCGGGCTTGTGCGCGCAGCAAACCCAAACTTTTTTGCAAGTTAAGAGGTGCCGCCAAGGTGCAGTCGGGGGCGTGCTGGTGCAACCAGTTTTCTATCTCGGGGAGGCACTTGGCGGTACGCCCACCGCGTGATTGTGGGTTGAGCAGAACCAGGGTCATTGCTTTTATTGAAAGGCCACTTCGGCAAAACTGCGCAGCTTGCGGCTGTGCAGTTGTGCTGGCCCCGCGGCACGCAGCAACTCGAGCGCACGAATGCCAATTTGCAAATGCTGGTTCACGCGCTCGCGGTAGAAGTGGTTGGCCATGCCCGGCAATTTGATCTCGCCATGCAAAGGCTTGTCACTCACACAAAGCAAAGTGCCATAGGGCACCCGAAACCTGAAACCATTGGCGGCAATCGTGGCGCTTTCCATGTCCAGAGCCACTGCACGGCTTTGGCTAAATCGGCGCTGCGGGGTGTTGTCGGGCAACAGTTCCCAGTTGCGGTTGTCCGTGCTGGCCACCGTGCCAGTGCGCATCAGGCGCTTGAGCTCGGCGCCATGGCAGCCGGTCACATCAGACACCGCGCGCTCCAAAGCCACCTGAACCTCGGCCAACGCAGGAATAGGCACCCACAAGGGCAGCTCTTCGTCCAGCACATGGTCTTCGCGCACATAGGCGTGTGCCAGCACATAGTCGCCCAGTTGTTGCGTGGTGCGCAGGCCCGCGCAGTGGCCCAGCATGAGCCAGCTGTGGGGGCGCAACACGGCAATGTGGTCGGTGATGGTTTTGGCGTTGGCCGGACCAACCCCGATGTTGACCATGGTGATGCCACTGTGGCCTTCGCGCACCAAGTGGTAGCCCGGCATTTGCGGCAAGCGTGGAGGCGCTGCACCCAGCGCATCCTCGGGTTGTGGACTCAAGCCCACGCGACGGGTGACCACATTGCCGGGCTCGACAAAGGCCACATAAGGGCTGTCGGGCTTGGCCATTTCGGCGCGGCCAAGCGCCATGAATTCGTCGATGTAGAACTGGTAGTTGGTGAACAACACAAAGTTCTGAAAATGCACCGGGTTGGTTCCGCTGTAGTGTCGCAAGCGGTGCAGCGAATAATCAATGCGGGGGGCATTGAACAAGGCCAATGGCGCGGGCTGGCCGGGTGCGGGCTCGTAGGTGCCGTTGGCAATGCCATCGTCCATGGCCGTCAG
>JACCDX011178250.1_pt1 | contig 16139 bp, 19 predicted proteins | sample 7449681 | NCBI WGS metagenome assembly JACCDX01 (sample SAMN15323450, study PRJNA562643) | freshwater metagenome | isolation source: river surface water | place: USA:Blue River Watershed | collected 2017-08-18 | reverse complement strand
CAAATGCTAATTTAAGTTTTGTACCTACTCCGTCAGTGCCTGAAACTAGAATAGGCTCTTTGTATTTTTTAGGAACTTCAAACAATGACCCAAAACCTCCTATGCCACCTAAAACCTCGGCTCGCATGGTTTTTTTTGCAAAAGGCTTAATTCTTTCCACAAGCTGATCCCCCGCCTCAATATCCACCCCTGCATCTCGGTATGTGATGGATTGGATATCTTTTTTTGTGTCATCTTTATTCAAAAGATCAACTCTCTTTCATTAAACATTTGGGTTAGTCGTTATAATTGAAATTTTAACCGAAATATATTTTAAAGATGTGCATAATTAAGGCTATCTTTATCTAAATAAGCTTCCCATAGATATGAAACAAATGCTATTAGCTCTATCTCCAATACCAAAACAATCTTTTGAAAATTTTGTAGTTGGTCAAAATGTCGAAGTAGTTCATACCTTAAAGCAAATTATCTCCAATCAATTGCCCATTCAATTTATATATCTCTGGGGCAATGAAGGGTCCGGCAAATCTCATTTGGCTCATATTGCATCAGATCATGGATTTGTGATTCATGATGATGTTCATTTACTTGATGAGCCAGGTCAAATCGAATTGTTTAACACTTACAATCAATGCAAAAATTCCAATCAAAATATGTTGGTAACAGGACTTCATTCTCCTCTCCAGATGAAATTAAGGGATGATTTAGCAACAAGACTTGCTTGGGGTGTTACTTACGAAGTGATAGGCCTGTCTGATGAAGAAAAAAAACTAGCCCTTTTAAAACATGCGGATGAAAGAGGGATGAAACTGGGTATGGATATTATTGATTATTGCCTAAAATATCTAAAACGGGATATGCCAAATTTATTTTCTATATTAGAGGCTTTAGATCAATGGTCTTTAACTTATAAAAGACCAATCACATTGCCATTACTGAAAGAAATTATAGAAGCTAATAAAATTTAGCTTATTGGCGAATAAGGTAATCAAAGGCACCAAGAGAAGCTTTGGCCCCTTCTCCCATCGCAATAATAATTTGCTTATAAGGTACGGTTGTTACATCACCTGCAGCAAACAACCCTGGCAATGAAGACTGGTTGTGATTATCAACCGTAATTTCACCAAATTTTGAAAGATCTACAGTGTTTTTAACAAAGTCCGTATTTGGCAATAATCCAATCTGAATAAAAATACCCTCAAGCTCAATAGTTTTCTTCTCGTTTGTTTTTCGATCTAGGTATATCATGCCGCTCACCTTATCTTTGCCGATCACTTCGGTAGTCTGCGCATTTAATATGACATCTACATTTGATAAACTATAAAGTCTTTTCTGTAGGATATCGTCGGCTTTTAGTTCCGATGCAAACTCAAAAAGAGTGACATGTCCTACGATATTCGCAAGATCGATTGCAGCCTCAACACCGGAGTTTCCTCCCCCTATCACTGCAACATGTTTTCCTTTGAATAAAGGGCCATCACAGTGAGGGCAATATGCGACACCCTTACCTTTAAATTCTTTTTCTCCAGGAATGTTTAATTCCCGCCATCTTGCTCCAGTTGCAACAATCACTGATTTGCTTTTAAGTTTCCCGCCGTTTTCAAGTTCTATTTCAAATAATGAATTCAAATCATTTTTTTGAACGCTTTTTGCGCGTTGCAAATTCATAATATCAACTTCATATTCTTTTACATGCTCTTCAAGAGCCGCAACTAATTTTGGGCCTTCTGTGGCTTTTACAGATATGAAATTTTCTATGCCTAAAGTGTCCATCACTTGTCCGCCGAAACGCTCAGCAATAATACCTGTGCGAATACCTTTTCGCGCACTGTAAATTGCAGCTGATGCGCCTGCTGGACCTCCCACAATAATTAAAACATCATAAGTTTCTTTTTTAGATAATTTTTCAGCTTCTTTTAGGCTTGCGCTTGAGTCAATCTTATTTACGATCTCATCGAGCTCCATTCTTCCTTGACCGAAAGGTTTTCCATTAAGGTAAATAGTTGGCACAGCCATAATCTGTTTATCTTCAACTTCTTTTTGGAATAATGCGCCATCAATCATCACATGAGAAATATTTGGATTAATGATAGACATTGCATTTAATGCCTGAACTACATCAGGACAATTGTGGCAACTTAATGAAATATAAGTTTCAAAATGAAACTTGCCCTCAATATTTTTAATTTGTTCTATTTTTTCAGCCTCTATTTTTAGGGGATATCCGCTGGCTTGAAGAAGCGCTAAAACGAAAGATGTAAATTCATGCCCCGATGGAATGCCTGCGAAAGTAATACCTGAGACTTCCTTTTCACTATTTACTTCAAAAGAAGGAATTCTTTTTGAAGTATCTACTTCTTTGCTTAAAGTAATTTTTTCCGACAAAGACCCAACCTCTTCTAACATCTCTATCATTTCTTTCGATGCTGGATTTTCGTCAACATAGGCCACAAGCTTAATTGGATTAATAAGCCTGGTCATATATTCTTGAAGTTGATTTTTAATTGCTGAGTCTAGAGCCATTATGTTTCCTTAAACATTAATCTAATTATGAAATGCCCAGGCCAATGTATGGCCTGGGATTCATTTGTCTATTTAGATCTTACCTACAAGGTCTAATGACGGAGCAATTGTTTTAGCTCCTTCTTGCCATTTTGCTGGGCATACTTGACCTGGATTGTTAGCTACATATTGTGCAGCTTTTAATTTACGCAATGTTTCTTTAACATCGCGCGCAATTGCATTGTCATGTACTTCCATTGTTTTAATTTCACCTTTTGGATTAATGATGAAAGTTCCACGCAATGCCAAGCCTTCTTCTTCAATATGTACTTCAAATGCACGCGTTAGTTGATGCGTAGGATCTCCAATTAATGGAAATTTTGCCTTACCAACAGCAGGTGAAGTCTCGTGCCAAACTTTATGTGAAAAATGTGTATCGGTTGTCACAATGTAAACTTCTGCACCTACTTTTTGGAATTCTGCATAATGATCAGCTGCATCTTCAACTTCTGTTGGGCAGTTGAATGTAAATGCCGCTGGCATAAAAATAACAACTGACCATTTTCCCTTGAGATTTGCTTCTGTAATGTCAACAAACTTGCCATTATGAAATGCTGTTGCTTTAAACGGTTTTACTTCAGTATTAACTAATGAAGACATCGTTTTCTCCTTCTTTGGTTGGTTAAAAAGTGATGATTATAGGAAAGTCTTATTGATATGTATAATCAATTGTTATTATATTAATGATTTATTTTACTTATCATTTTATACAACAAAGCTAAATTGATTAAAAATAGAGTCTTATTTTTTGTTGATGTCTTCCAAACTATTTTCAAAAATCAATTGTTTCAAACGAGACTCAACAATTGATTTTTGATAAAAATTGCCATCTTTAGATTTCGCAGCAAATTCCATTTGCTCTATTGCTCTAGGCAAATTAAATTTACGATAATAAGCTTCGGATTGGGCTTGGTATTGGAGTAATTCTTTGCCTTGTTTTGAATAAGCCTTAGAGAGTAATTCAAAGAAATAACTATCATCTGGATAAATATTCAACTTATCATTAATTAACCTTATAGTTTTTTCTGGCTCATTTGTCATTAAATAATGTTCTGCTAATCCGTAAATTAAGGCTCGATAATTAGGGTATATATTTAGAGCCTTTAAATATAGGTTTAATGCTTGTGTTGGTTGATTTGTTGCGACCTCTAATTTACATGCGAGTGTTTCAATAAGCGCATCCTTTTTAGCATTTGTTTTTAACCACTCAACCTCTTGTCTGGCTTTAACAAAATCATTCTTCCTCATATAAGCTATTGCTAGGCCGTATCGTTCGGCGGCTTCATTCATATAGCGTTTATCTTTGATACTTCCTTCAAACTCAGCAACTGCTGATTGAGGGGTGCCATTTATAGCTCTCAATTTTGATTTGATATATACAAAATCTGGGTTATCCGGTATTTGTCGATAACGAGTATCTTTAACTCTGTTTGACATATCACTTATACGTTCAGTCGTTATAGGGTGTGTTCTTAAGAAGCTAGGTGCAGCACCTTCTGAAAAACGTGATCCCTTTTGAAGAGTTCCGAAGAACGAAACCATTGCTCGACCATCAAAACCCGCATCTGTTAATATTTGAAACCCCACACGGTCTGCTTCTTTCTCATTCTCTCTTGTGAAGTCTAATTGTTTTTGAACGCCCATGGCCGAAGCTGCAGTCATAGTTCCAGCTGATAATTGTGGATTAGCTCTTGCCACAAGAAGTGCCAAAGCAATACCTAATACACTTTTAATTGTGTCATTTTTCTGCTGAGCAATCATTCTTGGCAAATGCCTTTGCGTCACGTGAGCAATTTCGTGACCTAGGACACTAGCAACCTCTGATTCGCTATTTGAAGCTAAAATTAAACCTGTATGAACCCCAATTACACCGCCTAGCATCGCAAAAGCATTAATAGATGATTCATTCACTACAAAAAAATTAAACTGTTGTGTTTTATTAGGGCTATATGCGACTAATCTATTGCCCAAATTTTTCAGATAATCAATTACCTCAATATCCTGAATAATTTCAGGACTAACTGCGACTTCTCTTAAAATAGCTCTAGCAATAGCCTGCTCTTCTTTGGCGGATATAACAAGTTGCGATGAATCACCCAGATCAGGTAATTCATTGGCAAAAACAGATAGGCAACAAAAAAAACTCGCCAATAATGTAACTTTAAATTTCATCATTGGTATGATACCTAGATTAATAATCACTTACATCTAAGTTTGGGAAGATAATCTAATTAAATTTATGAAAAAACTTACTCACATTAATCAAAAAGGTGATGCACAACTTGTTGATATTTCCGATAAAGCTATTTCACATAGAAAAGCAATTGCAGAGGGATCAATACAATTAAACAAAACAACTTTAAAATTAATTCAAGATAATTCAATTAAAAAAGGTGATGTGCTTAATACCGCAAGAATTGCTGGCATTCAGGCGGCAAAAAAAACTTGGGAGCTCATCCCACTCTGTCACACAATTAATTTATCTAAAATCGATATTAACTTTAGTATTGATAAAAAAAATAATATAATTACATGTCAATCATCATGTGAATGTTTCGCACAAACTGGTCTTGAGATGGAAGCTCTCTCAGCCGTCAGCATCGCCCTCCTCACCATTTATGACATGGTGAAAGCAGTAGACCGTACGATGGTAATCTCAAATATCCACTTAGTGGAAAAGTCTGGAGGACGCTCTGGGCTTTATAAGCGAGGTGATGGACTAAATAAAACAAAGCCCAAAAAAATTAAATAATAAAGTGCTTGTCCCAATTCTGTCCCACTTAAAGGATAGAAATATGGCAACACTCAGAAATAGAAAAAATAAATGGCAAGCTAGAGTAAGACGAGGTGGCCAACCAGACGTAACTAGAACCTTCTTTACAAAGCAAGATGCTGAGAAATGGGCAAGGTCTGTAGAGACTGAAATAGATCGAGGAACATATATCAACGCCGATTACGCTCAAAAAACTCTATTTAAAGATTTAATTCAACAATACCTCAAAGAAGTCACACCCACCCTTAGAAGTGCCCCTGAAGATACTTATAGATTAAAGAAGATGATGCGAAACCCTATAAGTCAACTTAACCTTTTTGAATTAACACCTCAAAGAATTGCTAACTATCGAGACGAACGACTTAAAGAAGTAAGGCCTAATACGGTCATTAGAGAACTAGCACATATCTCAAGCATGATTAACCACGCTCGACGCGAATGGGGGCTAGGCATTATTAATCCAGTAGCACAAATTAGGAAGCCATCTCAACCTCAAGGTCGTGAGAGAGTTTTAAACGAGGCAGAATTGGTTCGCATACTGCACGAATTAAATAAAATAAACCCATTCTTAAAACCACTTTGTGAATTTGCCTTGGAGACTGCGATGCGACGTGGGGAATTATTATCGCTAGTTTGGGGAAATATAAACCTTGAAAAGCGTGTAGCATTTTTACCAATTACTAAAAATGGAAGATCAAGAAGCGTTCCACTATCAACAAAAGCTATAGGGATTTTAAATTCACTTCCGAGAGATATTGAGGGTCGAGTATTCCCTCTTAACAAAGGCACTGTTTCAACTTTATTTTTACGCGCAACTCGAAGAGCTGAGATTGAGAATTTTCATTTTCACGATCTAAGACACATGGCACTGACTAGGCTTTCTTCTAAATTTACAAATATTCTTGAATTGGCTGCAATAAGTGGGCACAGGGAATTAAAAATGTTACAAAGGTATGTTCATATTAAAGCTGAGGATCTGGCTATAAAAATCGGGTAGTATTAAAAAAAATAAAATTTTTATTCAATCATGGCTCGTGGACGCAAACCAAAAGACTTAAATAGTATCTTTAATATAAATTCACCAAACTATATTCCTGGAGTAAGAAAAAATACACCTGAAGAACAAGCTCGCATGGATAAATGGGTTAAAGATAGTAATAATTATTGGAGAGAGTTACGAAGGCAGGGTTATACAGAGCGCTATTTTGAATACGAAGCGAAAACCGATCCCGAACTAATGGGAAGACCTATTCCTGAAGAAGAGCTAGCAATGCTTCATGAAGAATATAAAGATTGCCTTAATAATTTTAATGTAGCAAAAACTATTAATTCACAAGCGCAGAAATCTGGTGCTTTAACTACAAAAAATAATGCACAAGAAAGATTAAAATTAATTAAACATTACTTTCCAGACGTAATGGATAGAATAAAAAATAAAGAAATTACTGCATCGCATGGGGCATCAATCATTAACCAAAGAGCTTCCAAAAACGAAAATTGGAAATTTGATTGGGTTCCAAAAAAAGGTACTCTTCGTAAGCTCCTAAGTAAGTTGGCAAAGGCTACTCCCAAAAAAAATAAGTGAAATATTATTCAGACTCCACAATAACTGGCGAAGGCCAAGGAGATCTGAATGGAAAGTAAGCAATTTCAAGAACGTATTGTACGAATGCAAGAAGTAGTTTTTCTTACAGGATACAAACCATCATCTATATACGCACTAATATCAGAAGGTAAATTTCCAAAAAGCATTAAATTAGGCAAAAGAGCCTCTGGATGGTGGTTATCTCAAATTAATCAATGGATGGCTGATCGTGCCAGCACACATGCTATCTCTTCTAGTAAAAATCAAACCAATTCAACAAGGATTATTAAATGAATAAATTTATACACAAACCAGGTAGTGGCAGTCTTTTTCAAAATCAAAATAAGATTAAAGATAATCATCCAGATTACACAGGAAAAATTCTTTTATCTAAAGCTTATAAACCTGGAGATGAAATAAAGATAGCTGCGTGGAAAAGAGAATCAACTAAAGGGACTTTTTTTTCTTTAAGTGAAAACACCTACGAACCTCAGGTTATTGAAAACAATTCCTTAAGGAGTAGCAATGGCTAATTTAAATCATTTTGGGGTTTGCCCATGTTGTCGAAGTAAATTTGACATTAGAACTGCTACACCAATTTTTAATCAGAGGTTACCTAAAACGAGAATTTCATTCTTATATGGATTATGCCAATCATGTACACCTCTTTTTTTAAAATCTTCTTATCAAAAGAAAATGAGAATGGGTAAAAAAAGTACAGAACAAATACTTAAAAACATGAAAGAAGATTGGGCGGTTGTAGATAGTTTTAGTCTCGAAGTGCGTAATGGTAATTTTTACGATGCATGGTGGTTAGGGCATGGGCTTCCTAGTTATATCTTTGAAGGGATTTATGACGGATCTATAGATGGAATTGTAATTTTTCCAAGTATGGCTGAGGTTCATCATGAATAACATGGGAGTTCACTCAAATCTAGGTAATGTATTGCCGAAAGAACTATCAATTCTAAGTAGTTTTCATCTATGGAAATATTCTTCTCATAACAAAGGCAAACCTACAAAAACTCCAATCAATAAGAGTGGATATCCTGTTGGATATAACGATATCAGCTTGCCAATGCCCTTTCCTGAAGCTTTTAACGTAGCTAAAGCTAATGATTGGGGCGTCGGTATTACCTTAAAAGATGGTATATATATTGAGGCCTTACAGGGGTATTTGTGGTGTATAGACTTTGATGGCTTTGCAGAGTTGAAAGGTACTCACGTTGATGACGGGGTTATTGATATTCTAGATAAATTTAATAGCTATACTGAAATGTCGCCTAGCGGAACTGGTTTCAAAGTATTTCTGGTTTCAGACAAACCGCCTATTAAAAAAATGAAGATTCTATTTAGCAAAAGTTCTTTTGCTGAAAAATTTCCTGATATCGATAAATACAAGAATCGTGCAATTGAGATTTTTAGTCAAAACTTGTTTTTAGCATTAACTGGGGATCTTTTTTCTCAAAGCAAATATCACAAGCTACAGATGATCAAAAGCAAGGAGCTTGAAAAATTAATTTCTGATCTGGATATGATTGCAAAAAAAAGTGGTGGATTAGGTTTAAATACTGCACCTCCTTCTTTATCTGCAATTGTTCCACTTAAAGAAAAAAATAGACTTGAAAAAGACTCTTTAACTCTTCTTCTATCTTTCATAAATGCCGATGATGAAGAGACATGGACTGACGTAGCTAACGCTTTAGCAAGGGTTTATGGTGAAGATGGGCGTAAATCATTTCATATCTATAGCAATAAATCTAATAAATACGATGAAGATACTTGTAATAATAGATATAACCGTGCATTAAATGAACTTAGTCATCGTCCAGACGGATTTGGTATAAAAAGACTTTTGGACTTAGCAAAACTTAATCCAAATTGGAATAACCCAAAACTTATTAGCGAAATTGATATTGACGTTTCTGGTTTAGATTTAACTCTTCCAAAAGAGGATTGGCGAAAAGGCATTACAGCCGAAGAATTATCTACTAAAAAGTTTAAACCTCTAATGTGGGTAGTGGAAGATATTCTTCCTGAGGGATGTTACATACTTTCAGCGAGACCTAAAGTAGGAAAATCATGGTTATCACTTCAAATATCTTTAGCTGTAGCTTTTGGGGAAAGAACGCTTGGTAAAAATGTAGTGAAAGGAAAATCTATCTATTTAGCTCTTGAAGATAATCCCCGAAGATTGCAATCTCGTTTAGATCAATTAAAACCTAATGGATATTCAACAGACAGCCTACTTCTTTTTACTGACTGGCCATCATTTGATAATAATGGAATTGTAGAGCTTATAAACTTAATTATAAAAGAAGAGCCTAAGTTAGTGGTTATCGATACTTTAGCTAGAGTTAGGCCAGCAAGTCGGAGCACTCATGTTTATGAGAATGATTACAAAACACTTGCTCCTCTAACAGCAATAGCCAATAAATATAGATTGTGTATTTTGATTGTTACCCATAACCGTAAAGGTAAATCTGAAAACGATGCTTTAGAGCAAGTTAGTGGATCGCTTGGTTTAACAGGCGCAGTTGATGGGGCGCTAGTAATTGATGGTATTCGCACTGATAAACAGTACAAACTAAGTTTAATTGGACGAGATATTCCCAATGACGATGAGTTAGCTATTGCAAGAGAGTCAAATGGGGAATGGAAAATATTAGGTAGTGCTTCTCAGGTTTTTGTAAGTGAAGAACGTAAAGCTATTCTTGACTTACTTTATATGCATCCTAGCGGTCTTAAACCTAAAGATATAGCTGATTTGCTGGATAAAAATAGTGGCGCTGTTAGGAAGTTACTACTTACCATGTCTGCAAGTTTGCAGGTTATTAATGATAACGGTATATACAAACACACTAATCCTATCGGTATAAGCAGTAGTAGTGGTGGTGTTGGTAACATAGGTAACAGCAGTAACATTATATGAATACTAAAGTAATTGCGTTACCAGAGTTACCGCTTTGCATGGGTGACCGTAAATTCTATCCCGCTGTATGCTCAAGACCCCTGGTTATGCAGTGTAATTTAGCCACTAAATCCCGCGAGTTAGGCTATGCCCTTACCTAGTATTACGAAGCACCACGCAGTTAAATGTTCAGCCAACAGCAAAAGGACTGGATTACCGTGTAATAACCCAGCTGCACATGGCTGTAAAACCTGCAGAATGCATGGGGCTAGGAAGCGCGAAACTATTAAAAGAGGTAAAGACCACGTTAACTTCGTACATGGAGAACGTAGCCTAGAAGGTATTAAACGACATCGTGAAACTATGCAACACATTAAAGAGCTAACAAAGTTAGCAAAGAAGCTGGGGATGATTAAATAAACTAAATAGTTATGAAGAATAAGGATGAACTACTTATTACAACTAAGGTTATTTAAGAGGATTAAAAAATCGCTTAAAAAAACTTCCTCAGCAGTGGTCTTTAAATATACCCCCCCTCTACAACCCAGACAAATACTGTAAAATATCACTTTCTGGGGGATTAGCTCAGCTGGTAGAGCAGCGGACTCGCAGTATCAGTTAAATATCAAGAGACATCACTCTGTAAGACCCTAGCAGTGGCAGAGGTAGAAGTTTTTTCTGAAGTAATTTCTGACGACACACCAACAACAATTCGAATCGCTCTATCTAAATTTCCTACGTTTTTACAATTCATCTGGAACTCCTAATCTTAAATAAGCGCGCGAGACAAGAATGTTCTGATCTCACGCAAGTATCAATTAATTCAAATCAAACCGATCTGCATTCATAACCTTAACCCAGGCCCGAACAAAGTCTTTCACAAATTTCTCTTTTGCATCATCTTGAGCGTAAACTTCAGCATAGGAGCGTAAGATTGAATTTGAACCAAATACAAGATCTACCCGTGTTGCTGTCCATTTAACTGCACCAGTCTTACGTTCACAAATTTGGTACAAGTTTTTGCCAGCTGGTTTCCACACATATCGCATGTCGGTTAAGTTCACAAAAAAGTCATTACTTAATACACCTTCTCTCTCTGTAAACACCCCATGCTTAGTGCCGCCGTGATTAGCGCCTAATACACGCATACCCCCAACAAGCACTGTCATTTCATGTGCAGTTAAACCCATTAATTGGGTGCGATCTAACATAAGCTCTTCTGCTGAAACCACATAATCTTTCATCAACCAATTACGGAAACCATCATGCACTGGCTCAAGCACCGCGAAAGATTCTGTATCTGTCATTTCTTGTGCGGCATCTCCGCGACCTGCAGCAAATGGCACAGTCAACTTAAACCCAGCATCATGGGCAGCTTTTTCAACTGCAGCGCTTCCGCCTAATACAATTAAATCAGCCATGCTCACTGGCTTAGTAAATGCTGATTGCACTTTACTCAACACGTCTAGCACTTTTTGTAATCTTGCCGGCTCATTCCCTTGCCAGTCTTTTTGTGGCGCCAAACGAATGCGTGCGCCATTAGCACCTCCTCTAAAATCGGAACCTCTGAAAGTACGTGCACTATCCCATGCGGTAGCAACCAAATCAGCAATACTTAAACTACTATTCAAAATATTGGTTTTTAGTTGTGTCACTTCCGCATCATTAAGTGTGTAGTTCACTTCAGGTACTGGATCTTGCCAAATCAAATCTTCTTTTGGCACATCCGCACCAAGATAACGACTTTTAGGACCCAAATCACGATGCGTTAATTTAAACCAAGCCCTTGCAAAAACTTCAGAGAAATAAGCTGGGTCCTGATAAAAGTGCTCCGAAATCTTTTTGTAAATCGGATCCTTAACCATTGCCATATCAGCATCCGTCATGATCGGATTGTATTTAATGCTTGGATCTTCAACATCAACAGGCTTATCTTCCTCTTTGATATTAATCGGTTCCCATTGCCAAGCACCTGCTGGGCTCTTCTTCAATTCCCAGTCATAGTTAAATAATAAATAAAAATATCCGTTATCCCATTTAGTAGGATGCGTTGTCCAAGCACCTTCAATACCACTTGTCACGGTATCCCGTCCCACACCTTTACCGTTTTTACTTTCCCATCCTAAACCCTGGGCATTCACATCTGCGGCCTCTGGGTCAGGACCCAACAAATCAGCTTTACCATTGCCGTGACACTTACCAACCGTATGCCCACCCGCAGTCAACGCTACAGTTTCTTCATCATTCATCGCCATACGTGCAAAGGTTAAACGAACGTCTTGTGCAGTTCTAAGAGGATCAGGCTTTCCATCCACACCCTCAGGATTCACATAAATCAAACCCATTTGAACGGCAGCCAATGGGTTTTCTAATGTTTCTCGTTCTTTATTTTCATAACGTGCGTCATTACCCAGCCACTCTTTTTCAGAGCCCCAGTAAATATCTTTTTCTGGATGCCAAATATCTGCGCGGCCTCCAGCAAATCCGTAAATCTTTAATCCCATTGACTCATAGGCCATGTTACCCGCCAAGATAATCAAATCAGCCCATGAGAGTTTTTTTCCGTATTTCTTTTTGATTGGCCATAACAAACGACGCGCTTTATCCAAATTAACGTTATCAGGCCAGCTATTTATTGGTGCAAAGCGCTGATTACCTGTCCCTGCCCCACCGCGGCCATCTGCAATACGATAAGTCCCAGCTGCATGCCAAGCCATTCGAATCATCAAACCACCATAATGACCCCAATCCGCTGGCCACCAATCCTGACTGTCCGTCATTAAATTTTTCAAATCTTTTTTTACCGCATTAAGATCAAGTTTTTTAAACTCTTCTGCATAATTAAAATCCTCACCCATCGGATTCGTTTTTTGATCGTGCTGATGCAAAATATCAAGATTAAGCGCATTGGGCCACCAATCCATATTGTTATTCTGATTAGCAGTGTTGCCACCATGCATTACAGGACACTTACCCGCATTTGATTGTTTTGTTTCCATATTTAAAGACCTTTTTATCTAGTTAGTTGTTTAATGTTTATTAGAGTGTCTGCCTATCCTTGAGAATATAATTGATCTATGTCAACTAAAGACATTATATAATTTGTGTTTTAGACGCCATAATGAATCTCACTTTCTCTAAGTTGTCTTTGATTGATATGCCTATAAGCCTTATGGAGCAGATAAAACCATACGCCATTAATCAAGGGCTCAACAATAGCATCAATCACAGCTAAATCCATACTTGCCCCAGTAATAACACGAATACAAATCATAGCAATGATAATGTGGCCAAAAGTATAAACCGCTGCCAGCCCAAAACTATTACCTCCTATAAATTTGCTTATTGTATTAAAGATACCATTCTTAATTTCAGTCATACATTTTCTCCATTCGAAATAATTTTATGGCTCTTTTTTCGATAAATCCAATGAATTATTTTTAATATTATGATAAGTATGGCTTATCAATATTGGACTCTACAGATAATTAAAGTAAAGTCTTATAGGAGGATTTTTAATTAATAAAGGAATGCTTGATTAAAATAAGAATTTAAATATTTCAAAATATTTTTACGCGATCGCTAAAGCATCAAAAGTTTTGACGCTTAACTAACAAAATCTCCGGATTCCGGATGTTTTCTAACACACCCCTTTTCCACCCCTGCCAAAATCCCCACACCTAGCACCTCTACAGTTTTGACACTTCTTAAATTCCTAGATTTTTTATAAAAAAAATTTTTATTTGCCCTTTTTATTTTGCATGGGGGGGTGTTTCTTAATTTATTGGCATCATTTATGTAAGCTTAGGTGCAAAGGTCGCGGTGGAGAGGCTCATTTGAAAGCGGGGGTGGTGCCTATGGGTGGGGTCTTCAGTTCTAGCACCCATTAGAAAGTCACTTTGTGATAACCTAATTCTTGTCCCAAATTTGTCCCAATTGACTAACAAAAACAGGTTTGGACAACGCACTTACTTTTTTGGACTTGTGGATTTTACTGGGGTTTCGGCGCGGTCAGCATCGCCCTCCTCACCATTTATGACATGGTGAAAGCAGTAGACCGTACGATGGTAATCTCAAATATCCACTTAGTGGAAAAGTCTGGAGGACGCTCTGGGCTTTATAAGCGAGAGATTGCTGTCAAAAAGAAATCAGTTAGAAAAATCAAGTAAAAACGAGTTTGTCCCAAATCTGTCCATACTAAAGAAACATTTTAATTGTCTTCGGAGTAAGGGAAACGAACGTGACCATATCGCACTATTAAGATAGCTATAGCAATAAGTAATATTGAGCCTGAAATGGCAAACATCTTAAATGCGTCAATTTCTGCAATATCTAATACAAGAAAACGAGCTAGTGCGATTATTCCGATGTACAAAGGATAGCGCACGGGTAGATTTCCTGAACCCAAATAATGATTTAACATCGACATCACTTCTAGATACAAGAAAAGCATTAATAAATCACCAACCGCTATTGTGCCGGCATGCCAAACATGTTCGATCTCTTGAAAAACTGCAAAAATAGTTGCTACAGCAATCACAATTAAAACGGCTTGCCCTACTAACGTAAGGCTTCGCTGAGCAAGCTTGCTAAATTTGTTTGGTTGCATAATTTTTATCCTAATTTTTAATTCTGATTAACTTTTAAAATCTAATCATCAATTCATTTCTTCTAAGAAATGGCAATGTCCAAGGCGGATTATAACGAGCTAATATTGCAGGGCCTTGTGGTTCTAGATTTCGCTTTCTCATTTCTTCATTAAGTAGATTTAACATTTCTGCATATTTTTTTTCTCGAACAAGACCAGAAAATGTAATAACTGCAAATTTTTCTTTAGGGACTTCTATGATTTTCACTTCAGGGTTGTTAGGAATGGGAAGGGTATCTTTTGAATATTGCTTTGGCATATTAAAACTAATATACCAACCCCTTTCAGTTTCTTCAGAAACAACCGGCGCCGTCATATCAATTTTTTCAGAAGCATCGCGAGTAACTACTGGAGCAGTCATATCAATTTTTTTTGAGCCTTCATTTGTTTTATTATTTCCAAAAATAAAATCGGCTAATAGTCGAAATCCTTTACTTGATGCACTATCAAATGTGCCATTAACAAGAACTTGAGCAATTAATTTCGGCTGGTACTCTCTTATTTCAAATGCATCTTTTTTTTCAATACTAATGAATTCTGGTTCTTCAATCGCCATAACAGTAAAGCTCGTTAAAAACAAAATGAAAGCTGTAAAAATACTTAAGCGCATAATACCTACCCATGTAAAGTTATTAAATCACAAATTATTCTTGCTGCTTTAGGAGCCATCGTCAATCCATAACGATAATGACCTACATTTAAGTATACATTATTATATTTATGATGCTTTTCTATCATAGGCACATTGCCCTCTGAGCCAGGCCTTAAGCCACTCCATTGATTTTCAATATTATAGTTTTTTAAAACTGGCATTAAAGACTCGGCTTTTTGTTGAAGAGAATGCTTAGCCTCTTCTGTAATTCCTTTATCAAACCCAACGTCCTCTTTTGTACTCCCAGCAAGAATTACCCCGTCCTGTCTTTGGACTAAATAAAAATCATCTTTATAAATAATATATGGTAATTTTTCTTTGATGGAAGGATATTGAATAAGCTGCCCTCTGATAGGTTTAATTTTTGGCATATCAATTTCATTTAAAACATAAGAGCTCCATGCGCCAGAGGCTACAACATAATAATCTGCTTCTAAAGTCAGGCCACTCTCAGTTCGAAGACAATGGATAAAATCATTTGAATCTACAATAGGGCTAACTTTTTGATGTTCCATCATGACAATATTATTTTTTATTAAATATGTTTTTAACGCTTTGAGTAAACGAGGATTTCTTATTTGAGCCACAAGCGGTAAAAATAAACATGATGTTCTATCTACTTGAACTTGCTGAATTTCAATATGATTTTTCTGGCACCAACTTATTGCATGATCATTATCATTGACATCGTAAATCAACATTCCTGATTCAATCCATTCAGGATCAATACCTGTATCTTTTTTTAGAATCTCAGAAAGCTGATGATAAAAATCGGCACTACCAAAACAAAGGTTATTTACTGTATCTTGATAGTTCCAAGGCAATAAAGGAGAGAGAATGCCAGCTCCAGCCCAAGAAGCTTCCTGACCAACAGCATTCTGATCGAGTAACGTGACTTCATATCCTTTTTCAATAAGAAAAAAAGAGGTTATACATCCCACAATACCGCCGCCAATGACAGCAACTTTTTTTGTCATGCTCTATTTGCCAGTCAGTATGTATTTTTCT